>ERZ781399.4185-NODE-4185-length-10543-cov-2.825133_pt1 | contig 10543 bp, 6 predicted proteins | sample MGYA00511014_ERZ781399 | MGnify/ENA primary metagenome ERZ781399 (study PRJEB29847, sample SAMN06458254) | wastewater metagenome | isolation source: Wastewater bioreactor | place: South Africa: Cape Town | study: EMG produced TPA metagenomics assembly of the... | reverse complement strand
CCAGCTTCTCCGGCGACTTCTTCCTCTGGGTGAACGTGCTCGGCGTCGTCCTCCAGTCGTTCGCGGTCTCGCGGATCGTGAAGCTAGGTGGCCTCCGGATCGCGCTCTTCGTCCTGCCGGTGATCTCGCTCTTCGCCTCCGTCGCGCTCCTCACGCTGCCGGCTCTCCTCGGCGTTGGCGAGCTCTCGGTGCTCCGGCCCGGGAAGATCGCGGAGAACGCGTCGGACTACTCGGTCAACACCACCGTCCGGAACATGCTCTGGCTGCCGACGTCGACGGAGATGAAGTACAAGGCGAAGCAGGCAGTCGACACGTTCTTCGTCCGCATGGGCGACGTCGCCTCTGCCGGTCTCGTGTACGTCGGGGGCGAGCTCCTGAGCTGGCCGGTACGGAGCTTCGCCATGGTCAACACGGGGCTCATCGCCGTGTGGCTCCTCCTCGCCCGCACCATCATCCGCGAGAACCAGGCGATGACGAACGCCGTCGTGCCCGTCGCGGTTCCCGACGGGTCGAAGAAGGCGGTCGACGCCGCGTAGGGCTCGCGGCTCGAATGTCGTCGCCGAAGGGCGAACGTCACGACCGAGCTGCCGCGCCTCCTCGACGCGAGTAGGCGGCTCGAAGGTGAGCGCGACGTAGGCGTCAGTCGTCGAGCGCGAAGCGGTACTTGGAGCTCGCGCCGTCCTGGACAATCACGCTTGCGGTGCGCGCCTTGCCCGTGGCCGGCTTGCAGACGATCTGATGCGGACCCGCGGCGAGATCGATGCTCGCGAGCGGGGTGGGGCCGTGCTCCTTGCCGTCGATCGTGATCGTGCACCAGCCCGGCGATGCCGCGACGTTGAGGCGGCCCGAGCCCTTCGCGACGGGCGCGGCGCTCTTCGCGCCCGGCAGCGAGTCGACGCTGACCGTGGGGGGCTCGTTCGAAGCCGGCGCGGTCTGCTCAGGAGCGGGCGTCGTGATCGCGGCGGCGCTCGCCGGATCGGACGCGGGCGACTGCGGGGCCGTCGTGTCGGGCGTGCGCGCCGCGACCGGAGACGCATCCGTCTGCGGGCGAGCTGCTACGACTGCGCCGATGCCGATCCCGCCGACGACGAGGGCCGCGCCCGCGGCCACGAGCCAGGCGGGGCTGCGCTTCTTCGGGACCGAGACGATCGACGCGTACGACGTGTTCGGCGTCTGCCACGACGAGCCGCTCGGGGCAGACGTGTTGGGCGCGGCCCACGTGTCCGACGGGACGTTCGGTGGAGGGGGGGGCACGCTGATGCTGCCCGAGCTCGTCATGCCCGGGACGGTGTCGCCCGTATACGGGACCGGGGCGATGGAGGGCGGACGATCGCTGGCGCGGAGCACCGGGAGCGCGTTGGTCGCGTCCGGATCGACGACGGCAGTGGCGATGAGCGGCGTCGGAAGGCGGATCGGCGAGGCCTCGAGCTCGGGCATCGCCTGGCGCATCATCTCGACGACCTCCTCGAAGGTCTGAGCGCGGCGTTTGAGATCCGTCTCCATGCACGCGCGCACGACGCGACGAAGCGAGTCGGGGACGTGCGGTGCACACGCGTCGATCGCCTTCGGCTTCGTCGTGGCGATCTTGACGATGAGCGCGTTGAAGTTCTTCGCCTCGTAGGGGCGGTAGCCGCAGAGCGCCTCGAAGAGGATCGCGCCGAACGCGAAGATGTCCGTCCGGCCGTCGAGATGCGTCTCGCCGCGCGCCTGCTCCGGGCTCATGTAGAGCGGCGAGCCGAGGACGGTACCGGCGACCGTGAGCGCGTGGTTCGTGTCGTCCTCGAGGAACTTGCTGACGCCGAAGTCGAGCACCTTCGGGATCGCGACGCCGTCCTTCACCTTGTGGAGGTAGATGTTCGTCGGCTTGAGATCGCGATGGACGATGCCGGCCTTGTGCGCTGCCGCGAGCGCATCGCCGACCTCGATCATCACGATCGCGAACTCGTAGAGGGTCATCGGGGGCGTCTGCCGGCGGAGGGCGACCTCGAGCGGGAAGCCCGTGAGCAGCTCCATCACGAGGAAGAGCTGGCTCTGCTCCGTCTGACCGACGTCGTGGATGTCGATGATGTTCGGGTGGTTCACGCGCGCGGAGACCTTCGCCTCCTTCAGGAAGCGAGCCGCCGCCTCGGGCGTCTTCGCGACCTGCGCGTTCATGAACTTGATGGCGACCTGGCGCTCGGTGAACGTGTTCGTCGCCGACCAGACCTCGGCCATCCCCCCGCTTCCGAGGGGCTGGTTCAGCCGGTATTTGCCTGCGACGATGTCTCCCCGCTGCATCTCGATCCGTCCTCGAACGACCGCGCGATCACGCGATCGTCATACCTCCGTCGATCACAATGGCCTGTCCAGTCAAGTAACTGGCGGAATCCGACGCGAGGTAGAGGGCGCAGCCGGCGATCTCGTCGGGCTGTCCGTAGCGTTTCATCGGAGTCATTCTGAGCACTTCGTCGAGGAGGGCGTCGTTCTTCAGCACCGCGGCGGCGAACTTCGTGTCGACGAAGCCGGGCGCGATGGCGTTGACGCGGATCTTGTTCCCCGCGAGCTCGTACGCGAGCGTCTTGGTCATCGAGATGACCGCCGCCTTGGTCATCGCGTAGACGCCCTGGAGTGGCGACGCGACGATTCCCGCGACGCTCGCCATGTTGATGATCGAGCCGGCCGCGTCCCGCGCGCGTAGATGGCGCGCCACCTCGCGAGCCATCCAGAAGTAGCCCTTGGTGTTGACCTCGAAGGTCTTGTCCCAGGCGCCGACGTCGACGTCGAGCATCGACCCGAAGTACGGGTTCGTCGCTGCGTTGTTGACGAGGACGTCGACCTTGCCGAGCTTCTCGACCGCCGTCTGCACGAGCGCGACGCAGTCGTCCTCTCGGCCGGTGTGAGCCGCGACCGCGATCGCCGCCGGGCCGATCGACTCCGCGACTGCCGTCACGCCTTCGAGCTTTCGCGAGGCGCAGACGACCTTGGCGCCATTCGCTGCGAACATCCGCGCGATCGCCTCACCGATCCCGCGGCTCGCGCCAGTGACGATCGCGACCTTCCCCTCGAGAGTGATGGATGACGTCATCAGAGCGTACCGGGGCCCCTCGATAGCACGAACGCCGACAAGCGGCAGGCGGACGGGCCAACCTTTCGACAAAAGGCCCGTAATGCGACGCGTCAGCTGGTCAGTCGGCCGGCCGGGGCGGCCGAACGAGGGGACGACGGAGGCTCCGAGCCGATTGCGCCCGTAAACCGCGTCCCGGCCTGCGCGTCGACGATCCGGCCCGTCCGTCGCGTTTGGCCGCTACCCGACGAAGGCGCCGAGCTCGCGGAAGCGGTCGTAGCGATCGCGTACCAGCTCGTCGGGCGTGCGCTGGAGAAGCTCGGCGAGCGTCTCGCGGAGGGCCGCATCGACGCTGCGGGCGGCGCCGTGCGGGTCCTGGTGCGCACCGCCGGCGGGCTCTTCGACCACGCGATCGACGACCTTCAGCTTCAAGAGCTCGGGGGCCGTCATGCGCAGGCGCGCCGCGGCCTCGTCGGCCTTGCTGCCGTCCTTCCAGAGGATCGACGCGCAGCCCTCGGGCGAGATGACGCTGTACGTACCGTACTCGAGCACGTGGACGCGGTTAGCGACGCCGAGCGCGAGCGCGCCGCCGCTGCCACCCTCGCCGAGGATCGTGGCGATGATCGGGACGGGCGCGCGCGACATTGCGGCGAGGCATGCGCCGATCGCTTCGCTCTGGCCGCGCTCCTCCGCGCCGAGGCCCGGGTAGGCGCCCATCGTGTCGATGAACGTGAAGATCGGCATGCCGAAGCGCGACGCGAGCTCGAACATGCGGCGCGCCTTCCGGTAGCCCTCCGGATGGGGCATGCCGAAGTTGCGCTTCACGCTCTCCTTCGCGCCGCGGCCCTTCTGGTGGCCGACCACGACGACGCTGCGCCCGTGGTAGCGCGCGACGCCGGACACGATCGCCGCGTCGTCGGCGAAGGATCGATCGCCGTGGAGCTCGAGGAAGTCCTCGAACAGGTGCGTGACGTAGTCGAGCGTGTACGGGCGGTTCGGATGCCGCGAGAGCTGCACCTTCTGCCAGGGCGTCAGGTCGGCGAAGAGCTCGCGGGCGAGGCGACTGCACTTCTCTTCGAGGCGGCGGAGCTCGACCTCGAAGCGCTTGTCGTTCTCCGCGAGGGCACGCAGCTCCTTCACGCGGGTGACGAGCTCGACGATGGGCTTTTCGAAAGGGAGGACGTGGGAGGCCAAGGAGACGGCTCAATACACCGGTCACGAGGGAGGGCAAAACGAAGACGCGTGTGGCCTCGCACTGGACCGGCTCCGCGGCGTCCGGTCTCGGCCGGGATGCCTCGGCGGTGCGTCCTCGTCAGCTCATCCTGAGGACGGAGTACCGCAATCGAAGTGATTGATTTGACGGCATTTCGGGTACTTGGAGCCGGTGTGGGATGGACCTCGTCCTGCATGCGGCGGGAGGCTGCGGTGGGCAGAGGCGAGGGGCGGCTCCGGCGCGGCCTTCGCTCCGCCGAGCCGCTGCGGGCACGCCGCGCGCGAGGTGCACGCGAGCGGCCCGGTGCTAGAGCGCGACCAAGCGAGAGAGAGGTAGCCGTGGGTTCACGAGAGGGGGAGACGTCGAGCGCGAAGGTCGGGGGCGGCGCTGCGGGGGCGGACTTCGAGGCGTTCGGGAACGACACGCACGACGTCGCGACGCCGATGGCCGCTCCGACGCGTCGCACGCTCACGTTTCCCACGTCGGAGGTGTTTCGCCGGCCGTCGGCTCGCCCACGCAAAGACGACCCGCGGTCAGGCTCGTCGTTCACCACGGAGGCGCCGCCGACCGCGCTGCTTCGCGGTGATGACGATCGCTCGAGCTCGGGGAGCGACGTCGAGCGGCCCAGCGAGCGCTCCACCGTGCCGACGCTCGACTCGACGGGCGTCGCAGCGGCCGACTCGAGCGCGTCGATGATCGAGCTGTCGGCCTCCGAGCTCGAGAGCGTGCACGAGGTCTCGATGCTCACGGACGAGGCCCTCGCTGCGCCGCCGGTGCCGAGGCTCGAGGCCAGCGACGGCAAGATCGCCCGGGCGATCAGCGAATGGCCGCGGCCGCTGCCGAACGATGCGCCGGCGGTCGTTCCTCGCGCACGCACGGCGCGCCGAGCCGCGGTTGGCCTTCTCGTCTCGCACGGCCTCGTCGCCGTTGCCGTTGCGCTCGTCGCGGGCTCGGGCGGCGCGCCGTCGTCGATGACGACGATCGTGCGCGAGCCGAACGTCGCGCTCTCGGAACGGACGCCGCTCTCGCGCCCAGGCCGGCTCGCGGTGCCTCCTCCTCCCCCAGGCGGGTCTGTGGCGTCGGGTGAGGCGCGCGTGCTCACGCCGCGCGCGGAGATCGGACCGGGCCTCGACGTCACGGTCCTCGAGACTGGGTTCGGGGTCGCGCTCGCGTCGGGGAGTAGGGAGGCCGTCGGCATCCGCGTCGAGGGATCGGGGCTGCGCATCGCCGAGACGGTCCGCGTGAAGTCGCCGACGCTCGTGAGCCATGCCGTCGTCGAGGCCGGGCTCGAGGAGGACTCCGACAGCCTCGACGTGCGCATCGATGCAGACGACGCCCGGACGATCACGAGCGCCGGCGAAGCACCAGCGTTTCGCATCGTCGCTCGCGGCGGGTCGATCATGGCGCTGGTAGTGGACGATCTTCGTGGCGTCCGCGCCCGCAGCATCTGGCCGTTGCCCGGCGGCGGGCCTGTCGCGCGGGCGACGGCGCCCGGCGTCGCCTCGCGCGCCTCCGCCGCCCCGAAGAGCAACCCGTATCGTCCGCCGGGGTTCTCGAAGCTGTCCGACGCTCCGCGCCCGTCGACCAGGAGCCCGCGCCCCGTCGCATTCGGACCCGAGCTCGTACGCGCCGCCGGTCGCGACGACGGCGGGGCGGTCGTCGCGCTCCGGCGGCCCTCGATGTTCTACGTCGGAGTCACCGACGCCTCGCTCGCGCCGGCGGGGCCGCTCGTGGCGCTCTCCCGCAAGGGCGCGACCGTCGGTACCCCTTCCGTCGCGCCATGGGGGGGCGGCGGTGTCATCGCGTGGGCCGAGCGCGAGGCGGGCGATCGAGAGTGGTCGATCGTCGTCGCCGGGTTCGCCCCGGACGGGGAGGGGGCGACGACACTCGGCCCCATTCGTGTAATCGGCAAGGGGATGTCACCGACGCTCGCCGCGCTGCCCGACGGTGATCTGCTCCTCGCCCACGCCGACGGTCTGCCGGGGGAGCATCGGGTGGTCGCGGTCCGCCTCGGGCGCGATCTCGACCCGCGTGGTGAGGCGCTCGTCGTCTCGCCGGAGTCGATCAACGCAGGGCAGCCGGCCCTCGCGGTGCGGCCCGACGGACGCGCGATCGTCGCCTTCTTCGCGGCGGATCGGGGACGGTCGGCGGCGGTGTTCGCCACGCCGCTCGCTTGCGATCCGGGCTTCTGAGCCTCCCGCAGCCGGACCCGGACCCGGGGTCGGATTCAGGCGCGGGGCCTCGCCGCGAGCTCGGGCGCTGCCCGCCGACCTCGAGCGCTCGCCCGCGGCATGCGAGCCCGCTCCCGGGGCGGGAGCCGATGTGCGCCGAGGGCTTCAGGCAGCAAAGCGCTCGCGAGCGCATCCTGATAGGATGTTCAACGTGATGGAGCGGACCGGCGATAGCCTGCCGACGACTTCGCTCGGACACTACAAGGTCCGAGCGAAGATCGGCTCTGGCGGCATGGGCGACGTCTTCGACGCCGTCCACACCGGGCTCGACAAGCGCGTCGCCATCAAGACCCTGCGCAAGCGCTTCCTCGACGACGAGATCGTGGTCGCGCGCTTCCTCCGCGAGGGGCAGCTCGCGTCTCGGATCCGGCACCCGAACATCGTCGACGTCACCGACGTCGGAATGATGGGCGGCCTGCCGTGCCTCGTGATGGAGCACCTCGAGGGTGAATCGCTCTCCGCGATGATCCGGCGCGAGGGGCGCCTGCCGATCGAGACGATCGTCGATCTGCTCCTCCCGATCATCGCCGCGGTGGACTTCGCCCACGAGCACGGGATCGTCCATCGCGACATCAAGCCGTCGAACATCTTCCTGTCTCGCTCGTGGAACGGCGAGATCGTGCCGAAGGTCCTCGATTTCGGCATCTCGAAGCTCGTTCACGACTCGCAGCAGGCCGCGCTCACGACGGACTCCGCGTTCGTCGGCACCCCGCATTACGCGTCCCCCGAGCTGATGCGAGCCGACAAGCAGGCCGACGGACGCTCCGATCAGTACTCGATGGGCGTCATCCTCTACGAGGCGGCCACGGCGGTCCGGCCGTTCGCGGATCTCGGGAACAACTTCGTCGCGCTGGCGATGGCGATCTGCAAAGGGGAGTTCGTCCCGGCGCGCGAACGCAACCCGGAGCTCCCCGCTCCGTTCGATCGCGTCATCCAGCGCGCGATGGCCCTCCAGGCGCAGGATCGCTTCCCTACGATGCGCGCGCTCGGCGAGGCGCTCCTCCCGTTCGCGAACGAGCGATCGCGGATGATCTGGGCACCGACGTTCAGAGGCAACAGCGGGAGCCATCAGTCGGCGACGGAGGTCCTCCACCACCACGCGCCGGGATCGACGGGCGGGTTCGCGACGGTGCAGAGCATGGCCGCCTTTCCCTCTGCGCCGGCTGGGGCGTCGCCTTCGGCACCGTACCCGGTGCGGGCGTCGAGCGCTCCGACGCCCGTTTCGCAGCATTCCCACCACTCCCACCGTCCGATGGCGAACCCGAGCGCATCGATCCCCCATGGCTCGATGCCGGGCGGCTTCGCAGCCGGGTACGGTTACGGCGAGCATCATCCTGGAAGGGGCGGAAGCGCGACTCCGCCAGGGGCGGCGGTCGACCGCCTCCCGAGCTATGGGGCGGGCTCGTCGGGGCCGCCGGGAACGGGGCCGCGCGGCTCGGCGGCGATCACGATCGTCATCGGCCTCGGCCTCGGGCTCGCGATCCTCGTCTCCGTCGTCCTCCTGCGCGGCGTGCACCGAGACGACGCAGCCCGGACGGTGGCCGCCGCGGCTTCCGCCGAGACATTCACGATCGACGTCAAGGTCACGCCGCCGACGGCATCGATCGAGATCGACGGCGTCGCGGTGGGAACGGGGGGCGTCTCGCGGCCGTTCGCTCGCGACGGGAAGACCCACACGCTTCGCGTATCGGCGCTCGGTCACGAGAGCATGCTCGTCGAGTTCACGGATGCTCCTCCGCCTGCGACGATCGGCTTGCGGCCGACCTCCTCCGCTTCCCCCGAGGGCTCGAGCGGAGCTCCGGCGAGCGCGTCGGCACCGACGGGGGCCGTTGCTCCGCGCGGCGCGGCGGCCCCCGGACCCCAGCCGGGACCGGCTCCGGTCGGGAAGGTGAAGGGAAACTCGGACGGACGCCCGAAGACGGATAACATCAACCCCTGGGAATGACCGGGCGACATCTCTTCGCGGCCATCGTCGTAGCCATCGGTGTTTCGGGCCAGCTCGTGCCTGCTCACCCACTCACGGGGGTCGCCGCGGCGGCGCCGGCGAAGGCGCCCGAAAAAGCCGCCGCCGACGTGCGCGCGCGAGAGCTCTTCGAGAAGGGCGACGCTGCCTATGCCGAGGGCCGTTACGAGGAGGCGCACGCATCCTTCGTCGAGGCGTACGAGCTCAGCGGGCGGCCGCAGCTGCTCTTCAACGTGTCGAACGCGCTCGAGCGGCTCGGTCGGTATGTGGAGGCGGTCGACGCGCTCGAGAAGTACCTCGCGAGCGGCAAGGCGAAAGATCGTGACATCGTCCAGAAGCGCCTCGTGAACCTGAGGAAGCGCGTCGAGGAGCAGAGGAAGGCCGACGAGCGCGCTCGGGAAGAAGAGGAGAAGCGACGCGCTGCCGAGAAGGAGCAGAACGGAGCCGAGCCCTCTGCGAAGACCGAGGAGCCCGCGCCGCCGAAGGCTCCCGAGCCGCCGCCCGAGAAGCCGACGCGTGTATTGCCGATCGTGCTCCTCGGCACGGGCGGCGCTGCGCTCGCGACCGCCGGCGTCTCGGCGCGGAGCGACGCGGACGCGGGCTGCACGGCCGCTCCGGCAGGCCGGCTGTGCAACGCCGACGCGCGCGCGGCGATCGATCGAGACAAGACGTTCGGGCTCGTCACCGACATCGCCCTCGTCTCGGGCGGCGTACTCGGCGGTGTGGGGCTATACTTCCTCCTCGCGGGGGACAGCGACGACAAGGCATCGGTGAAGGTCGGCAAGAACCAAGGGAACGCTACCGGTCATGGGCTTCGCGTGGAGGCACGGCCTGCGGGCGCGGGAGTCGAAGTCGTTGGCACTTTCTAGACTCGCTGCGCTCGGTGCCGTTGCCGCGATCGCGATGAGCTGCACGCTCACGCGCGAAGACGTCACCTCCTGCAACAAGAACGCGGACTGCCGGACCGCCTTCGGGGCGGGGCTCGTGTGCGGCGCCTCCGGGCTGTGCGAGCGTGCACCTCCGAGCCCGCGCTGCACCACGACCTTCCCGCCGGATCTCCTCACCCGCCCGAAGAACTACGAAGGCGTGATCACGATCGGCGCCTTGATGGACCGCAGCGTCGAGACCCAGCGCGGACGAGAGGACGCGATTCGGCTCGCGACGACTCAGGTGAACGAGGAGCGAGGGCTCGACGGTCGGCCCTTCGGCATCGTCTTCTGCGATGTCGCGGAGAACTCGCAATACGACTCGCTCAAGCGTGCCGACGCCGCCGTTGCCAGTGCGCGCTATCTCGCCGACGTGCTGGGGGTCCCCGCCATCGTCGGGCCGAGCGCGTCGGGCGACACCATCGCCGTCTTCGACGCGATCAAGGAGCAGGGCGTGCTCGTGATCTCACCGGCGGCGTCGAGCCCGGCGCTGACCGGTCATGACGTCGCCACCGCGACCGACCAGGATCCCGGTCTCCTCTGGCGGACCGCGACGCCGGATACGGTGCAGGGGGCGGCGATCGCGCGTCACCTGACGACGAGCTTCCCCACCGCGACGAACGTCGTCGTCGTGAACGAGAAGGGGGCATACGGTACGGCGCTCGCGGATGTCTTCACCGCCGCGTTCCAGAAGGATGGGCGAACCGTGCGGGCGATCCCGTACGAGACCGCGAGCCAGCGCGACGCCGCGATCGTCGACGCAGCCTCCACGAAGCCGCCGTTCGTCCTCTTCTTCTCCTCGCAGACGGCCGACGCGGTCGCGTTCCTCAACGCGGCGACATCGCTCGCCAGCTACGAGAACATCAGCTTCTTCCTCACCGACAGCGCCGCGAACCCCGACCTCTTGAGCGGTGCCGCCGGTGCCGCCTCGCTCTTTCCGCGCGTCGTCGGGAGCCGTCCTGCCGTCCCGGAGGGGCCGACGTTCGAGCTCTTCAAGACGAGCTACAACGCGGCCTTCAAGAAGGACCCGGGCGCGCTCGCATTCGTCCCGCACACGTACGACGCGACGTGGCTCGTGTTCTACGGCGCGGCCTGGTCGCTTCGCCAGGAGAAGGCCGTCACTGGGATCGGCATCGCTCGCGGGCTCCGGAAGCTCTCGGCGCCCGG
>ERZ781399.4180-NODE-4180-length-10553-cov-4.674128_pt1 | contig 10553 bp, 9 predicted proteins | sample MGYA00511014_ERZ781399 | MGnify/ENA primary metagenome ERZ781399 (study PRJEB29847, sample SAMN06458254) | wastewater metagenome | isolation source: Wastewater bioreactor | place: South Africa: Cape Town | study: EMG produced TPA metagenomics assembly of the... | reverse complement strand
AACCCGCCGATGAACTTCCTGCCGGCGACGCGCACGCCCGACGGCCGCTGGTCGGTCGCCGGCATCACGCTCGGCGGCCCGGCGGCGGCGTCGGGCAAGCTCGAATTCGCCATCCGCCCCGAGGATCTCACCATTGCCGCCGGCGGCCTCAAGGCCACCGCCCGGGTGATCGAGCCGCTCGGCGCCCATACGCTGGTGACATCCGAAGTCGACGGCAAGCTGTTCCGCGCCGTGCTCGACAGCGACCTCAAGGTGGCGCCGGGCGATGAGCTCAGCCTCGTGCCCAAGCCCGACCGGGTGCGCTGGTTCGACCCGGAGACCACCAGGGCCGTCAACTGATGTCCTCCCGCTCCGCGCTCGCCGCCAAGGCCATCGAGGTGCTGCGCGAAAATGACCGCGGCGGCTACACGGTGCCGACCAAGGGGCTCTATCCGTTCCAGTGGAACTGGGATTCCTGCTTCACCGCGCTCGGCCAGAGCCATTACGACATGGACCGGGCCTGGACCGAGGTGGAGACGCTGTTCGCCCATCAATGGGCCGATGGCATGGTGCCGCATATGGTGTTCCACGAGCCGGCGCCGACCTATTTCCCCGGCCCCGACGTCTGGGGCACCGGCCGCACGCCGCCGACCTCGGGCATCACGCAGCTGCCCATTGCCGGCTTCGCCATCCATCAGCTGTTCCGGCGCAATCCCGACGCCGGGCGCGCCCGCCCCCTGCTCGACGGCCTCGACCGCTGGCACGGCTGGTTCTACCGCACCCGCGATCCCGGCCGCACCGGCCTCGTCGCGGTGGTCCACCCCTGGGAGTCGCGTGACAACACCATCGACTGGGACGAGGCCTTCGAGCGCGTGCCCACCGACGGCGTCATGCCGTACGAGCGCAACGACCTCAAACATGCCGACCCGGCGACCCGCCCCACCAAGGCGCAATACGACCGCTACCTGTGGCTGGTGCAGCACTTCCGCAGCCTCGGCTGGGATTCGACGCTGACGCACGATGCCTCGCCGTTCCAGGTCGTCGATCCCGGGTTCAACGCCATCCTGATCCGCTCGTGCCTCGAAACGGCGGCCCTTGCCGATGCCCTCGACGCCCCCGAGATCGCCGCCCGCCACCGCAACTGGGCCGAACAGGGCCTCGTCGCGCTCGACGGGCTGTGGAGCGACCGGCACGGCCAGTACCTGCCGTTCGATCGCGTCGGCGGCAGGCTCAGCGAAAGCCCGTCCATCGGCGGGCTGATCCCGGTCTTCGCGCCGATCCCGGCGCCTCGCGCGGCCGCCCTCGCCAGCACCATCGGCAGCATGGGAACAGAGGTTCGCTATCTCGTCCCCAGCCACGCGCCATCCGATCCGCGCTTCGATCTCAAGCGCTACTGGCGCGGCCCGGTCTGGCTGGTGTGCAACTACATGATTGCCGATGGCCTCGCTCGCGCCGGCGAGGTGGCGATGGCCGAGCGCCTCACTGCCGACAGCCTGCGGCTCATCGAGCAGTCGGGCTTTGCCGAATATTACGACCCGCGCGACGGCACGCCGCTCGGCGGCGGCCGCTTCTCGTGGACGGCGGCCATGGTGCTCGAATTCCTCGAGCCGGGTCTGGAGGCCGGGGCGTGACCAGCTTCCTCGAGCGCTGGGCCGGCAAGGCGAGCGCGCTCGCCACCTTCGGGGATTCCATCACCGAGGGGCTGACCATTCCCGAGATGCCGGCGCGCTGGGCCAATCGGCTTGCGTCGCGGCTGGGCGCGCGGCTCTACAACCGCGGCATCAGCGGCACGGTGATGCAATCCTCGCCCGCCGCCGGCGGCGCGCCGCGCGACCATAACGGGCATGGCCGCTTCTACCGGGACCTGCTCGGCGCCGAGCGCGGCGACGTGCTCGCCATCCTCTATGGCACCAACGATGCGCGCTATGTCGGCGCACCGCACAGTTTCGGCGCCGCCGGCTTCGTGCGCGATTACCGCGCCGTGCTCACCGGGCTGATCGCCGCGGGCTACCTGCCCGAGGCCATCGCCATCGGCAGCCCGAGCCACCTGCCCGATGCCGGCTTCGCCGTCGGCAGCGACGGCTTTGCCGGCCAGAGCCGCGAGACCTACCAGTCCTTCGTGCCGCTGGTGCAGGCGCTGGCCATCGAGTTCGGCTGCTATTACGCGCCGGTCAACGAACGCATGGCGGCCGAAGGCGGCGATGCGCTCATCCTCCCCGACAACGTGCATCCCAATGCCGCCGGCCATGGCCGGATCGCCGACATTTCCGCCGGCGCGACGCGGCTCTAGACCCCCAGGAGTACCCCCATGACCCAGCAAACCGAGAAGATTTACGAGCACGCTCTCGAAGTGCTGAAGGAGAACGACCAGGGGAGCTACACCATCCCCACCAAAGGCCTTTACCCCTTCCAGTGGAACTGGGACTCATGCCTGACGGCGCTGGGGCAGTCCCACTACGACGAAGCCCGCGCCTGGACCGAGATCGAGACGCTGTTCGCCAACCAGTGGCCCGACGGCATGGTGCCCCATATCGTCTTCCATGTGTATTCGGACGGTTATTTCCCCGGGCCCAATGTCTGGGACACCGGGCGCCCTACCCCGACCTCGGGCATCACCCAGCCGCCGGTCGCCGGCTTTGCCATCAAGCGCCTCTACGATCGGGCCACCGACAAGGCCGAGGCGGCGAAGCGCGCCCGCGCCCTGCTGCCCCGGATCGATGCCTGGCATCGCTGGTTCTACGACATGCGCGACCCCGGCCACGAAGGGCTGGTCGCCATCCTCCATCCCTGGGAGTCCGGCCGCGACAATTCGATCGACTGGGACGAGGCCTTCGAGCGCGTGCCCACCGATGGGGTCGAGCCCTATGTGCGCCGCGACACCCAGCATGCCGACCCGGCGCATCGCCCGACCAAGGCGCAGTATGATCGCTACCTCTATCTGGTGCAGCTGTTCCGCTCGCTGGGCTGGGACAACGCCCGGCTGCACGACGCCTCGCCGTTCAAGGTGGTCGACCCCGGCTTCAATGCCATCCTGATCCGCTCGGCCACCGATCTTGCGGCGCTCGCGGACGAGCTCGGCGAACCCGAGATTGCCGCCCGCAACCGCGCCCGCGCCGAAGCGGGCCTCGCCGCCCTCGAGACGCTCTGGAGCGAGCCGCACGGCCAGTATCTCTGCCGCGACCGCGTCACCGGCCAGCTGATCGACTCCGCCTCGATCGGTGGCATCCTGCCGGTCTTCGCCGCGGTGCCCAAGGCCCGGGCCGAGGCCATCGCCCGGACCATCGAAAGCTGGGCCGCCGAGGTGAAGTACATCGTACCCTCGCACGATCCGGCCGACCCGCGCTTCGAGCCCAAGCGCTACTGGCGCGCCCCCGCCTGGCTGGTGATGAACTATATGATCCAGGATGGGCTGCGCAGCGTCGGCGAGACGGCGACCGCCGATCACATCGTCAGCTCGAGCCTCGAACTGATTACCCGGTCCGGTTTTGCCGAGTACTATGATCCGACCACGGGCGAGCCCTGTGGCGGCGGACGCTTCACCTGGACGGCCGCCATGGTCATCGAGTTCCTGGAGGCGGCATGAAAATCCTTGCCATCGGCGCCCACCCCGATGACATCGAAATCCTGATGGGCGGCACGGTTGCCGCCTTTCAGGCGCAGGGCGACGAGGTGGTCGTCGCCATCGCCACCGACGGCGCCAAGGGCGGCACGCTCGCTCCGGCCGAACTCGTCGCGATCCGTCGGCGGGAAGCGGCGGCGGCAGCCGGCGTCTTCGGCCTCGCGCCGGTGATGCTCGGCTTCCCCGATGGCGGCTTGCGTGCCGATGCGCCGGTGATTGACCGCATCGCCGATTTCATCCGCGCCGAGCGGCCGCAACTGGTCATCACCCACGCGCCGAACGACTATCACGGCGATCACCGCGCCCTCAGCGATGCGGTGCGCATCGCCACCAACATGGTGGCGCCGGTGCTGTGGATGGAAACCATCATGGGGGTCGGCTTCGTGCCCACCCACTACATCGACATCACGCCCTATATGGAGCTCAAGCGCACCGCCATCCACGCCCACCGGTCGCAGGATCCCGAGCGGTTCGTGCAGATGGCGGAACTGGGCGGGCGCTACCGCTCGGCCCAGTGCAATGCCAACGAGGGCTATGCCGAAGTGTTCCGCTTCGAGCCGGTCTTCCCCTTCGGCGACCCCCGCAACCTGCTGCCCCCTGCCCCCGGCGTGCAGCCGGTGCGCGATCGCGGGGCAGGTAAGGCCTAGGGCCGTGACCGGTAAGTTCCTCCCCCGGCAGAGACCGATAGCCCAAGCTGTTTTCAGGCCCACTCACCGGCGTCATTCCCGCTCAGGCGGGAACCCGGTGGGATGCTGCAGCGCCGGTGGAGGCTGAGAGACCGCACTGGGTCCCCGCCTTCGCTGGGATGACACCGAGTTTGGGGGTGCAGTCGGGTGCTCGCGTCACACCCCCTGCTCCACGCGCCGCGTCGTCAGCGTCAGCAGTCCGGCGATGGCGATCACCGCGACGCCGACAATGGCGAGTGTGTCGGGATATTCGGCGAAGAACAGCGCCCCGGCGGCCATGGCCCAGAACAACTGGCTGTACTGCGCCTGCCCCAGCACATTGGCCGGCGCCAGCCGGGCGGCCAGCAGCAGCGCGAACTGGCCGAGCGCGGCAAAGCCGCCCGAGATCAGCATCAGGCCGAACTCGGGCATGCTCGGCGGCACGTAATGCGTCGTCATCACCGCGCCGGTGAAGGCAATGCCGGCGAGTTGGGGGATGACCAGCAGGCTGGTGCGCCTTTCGGTGCCGGCAATGCGGCGCAGCACCGTCACCGTCACGGCGATGCAGATGGCGGTCGCCAGCGCCGCCAGATGGCCGAACTCGACGGCGCGAAGCCCCGGCCGGATCACCAGCAGAACGCCGCCGAAGCCGAGCGCCATGGCGAGCCAGCCACGCCAGCTCACCCGTTCGCCCAGCAGCGTGATCGAGAGCAGCGTGACGATGAACGGCGACATGAAGATCAGCGCATAGGCTTCGGCGAAGGGGATCGAGGTGAAGGCGACGACGCCGAAGATGCCGGCGCCGATGCCGCTCAGCGAGCGGAGCGCCACCAGCCGGGGGTGGCGGACCTTGAACAGGTCGCGCCAGCGCTCGCCGCTCGGCCGCATGAACAGCATGGCGATGCCGGCAAAGATCGAGACGAAGAAGCCGATCTCGAACACCGACAGCCGATCGGCGCCGACCGCCTTGATCACCGCATCGCCCCAGGCCATGGCGCCATAGGCGAGAAAGCCGAGCAGGACGCCGATATTCATGGTGCGATGCGGAACAGCCGCGACTGGTGCGGCCGCAGGTTGACGAGGATGCCGCCGCCGTCTGCGTCCATCGCAGCGCCACCCTCGGTGACCGCGCCGCGTGCCCCTGCGAGGTCCCAGCCGATCAGCCGCTCCGTCGCCGTATCACCGCTGTTGAAGACGTTGACCAGCACGCTGCCATCGGGTCGCCGCACCCGCTGCACCAGCAGCGGATCGCCTTCGCTCACCGCCATCGGCGCGCCGGTCGGCGCGCTGCCGAGGCGATAGCGCAACGCGGTCTGGCCGAGCAGCGGGAACTCGCAGGCATAGGGAACGCCATCGGCTGCCAGTTCCGCCAAAAGCTTTCGCCGCGGTTCCGGCACCTCGTCGAGCTGGTCCGACGTCATCAGCACGCCACCCGCCAGCCCGGCGAACAGCGCCAGCGACTGCACCTGGTCATCGCTGAGCTCGTGGTAGCGGTCGCGCAGCAGGATGCAGTCGGGATCGGCCTGCCACAGGATGCCGCCGGCAAAGTTCCGCGCCGTCTGGTCGCGCAGCAGCGACTCCGCCGAGTAATGTCCCTTCCAGCTCACCCCGATATCGCGGCCGATCCGCATGGCATCGACGAGGCCGACCGGCGCAAAGAGCGGCGAGCCGCAGAGCAGCCACTGCGCTTCGCCGATTTCCTCGCGGATCAGCCGCGCCATCTTCATCCAGATGGCGATGCGGCTCAGCCCGTCCGTGTGCCACAGGGCTTCGTCCGGTCCATAGATCGAGCCGATATGCATGAAGTCGGTCTTGAAGTAACCGCAGCCCCAGTCCTTCGCCCAGGTGCGGAACACCTGCCGTATATAGGCCTCGGCTTGTGGATGGGTGACGTCGAGCACGTAGTACTCTTCGCTGCGCTTGTGCCAGCGGAACTCGCCGTAAAAGGTCATCGGCGCCAGCGGCTTGCCGGTCGTCCGGCTCTTCACCACCCAATCGGGATGCGCCGCATAGAGCTTTGAGCGGTTGCCCACCATGAAGGGCGCGATCCACAGCCCGGGCGTGAAACCCTTGTCGCGCGCCGCATCGAGCACCGGCTTGATGCCATTGCCGAATTGCGGCTTCAGCTCCAGCCAGTCGCCCATTTCCGGGGTAAAGCCATCGTCGACGAGGAAGATGTCGAATGGCGCCCGCGTCTCGTCGCGAAACCGCGCCGCCGCATCGAGATGCTCGCAGAGCACCGGCTCGCCGATCGAGGCGTAGAGGTTGTACCACGAACACCAGCCGCTGAGCCGCCGCTCGGGAAGCCGTGGCGGCAGCGGCGAGGCCTCGGCCACCAGCCGCGCCCAGCGGCGCAATGCGGTCTCGACATCGTCGTCGGCGAAGACCACCAGTTCTTCGGTGGCGATCTCGCCCGTATGCGGCATCCGGTCGATCAGCGTCTCGATATCGAGGCCGAGCGGCCCGGCAATATCGAAGCGGAAGCGCGACTGATAGCGGTCGTGACGCAGGAAGCCGATCACCGTCGCCCCCACGCCACCATGCGGCAGCAGCGCCGTCATCGCATAGCCATTGGTGAGCTTCGGATCCGCCTTGGCCACCTCGCGCGCCGCGGCGGGCTCGACGAAGAAGCTGCCGTCCCAGCTCATATAGCCGTTGCGCAGATATTGCCGCACATTGCCGGCGCTGAGCCGCAGCCCGAGCGCGTCGATGCGCCGCTCGCCGACAAAGCCGTCGAGCACGACGCGCAGCCGCTCGCCATTCCGTTCGAGCCGCATGCGGCTGCCATCGCCGAGCCGCCAGGCGCCATCGGCTTCGACCGTGTGAGCCGGCACCACGCCATCGAGCAGCGGCTCGAACCCATGCAGTGCGATCACAGCGCCACCTCGCGCCGCTCGTCGGCAGCGCGGCGCGCCGCCAGCACCATCTGCAGCGTCTCCAATCCATCGCTGAGCGGCACGCGTGGCGGCCGCCGGTTGGCGATCGCATCGCGCAGGTCGGCGATCTGCGCCACGAAGGGGTTGATGGACGCCGCAACCCGCTCGCTCGCGACCTCGCCCGCCGTGCGAACGATCTCGGCGGTGTTCCAGTCGGCGAACAGCCCCGTCGCCCGTTCGGCGACGATCTGCCAGCCCTTCATCCAGCGGCCGGGCACGGCGATGTTGGAAGCATGCAGCACGGCGATGCGCCCGTCGTCATAGCCGAAGATCATCGCGCTCATGTCCTCGCTGCTGTAGCCGGGCGTGCCGGCGTGGCCGAAATTCGCCGACCGCGCCACGACCGAGCTCGGCATTCCCATCGTGCTTCGCTGCAGGTCGACGATATGGATGAGCTGCTCGACCATCTGGCCGCCCGACATGTCGCGGTCCCGCCACCATGGTGCGTGCAGGGCGTTGCAATGAAAGCTGCCGGAAAAATGCCCGGCGCGTCCGGTCTCGCCGGCCGCGTCGAGCGCAGCCCAGCGCTCCACTGCCCCACCGAACCGATACATGAAGCCGCAGGCGGCGATGACCGTCTCGGTAGCATCCACCATGGCTCGTGCCCGACCGAGCTCGAGCGCGATCGGCTTCTCCACGAGGACATTGATCCCGGCCGCAGCGATCTGTTCCACCTCACCCGCATGGGCTCCCGGCGGCAGCGCCACGATCACCAGGTCGAGCTCGGCCTCGCCCAGCATCCGGTCGAGCTGCGCGTAGGCGGTGCCACCGTGCCGGGCGCTGAAGGCCTCGGCCGTTTCGAGGCGCCGGCTGGTCGAGGCGACCAGTTCGGCCCCTTCGACGGCGGCGATGGCGTCGGCATGCCGCGCGGCGATGCCGCCAGTGCCAAGGATGCCGACCCTCATGACGACGCCCCGAAATCCAGCACCGACTGCAGGATCGCCGGGTCGCCCTGGTCCAGCCGCGCGAACAGTGCCGGCGCCTCGGCGAACGGCACCGTGTCGGTGATCAGCGGCAACAGGTTGAGCCGTCCCTCATGCTGCAGCCGCACCGCCGTCTGCCACAGCCTGAGCTTGCTCCAGCGATGGCTGGCATCGGGCGCCACCCCCGAGATCTGGCTCGAGATCAGCTCGATGCGGTTGTGGTGGAACTCGTCGCCCAGTTGCAGGCCGCGCGCCTCGCCCTGGAAGAACCCCATGGCGACGACACGGCTGGCATAGGCCACCGTCCGCATCGCCTCGGCGAGCGCCGGCGCGGCGCCCGACACCTCGATGCAGATATCGGCGCCGCGACCGCCGGTCTCGCCCTTGATCGTATCGGAGATCGACCCGGCACCGGGGTCGAGCGTGCGGTCGGCGCCCAGCCGCTCCGCCATGGCGCGGCGGCTGGCGACCGGGTCGACGCCGACCACCGTGGCGCCCGAGGCCCGCGCCGCCTGCAGCACGATCTGGCCGGGCACGCCCAGGCCGAAGACCACGACGAGATCGCCCATGCGGATGCGCGCATCATGCACGCCATTGAGCGCCACGGCGCCGATATGGCTGAACATGCCGATGCGCGGATCGGCCCCATCGGGGATTTGCCGGTCGGCGGCGTCGGCCTCGGCCATCACGTGCATGGTGCGATGGCCCCAGGTGCCGAACACCCGGTCGCCGGGCTTCACCCGGGTCACGGCGGCTCCTGTCTCGACGATTTCGCCGGCTTCCTCGTAGCCGAGGTTGCGAACCGGAAAGCTCCAGCTCGGCGTCTCGGCGTCGCGGAAGACCCGGTTGGCAAGGTCCCATTGCCGGCTCATGAACGGCGAGGTGCCGCGATACTGGCTGAGTTCGGTGCCGGCGCTGATGCCGGAGAACAAGGTCCGGATCCGGACCTCGTTGGGTCCCAGCGGATTGACGGACAGCTCCTCGAACGCCAACTGCCGGACGGCAGTCAGCATCAGGCCTCGCTCGGTCACGAATTCCTCCCACTCGCCGATTCTGGCGATTGCAAACGTTTAAAACGACTATATCGAGCAAGTTTGCGGAAGGCGAGAGGGTGTTTTCAGCGGCCAGCACAGCCCGCTTGCCAGCGGCGCGGCTTGAGGCCAATCTGCACCACAGGGGGCGATCGGGCACGACAACCAGGAGATGAAGCCATGATCGTAGACCACGAGGATCGTGGCGCACCGGATGCGCCGGGGCGGCTGAGCCGCCGCAGGGTGCTGCTGGGCTCGGCCGCCGGCTTTGGCGCGCTGGCGCTTGCCGCCTGCTCCCCGGCCGGCATGAGCGTCGCCGATGCGCAGCGGGTCTATGGGCCGAGGCCCGACGAGCGGTTCCCGATCCCGGCCGTCAACGTCAACAAGATCGATCCCAAATACTATCGCCGCACCGTGCGCTACGACAGCAAGGAAGCGGTGGGAACCATCATCGTCGACCCGCGCAACCACTATGTCTACCGCATCGAGGGCGACGGCTACGCCACCCGTTACGGCGTCAGCGTCGGGCGCGCCGGGTTCCTCTGGAACGGCGATGCCTATATCGGGCGCAAGGCCGAATGGCCGATCTGGACCCCGCCCAAGGAGATGATCGAGCGCCAGCCGGAAGCCGCCAAATATGCCGGCGGCATGAAGCCCGGCCTCGACAATCCGCTCGGCGCCCGCGCCCTCTATCTCTACCAGAACGGCGTCTACACCCTCTACACGCTCTACAGCACCAGCGTTCCCGAATCGATCGGCAAGGGCGTCTCGAGCGGCTGCATCGGCCTCATCACCCAGGACATGCTCGACCTCTATGACAAGACCCCGGTCAACACCAAGGTGATCGTGCTGAAGGCCTGAGCACGACAACGCTTCGTGCGCCGGGTGTCCGCTTGTGGCCTGAAGCGGCCCCCGCGCGACGCTTGTGGTTACGCGCCCGCCGGCTCGAGACGGGCCCCGTCCAGCCCATGGAAGCGACACGTACGCAACAGCGGGCAAGTGAGGATGGGCAAGGTTGTTTTCGGCTCGGGGGAGTGCGACAAGGGACTGGGTGTCTCCGACGCGCGGTCGCAGGCAGGTGTACGTTGGTCGGGCCGCCAACGGGCATTTCCTTTTGGAAGTCACCCATGGTTTCGAGCCGATCGGTCGCGCCCGCCCGCTGCGCCCTCTACCCTTCCAGCCCCCGCACCTGCCGCGCTCGCGGGGAGCGCCAGCGGTGAGAGTCGCCATCCATACGCTGGGCACACGCGGTGACGTGCAGCCATACCTCGCGTTCGCACTCGGCCTCAAGGCTGCCGGACATGAGGTGCTGATCGCAGCTCCCTCCCACTTCGAAGCCTTCATCGGCAGCCGGGGCATCAAGTTCGCCCACCTGCCGGGCGAGTTCCTGACGTTGATGG
>ERZ781399.4169-NODE-4169-length-10568-cov-4.178351_pt1 | contig 10568 bp, 9 predicted proteins | sample MGYA00511014_ERZ781399 | MGnify/ENA primary metagenome ERZ781399 (study PRJEB29847, sample SAMN06458254) | wastewater metagenome | isolation source: Wastewater bioreactor | place: South Africa: Cape Town | study: EMG produced TPA metagenomics assembly of the... | reverse complement strand
TTTACTCTCACGTAAACCATCCATCTGCACAATGTTTTGTTTTGTATTCTAAAAAATCTCGATTTATATTATTTAGTCATTTTTCTCATCATCGCTGGCCTTGGTCTCGTTGGATATTTAGTCGGTTGCCGTGCACCACCGACTCATCTTCGTCAACATCTTGATCCTGCTTCATTCTACGCTTAGAATTCATACTGTCAGATACAACATTTCACTCATTCCATTTGCTTAGATACTCATGTAATATTAATAATCAGTTTTAGTCAGATTTAATAACAATAAAACGCGCACTTATATATAACAAAAAATGTCTTGTAATAATAATACTAGTTCAATTCAAACGATTGAATTAACTGATGAGAATCAACAAATGCATTTGCACATACTTGTAATCTGTATGGCGATATTCGCCGTTCGAATTGGCCAAGATTTCGTTGTTGCTTTGACGAAGTTTTTTTTCTTATCAGTTTTGTTTTATCTCGTATGAGCGAATAAATAAAAGTCATTTGACTTGTTCTTCCTCGGAAATCATGGTTGTTTTCTGTATTCGTGCTCGTTGTTTAGCTCAAGAATTTGAATGGAAAAAGAATTATGAGAATCTAAACGATTTAAAACATGATATTTATAAACAATTTCAATTGTTTAGTATCAATGATCAATGTGGAATTATTGTTTATTTCGATGAGACAGATAAATGCGATCGAATTTTGGATAATTTAGATATTCTACCGAAAGATGGTTCAACTGTTTTCAATGTTTACGTTAAAAAAGTACACGCACGACGTTTGTTTTCACTTGATAAACTACGTATAATTCGAAATTTAGATTTGGGCTTGTTGTGCAATCTGTTTCAATCCATTCGATATCATACCTGCACGTCTGCCACTTGAATGTGCAGAGAAAACATGTAACATTCAATATTGTCTCAAATGTATCGATACAATCTGTCAATTAGAACGAAATCATCAATTTACATGTATGTTTTGTAATAAAGCAACACAACGACCTCAACGAAATGTTCTTCTCGAAAATCTTTTCCTTTGGAAGCCGTACGCAATGCGATATGGCGGACAGAGTGTTGAACAATTAGAAACGGTTTTTAGTCGACCGAAACTTTCCGATTGTATTCGTCGAATAGAAAATCGTCGAACACATATTGAAACATTACAAAAAACTCTTCGAACATCACTATCATTGATATCAAATGTTGATTTTAATGATGAAGATGCACAAGATTATTTATGTGAAGCGGATGTATTAACAAAGAAATTAACTTGTTTTATAAATGATTTGAGAAAATGTGAACGAACTATTCAATCACAACCGATTACATTTCGAAATCTTGTTCTAGAATATCGTGCCTTTCTTCGAGATTTTCTTTCGAATAAAACATTTAAACAAGATGCTGCATCATTTCTTCTTCTCTGCATTAAATTATCAACTGTTGATAATGAAAAGATTGAAGAAATCAAAACAACATCAAATCAAATTCTTCTCAATCAATCAGCGGATCTTTTCGATAAATATCGAATTACTATACTCAAAAACTTCGACAATCCCAAAGAAAGTAGTGAATTTGTCGATGAAATTCTTCGTGATATTATCTTTCGACGTGAAACACTCGAAGATAAACTCAAAGAAATCGATGAACAGTCATTACTTACATCGAATCATCCGTACGAAAGTTATTTTCGTGAACAATATCAAAATGCCAATCGAATGATAGCAATTTTCACTGAATATCAAAGTAAATTTCAAATCTATCGAGAACTTTACAATGATATCGATCGAATTCTATTCGAATATAAAGATGAACTATCTCGAAAGACATTAGAGGAAACTAACAATTCATCATTACCAACCAATGAACAAATGTCAACATTTGAATGTTCAAGATTAATTCTTATTTCTGAATTATTACGTTCGGAAATTGAACGTATTGATACTGAACGTCTTTTTCCTCGCATAACCAAATTAGTCCATCAGTGGAAGGAAAATTCCAGTATTGATCCGAAAATCTACGATCTTTTCTCAGCATTAGAAACTGATCTTCTCTCTCTCTATGATCGTGATTATCCATTGGCAGATCAAGTTCCATTTCGTGTTGGTTTCATTGGCAACATTAGTGTTGGTAAAAGTTCACTGGTGAACTATCTTCGTACGAAAAATACATTTAGTTTATATGCCAGTCGAACATTAGCACCGACAGCTGTCGGTCAATCAACTGTTGGTTCATTACAATTCGATGAAAATCATTATCTGCCAACGAGTCAGAAGAAAATCACCGTTCGATATGTTGATATCGAAGGTTGTACGGATTATAACGCACAAGTTCATGCAGCATCGTATTTTGAACAAATACGAAAAGCTGATTGTGATTTATATTTAATCTTATTGACGGGACAACAAGCCAGTTTTGAATGTAAATTAAAGAAGGAAATTAGTGAGAATTTAAATCGAATGTGTTGGTTTGTAAGATCGAAAGTTGATCAAGAATTTAACGAGCTTTTTCAAGAACATTTAACACAACAGAAAATTGATAATCCAGATCTATTGATGAATGACAATGAAGAAAATGAACTAGCCGAACAAATTATCGAACAAATTCGAGAAAAAATGATCAACATGTGTAAAGTCGATCAAGACGAGCTCTTTCTTGTCAATTCACGGTATCAACCAACTGACGGGCAGAAGAAATTCACTAGTCAAACTCATCCATTTGATATCGATCGACTCAGTCAACGATTACTCGAAACAGCTCATAAATCGTTGAAACAAGAACGAATCCAACGAATGGCAATGATGGCTTGTGCACATGCGATTGGCACGTGTCTACGTCGACGATGTATTATTTCGTTTTTAACTCATCAACTTCGTGCCGGTGTTACAGCAGTTTTTATTCCTTGGGGCGATCAATTAGCACTTTCGAATACGTGCTATCAAATTCGTCTTGCACTCGGCATTCAAGATAATTCAGCGATATACAATTCAATTATGAAAACAACGGATCGTTTTCGAACGTTACTTTTGAAATATCCGTTGAATATCAGTAAAACTCAACTTTATTCCGACGAATTCGTATATTTACAAAAACAAGAGCGAACAACTCACGAGTCCGTCGAAGAGAATGTCGATAATTGCTTGAAAACAATGCAACTCACACGTGAACAAGAGAAAACACCATCGATGGCTGAAAGACTTCAATCGAACATTCCGAGCGGAGTTGTTACCTATGGTATCGTTGGCAAAGGTATTGCTGCAACAACAGCAGCTATGAGTGCGATTGGTTACGGAATTGGTGTTGGTTTTCTTGGCCTGACACTTGTCACAGCTATACCGATTAGTTTATGGACGATGAGAAAATCGAACAAACAAATTCGAGATTATCTCAATGATCTTTGCGCGGATTTATTAATTATTTCCGAACATTTTATTATCGCAATTATCAACGAACAAATGATACGACGCGAAACATAAAAAAAGTTTGTCTCTCAAACTTTCGGCGTATTCACCGGTTTACCAGTGGTAATAAATGAATAAATATTTTCTAATGTTGATTTTGCTATTGAACAAAGTGCTTCTTGCGTGAGAAATGCTTGATGTGATGTAATGAGAACATTAGGAAATGAGATGAGTTGAACAAGTTGGTCGTCATCGATCATTGTCGATGAACAATCGTTGAAGAAATATTTTTGCTCGTTTTCGTATACATCGAGGCCTGCACCACCGATTTGACCGGATTTAAGTCCGTCGATCAAAGCTTTCGTATCGATCAGAGCACCACGAGCTGTATTCACAATAATAACACCTTTTTTCATCTTCCTAATCGACTCTGAATTGATCATATGTTTCGTTTTCGGATCAAGTGGTAGATGAAGAGAGATAATATCCGATTGAGAGAAGATTTCATCCAATTCGACATATTCAAAATCGAGTTTCTTTCGATCTTCATCTTTGATTTTATAAATATCATAAGCTATTATTCGACAACCAAAACCACGAAAAATTCGAATCATAAATTGACCAATACGACCTGTGCCTAAAATGCCAACTGTTCGTTCGTTCATATCGAAACCAACTAAACCATCCAAACGAAAATCTCCATTTCGAACACGATCATAAGCTCGATGTAAACGACGATTCAATGTCATGACAAGTGCAGCTGCATGTTCGGCGACAGCATTCGGTGAATAACTCGGAACGTAACCAACTTCGATGCCCGAGTCATTGGCAAATTTCAAATCGAGATTATTAAAACCTGCACAACGTAGAACAATTAATTGAATTCCAATTGTTTTCAATTGTTCGAGAATTTCACGCGAACAATCATCGTTAACAAATATGCAGATACATTGGTAATTCTCAGCTAATTTAACCGTGTCTTTCGATAAACATTGAGATGTGTATTCCATTTGATAGTTGCCAGGTTGTTTGAGTTCGTTGAATTTATTCTCGAATGATTGTCGATCGTAATCTTTCGCACTGTACATAAGAATTCGAAAACGATCCGATTCTTTCGTTCGACTTCGACGTTTTGACGAGGACATGAAAATAATAATAAAAAACTCAACTAAATAAAACTTCTTGCTCTTAGCAACGAATTTATTAATGAAAATTCATTTACGCAGGCTTTTCACGCACTTCCTTTTTGCAAAGGTATAAATAAAAAACACGAAGTACATTTTAAAAAAAGAAGCAAATCATTCAATGAATACCATAGAATATATTTTCAGTATTAGCAGTTTAATCATCGGTGGTTTCACTTTTCTACTAGCCGTGATTTTTCTTCTCATTTGTCTGTATCTTGCCTATAAAAAACATTTCGATCTATTTACTATTCTCAGTTGTAACACATGTATTGGTACATTGATATTTGTTGTCAATACTTTAGCCATAATATCCTATATGATTCGATGGAATGAAGATGAAATTCAATTTCAAACCGATCTTTTCTGCACAATTCGAGCTTATATTAATTATATCAGTTTTTGTTTGATTTATTATTCGTATGTTTTACAAGCATTGTATCGTTATTGGCGTGTCAAACGAATAATCAAATATAATTCAATCCTATTTCGAATTATTTTCCTTGTTATCCATTGGATTTTATCTAGTTTAGTTCCAATTCCAATATTACTATATGGAGATTTAACTCAAATCTCATACTATGTTTGTTATCTTTCATTCTCAAATATAAAAATGATTTTCTACGGTGCACTCACCATCTATATCAGTAGTTTATCCATAATTCTCTATCTTTATTATAAAGTCATTCAACATGTTCAAACAACAACAGTTGTATTCATAAATCAACGATTGACTACGAATCGTGATATTATTATTTTTCGTCGTATTATTCAAATCATTCTTTCTTTAATTATTTGTGGTGCACCTTATCTTTTTCTTTTTCTTTTTCTTATTAGTTTATTTAAATCATCATTAATACCTAATTGGTATTTATATTTCGTTTTTTTCACAGTTTTAACATCGATTTTGATTCAAATGATTCTACTCATGATTTATACTTGAACAATAATGAAATATTTATTAGAGATGAAAGAACAAATCTTTGGAATTAATGATAGAAATCGCATTCAACCTATACGAAACCAAACAACTACTATTTAAAACACTTGAACAAATTTTGTGACAAAAAAAAAAGATTAATCATCATTGTCCTCGTTGTTAATTCTCATGACTCGTCCATGTAATTGATTTGAATAAGTGCAGCATTTAATTCCAAAGCTGCATCGTTTGTAAACGTGGCGAATTGATCGAATAAACGAAGATTTCGTTCATATTTAACTTTGTTCCTTCAACAGTTCTAGATCGACGAAAATGGTAGAAAAATGTGACTGATCAAGAAATGTAAGTAATCACATACTTAATTGAGTTTGTGCAGCGATAGTATCCATTTCGACTTGATCAATAGCCTTTGCTATATACTCTAATTGCTCGATGAACCGTTTTCTGTCTTCAGCAGACATTCCATTGACCGTTTTCTTTCTCGTTGACAGATATTTAAATATATTTTATGCTTTCATTATTCGTTGGCAACAGATGATTGCATAACACATAGATTAGATATGCGTTTTTTGAGTTAAGTCATTCACTAAGTGAGGAAAAAACCGAGTAAGATTTTCGGTTTTTTTCTATATTTTTTTTAGTTCTTCTTTCTTTTTTATTAGCGGAAACTGCTGTAGCTTGCTTATGTTCCGATTAGGTATTAAATATCAAGACATGTAATCGAAACCATCGGTTAACCTTGGATTTTTTTATTGTTATAAAGCTGTCAAATTTGAATCGAAATCACGTCTCCTTACATTTGTAAGCGTGCCGAAGCCGTTGGTGCTAGTCACATTGGCTTAGTTTTCGAATGTGAACTTAACTTTATGATGAGATTCTCTAGCGAAAACTAGAGCACAAAACGAAAAACCTATTTTAACCGGCGTTATTCAGAAAAAATCGAGGACATGGAATGTGCGGACTCCAAGGGGGAAAAGCGAAATCTCTGTACTGCCTACTTTCACTGTACTACTGTCTACTCCCATCGTACTTGAAAAAGTAACGCTTTTTCTACCTTGCGCTTCTCGCAAAATTCTCCAACATATCCTGGTTCACATAAACAAATTCGAGTTGGTGATTGAACTAAAATAGATGTTCCAGCATTTAAACAAACACAATCACCAATAGTGTTTTGACAATATTTGTCTGCATGTCTTGTTGAACAAAGACACACATAAAATCATCATTCGAATTAGAAAATAATGAAATCTCTTTTCTTGAAATGGGTGAACATAAACCTTGATTATCACATGGATTACTTTCACATGCTTTTTGACTCTAATTCAATTTTTCATAATATGGACCATGTACATACTCTACATCAACAAATCAAAACTTACTGGAATACAATAACAACTAAATGTTAGTTTTCATACAAGTTCATATACTACGACTCGACAAGGATTTGGTTCACATGAATTTGTAAATGAACATCTTAAGCAAACAATGCTTTCGAATTTATTCATTTCTCAGAGATATAAATATTCACTTGAAAGATGTCAAGAAGAATATGTTGATCGAAAACAAAAAATAAAAATAAAGAGAATAACTATATCAAATGAAAAATATTTGCACCTCAATAGTTTGTGGTATGTTAATAAGATGAATGATATATCCTCTTACTGCATTGTTGTTGTATTGCGAATGGATTGATGTGAACATATAATATTGATTTGTATGTGAAGTTGTTAAATTAAATAAAGAGAAAGATAAGTTTGTTTGAGCATGATTGTTCATGAAAAGAAAGAATTAAGTAGTAATTAGGAAATGTTGTACTTCTTTTGAAGAGATTTGAACTTGTAGTAGAACAAACAAGTATTATACGAGTTAATTTCTTGTCATGTTTTCTTGATTCTTTTTCCAATAAAATATTCGAGCGATTGTGACTAAAAACAAATGATTAGATCGTGATAATAACATGAAATAAGTGAAACACTATCTCAAATTTGAAATAATTGTTAGCTTTTCCTAACAAGTTCAAAAAGTATTCTTCTTGTCGATTTAATATGTTAGTCTATTATCTAATTGTATTCATATGTTGAATATGTACAATCCCAAAAATAAGAAATAATTTCTATTTAAATAATACACATCAAATATTGTATAATTACTCGTGCTAGTTGAACATTTTCATCGACAATTCGATACTGCTAGTCTTAAACAAATGAAAATAAGTCATTTTTCGATGCAAGATATCTGTCAAATAATTGAATATTACATCTGTGCCAATACAATGACAATTATATTTCGTTGAACATCATCATCTCACTCTTAGTAATGCATCTAGTTCGACACAGAATTATGCAAATTAAACTTAGATTTATTCAATAAATCAGTTACTGATAAAGATAAACAATAATATCTATGAAATTTATCTTTTTGTGATTATATTTTCATTAGACAAATTGAACGAACTTTTGAAATGATTTTCTAGTTTTGTAGGTCAACTTTAATAATTGAATGTAAATTGGATTGCATTTTTTTTTATTGAGAAATAGTTCTTAACATATTTGTGCACGAGGAAAATATTGATGCAAATGTTCAGGAAATTGTGATTTATTCGAAAAATATATCCAAGACATTTTTGCTGAATTATTTTGTGTTAATCTTCGTCGGAAATTTCTCGTGATTTTTCTCATAAGTCGATAATCTACACTAATATTAATTTTGTTTGGTAAACATGTTTTCGTATCAAAGACAAACTGTTCATAATAATCCTTGTGAGCGTACAGAAGATTAAGAAAAACCAGATTCGAATATATGATGATTTTATTGTTATTTGTTGAGACTTGAAATCGTTTACGTTGTTGTGGTTTCTTGTTTTTAACAATTAGTTCTTCCATCAATGGAAATGATTGAGCAATTCGAAGGAAAAATTCATGTTCGAAAGGATGTTCATCGACTAAAGACACTTTTCTAACCGAGAGAAATAATCCACCTGAAAACTGATTCGTTATATCATCATAATATTGTAATCGATATGGATGTGTATAAATACGACATTGACTATAGCCTGTTTGTTTCATATAATCAGTTGAACATATGATATTTTGATTTTTAAAATCTTGAAATGTTTGTTGAATTGTTTGATTTGATGGACAATTGATTTGATTATAAAAACGAGTTAATGTACAAATATGAAACGTCAATTTGGTTAATAAAGGCATGTGACTTAGAATATTTAATTTGAGGTTATCACCATCAATGAATGGTCGACTTCCAATGAAAAGACACAAATGAAGTTGTTCTAATTTTGACATTCGTTGTAACAATGGTAAAATTAATCGATCATAATTATCTGTAATCATATCAGATGAAAGACAAAAAGATTTTAAATTTGGTAATTCATCCTAAAAAGAATAAAAAATGAGTATTTCTTTGAATTGTTCGAGATAACAAGTAACCTTATTATCCAATGTAACAGTTGAATAATCGATGACATGAATTTGAACATCAAATAGACGAAGTTGCTTGAAACGTCCATCAAGTAAATAAAGACACTCAGTAAATGTGTTCACACAAACGTGCAATTCTAATAAAATTGAACTAATGAGAGACGAAGGTAAAGTATCGAAGAACAAACATTGATAAAACATTTTTGATGGACAATACATCAATGATCGTAAGTTTACAAATGTTGTTAGAATCTGTTCAAATAAGAAATCATTTCTTGTGTTCATCATTCGATTCTTATTCATATTAATATCAATAGTGATTGTAACAATTTGTTTTTGGTACACATCAGTAAATAGACATTTATCTAAATATTCAAGCAGATTTATACATTTCATTATCAAATATCGAATAGGAAGAAAAAAAGATCTTACTAGAAAACAGATTCCTAGCTGTGTCTGCGTGGATATTGTATAAACAGATTTTAGTCAAGTTTGGATAATAAGTAGTCGAAAGAATACGTTCGATTGACGAAGGTTCAAGATCAAAGCATTTGATTTTGTCATTGATTTTTGGTAAGATATGTGAACAATAACGATCAAGTATTTGACTAGATAATGGACGGACCAACGGCATTCCTTGAGATTGTTTTATCATGCGAGATGGTATCAAATATAGAAGACTGACACGATGTGTAAAAGTACGATCATATATGATTTTATTTAAACGTTTGTTCATATCTGATAAACAATATAACAATGAAGTATTATTGAAGTTTTTGAATATCATCAGAAGAATTTCATCAGGTAGATCTAATAATTCAACAGATGAACGTTGCATATTGTTCATCACTTGTTTACTTGTGATCGTTGATATATGACAATACAGATTGATTTGACCTATCTCGTCAATGAAAACAATGATGTCATATAATTGATATGCTCATTGGACGATCAAAGCACAATCATTTATATTGGTGGAAAATGGAGACAACAAAAAACTAATTCAAATTGAAGCTAAACAAAGCGTCACTGTGACACATTATTTCCAAGAATCTATGTATATTTCACATTTGAAAAGTTCAAACTGAGTTAATATCGAATAAACTATTACGGTTTATATTTTCGAAGTGATTAATTGACTTCATCCAGTGTGAACGGAGTTTAAATCACTTAAAAATGATGAGTTAAATTGAAATATGACGATGTGTTCATGGAAAAACTTGAGTTTTATTCAAGAGGAATCCTCACCAATAAACAAAAGTGTATTTTGAACGAATAGCTAAAAGTTGGATAAAACTATTGATAAACTATTTCACATAGGAAAGAAACTATGTTTATGTTTCATGTATTGAGAATAGTTTGAATTGACTAGCAAATGGGTATATGAAAGAGAACTTAGCAACTGAGTATGAAGCGACTCTTAATGTTCAGCAAATAAAAACTATCATAATTGATTTTTTCGTAATTGTCAATATAAGTAGAAGATAATATTGGATGTTTTCATATGTACCATATATTATCTACATCGTTCCTATATGAATTGTCGTAGAACATAATCAAGCTTGATTTTATTTGTATTTTTTCTAGTTATTTTATTTCTGATTGCAA
>ERZ781399.4160-NODE-4160-length-10591-cov-5.388098_pt1 | contig 10591 bp, 5 predicted proteins | sample MGYA00511014_ERZ781399 | MGnify/ENA primary metagenome ERZ781399 (study PRJEB29847, sample SAMN06458254) | wastewater metagenome | isolation source: Wastewater bioreactor | place: South Africa: Cape Town | study: EMG produced TPA metagenomics assembly of the... | reverse complement strand
TTGGCCGCGTCAGCGGCGTGCGGGGGCGGCCGGCCGTGTCGGCGGCGTACGGGGTCGGGCGGTCGTGTCGGCGGGGCTCGGTAGGCTGTTCGGATGACTCCCGCGCCGCGCCGTGCCCCCGCCCGCAGCGCGTCGGCGATCCCGCAGATCTCGTGGCGTTCGCCACAGCCCGCCCCCATCGTCCTCGTCTCGGGGCCCGAGGAGGTGTGCGCCGAGCGCGCCATCGCGGGCGTGCGCGAGTTCCTGCGCGCCGAGGATGCCAGCCTCGAAGTCTCGGACCTCCGCGCCGACGACTACGCCTCGGGGTCCCTGCTCGCGCTGACTTCGCCCTCGCTGTTCGGCGAGCCCCGCCTTGTACGCGTCTCCGGAGTCGAGAAGTGCTCCGATGCCTTCCTCACAGAGGCTCTCGCCTACCTCGGGGCCCCGCAGGACGGCGCCACCGTCATCCTCCGGCACACCGGTTCGAGTGTCCGAGGCAAGAAGCTCCTGGATGCCATCCGACAGGGCACCGGGGGCGGCATCGAGATCGCCTGCCCCGCCGTCAAGCGAGACTCCGACCGCTTCGACTTCGCCGCGGGGGAGTTCCAGGCAGCGCGCAAGAAGATCGCGCCGGTCGCCCTGCGCGCTCTCGTCGGTGCGTTCTCGGACGATCTGACGGAACTCGCCGCGGCCTGCCAGCAGCTCATCGCCGACGTGCCGGGCGACATCAGCGAACAGGTCGTCGAACGCTATTACGGCGGTCGCGTCGAGACCTCCGCCTTCACCGTCGCCGACACGGCCATCGCCGGGCGACTCGGCGATGCGCTCGTCGCGCTTCGTCACGCGCTCTCGAGCGGCGCCGATCCCGTGCCGCTCGTCGCGGCGATCGCCTCGAAGCTGCGCACAATGGCGCGCGTCGCGGGCAATCGTGAGCCGTCCGCGAAGCTCGCCGCGCGGCTCGGGATGAAGGATTGGCAGGTCGATCGTGCGCGGCGAGACCTGAGCGGATGGAACGAGGCGTCCCTCGGGCTCGCGATCCAGGCGGCGGCGCGGGCCGACGCGGAGGTGAAGGGCGCGTCACGCGATCCCGTCTTCGCGGTGGAGCGCCTCGTCACCGTCATCGCGACCCGCGCTCCCTACGGCGCCTGACCCGGGCTCCCCATCGGCTGGCGTTCGAGACCGGTACCGCCGGTCGCCCGGCCCCCATTACCCGCGCGGCGCACGTCATCTCCCATCAACGACGAAGCCCGCCCCCTTGGGGGACGGGCTTCGTCATGCTGTGTGCGCTCAGAGAGCGGCGACCTGCTTCGCGATCGACGACTTGCGGTTCGCGGCCTGGTTCTCGTGGATGACGCCCTTGCTCACGGCCTTGTCGAGCTTCTTGGTCGCCTTGGCGAGAGCCTGCTCGGCGGCGGCCTTGTCGCCCGCGGCGACGGCCTCGCGCGTGCGGCGCACGGCGGTCTTCAGCTCGCTCTTGACGGCCTTGTTGCGCTCGTGCGCCTTCTCGTTGGTCTTGTTGCGCTTGATCTGCGACTTGATGTTCGCCACGTTAGACGGCTCTTTCGTTCGGAGTTTTCGATGGATGTGCCGGTCTGGCGGTAGAGGGGCGCCTCCGGCGGCGTGTGAGGTGGGACCCGCACGCAAGCCAATCACCGAGTCTATCAGCTACCCGCGGCGACCCTCGAATCGCTCCGCGCGCCGTGCGCGTCCGGCGTGCGACGGATGCGGCAGGATCAGAGCAGATCGGCCGGTGTGGCCGTCCTCCCGCTGACCCTCCAATGAAGGAGAGCCGTGCCCGCGCATTCCGCAGTCACGTCCGCGCCGCGCCATCGCGTCGGCGCCGGGTGGTTCGTCCTGTTCACCCTCGCGTGGCTCGCGATCTGGACAGCACAGCTCGCGCCGCTGCAGCTGCTGATCCCTCTACAGCTCGACACGCCGAACAGCGCCGACGGGTGGATCTCCGGCGTCGTGTCCTCCGGGTTCGTCCTCGCGATCGGAGGCCTCGCGGGGGTCATCGCGGGGCCGCTCGCAGGAGGCATGAGCGACCGCACGCGCGGAGCGTTCGGTCGCCGTCGCCCGTGGGCGCTCGGCGGTACCGTGCTCGGCGCCGCCTCGCTCGTCGGCATCGCCGTCGCGACGGGCCCCGTCGGGGTCGGCATCGCCTGGGTCGGCGTCTCGGTCGGGGTGGCAGTGGCATCCGCCGCGTTCACCGCGATGATCGCCGACCAGCTCACCGACCAGCGCGGGGGCGCCGCTGCCGCGATCTCGTCGGCGCAGGCGGTGGGGATCGTCGTCGGTGTCGGTGTGATCGTGCTGCTCGGGCTCGGCGTGTTCGCGGGGTATCTCACCCTCGCGGGCATCCTGCTCGTCGGCGCCGGGTCGGCGGCGCTCCTGCTTCCCGACCCGCCCGCACCGTCGGCGACGGCGGGGGCGCGGACCGTGCGCACCCTCCGCGCACGCCTCGCGGCGTTCGCCGACCATGACTTCGCGTGGCTTCTGTGGGGGCGGCTCGTCGTCAACATCGGCAATGCGCTCGGCACGGGGCTGCTGCTGTTCTACCTGCTGTACGGGCTCGGACGCGGGGCGGGATCCGAAGACGACCTTCTCCTCCTGATCGTCGTCTACACGGTGTTCGTCGTGGCCGCGTCCGTCGTCGCGGGCGCCGTATCCGACCGGCGCGGTCACCGCGTGGGACTCACCCTCACTTCCGCGCTCATCCAGGGTGCCGCGTCGCTCCTCATCGCCCTCGTGCCGAGCTTCGAGACGACACTCGTCGCCGCCGCGCTTCTCGGGGTCGGGTACGGCGGCTACATGTCGGTCGGGCTCGCACTCGCGACCGACCTGCTGCCGTTCCCCGACGACACGGCCCGCGACCTCGGCTTCGTGAATGTCGCGGCCGCTCTCGGTCAGCTGCTCGGGCCCCTCATCGGTGCGGGACTCGTCGCGCTGGTCGGCGGGTTCTGGCTGCTGTTCGCGGTCGGGGGAGCGCTCTCGGTCCTCGGCGGTCTGATGGTTCTCCCCATCCGAGCGGACCGCACGTCACGGCTGTGACGTGCGCGCGGCATCCATCGTCGCGAGAGCCACATCGAGGAGGGCGTTGAAGACACGCGGCCTCATCGCGGTGACGAGGTGCGAGGTCCGCGGCACGACGATGAGCTCCGACTGCGGCACGAGAGAAGCGAACAGTCGCTCGTTGATGCGCAACTGGTCGTACTGGCCGTTGATGAACCAGACCGGCACGTCGATCCGCCGAAGCGCCGCGAGCAGGTCGAGGACGGACAGGCTCTTCAGTGCGACGTCCTGCGCGTCGTAGGCGTAGCCGCCGGCTCCGAAATCGGCACGGGTCTCGTCGGGCAGGGTGTGCTCGAGCACCCATTGCGCGATGGGCTCACCGCGGCCGGGCAGGCGGTCGAAGCCGCGGGCGAGGGCACGGTAGGCCGTGAGCCCGAGTCCCCGGGGGATCGCGGTGCAGGATGCCGCGATGAAGGCGTCCACGGGAGGTTTGTCCTCCTGACCGACGTATGCCGTCGAGACGAGCCCGCCCATCGAATGGCCGACGAGGAGCACGTCGCCCGTCTCCGCGGCCGCGCGTACCACTGCGTCGATCGTGGCGAAGGCGCCCTCGAGCGTGAACTCCTCGGCCATCCGCGTGCCGTGTCCGGGTAGATCCACGGCCACCGACGGAACGCCCAGACTGTCGAGGTGTTCGATCTGCGACCGCCACATGGTCGCGGACGTGCGGATACCGTGCACCATCACCACCGTCGTCGTCACGCCTCCAGCCTAGGCACGCGACGACGGTGCACGCGCACGGACGGCGCGGGTCGAGGATGATCCGCGACCCGCGCCGTCCGACGTTCAGAACAGGACCAGCACCCGGACGGCCGAACTCTTCGATCCCGACGCGACGGTGGGATCGTTCGGTTCGAAGCTCGCCGTGAACGTGTGCGTTCCCGAGGTGAGTCGGCCGAGCGTGTACGTCGCGAAACCGCGCTGGACGGGAACCTTCGCGATGACCTTGTCACCCTCTCGGAAGACCACGACCCCGTCGGCACGCCCACCGTCCTGCCGGACCGTCGCGATGAGCGTCGACGGGACCAGCCGGTTGATGTGGATCGGCAGGATCGCGACGAGGCTCGTCGTCGTGGTCGCTGCCGGCGGCGCCGCCTTCTCGATCGTGATCGGGACGCGGACGACGGTGCCGGATGCCGGGGAGGTGAGCGTCAGCGATGTCGCCCCCGCGGCGGTTCCGGCGGGGATCGTCACGCTGACCGTTGCCGCACCGGCGGTGACGGTGGCGTTCCCGAGCGACGCGGCTCCGAGCGTGACCTGGAGGGCCGTGTTCTGCGGTGCACCGCGGCTCGTCAGGTCGAGACCGCTCACCTGGAACGTCAGCGCGGCTCCCGCCGTGATCTTCTCCGGCACGCCCGTCACCTGCACCGCGTGCTTCGCGAACGACGGTGCGAGCGGCGAGCCGTCGGCGATGTAGTCCATCCACGCCTCGTAGTCGAGCAGGCCCGTGTCGACGTAGTCCGCGCCCTGCGTGAAGACGCGGAAGTTGTCGCCGCCGGTGGCGAGGAACGAGAACGTGCCGATGCGGTACTTCGCGGCCGCGTCGAGCGGCTTGCCGTCGACCGTGACCGACGTGATGCGCGAGCCCTCAGGACGTGTCGCGTCATACGTGTACGACACGTTGTCCGAGAGGCCGAGCTGCAGGTACGGACGCTGCGGCACGCTGCCGTCCGCCGCACGCTGCCACTGCTGCTCGAGGAGCGTCTTGAACTGCGCACCCGTGAGCGTCACGAGGGCGAGGGTGTTGTTGAACGGCAGCACCGCGTTCGCCTGCGAGAACGAAATCGTGCCGTCGGGGAGGCCCGGCACGGCGGTCGCACCGAACTCCGACTGCGTGTCCCACAGGTCTGCGCGCAGACCGCCCGGGTTCGTGACACCGATCGTCGCACCGTTCGGGAGCGCCGAGAGGCTGTCGCGCAGCATGTTGCCCACGGTGTTGCCGAGCGCCGATTCGCTGGCACGGTCATCGCGGCTACCGCCGGTCCAGACCCCGTTGACGAACGATCCACCCGCGAACGCCGTCGTGATGTCACCCGACACCTTGCCGATCGCGGTGTTGCCGATCTCGGCGGCGGCAGCGAGCGCCTTCTTCACGATCGCGTCGACCGCAGCGACACGGGGGTACGTGGAGATGAGCGTCGCGGCATCCGTCGTCGTCCGCTTCACGAGCTGCTCGGTGTGCGCCGTCACGGCGCCCGTCGAGCCGTCGAGAGACAGGGTGATCTTGCCGACGTTGGCCCCGTACGAGCCGGTCTGAACGACCGGACGCGTGCGATCGGTGCCCGGGATGGGGGCCGACCAGGCGTAGTCCTTGTGCGTGTGGCCGGTGAAGATCGCGGCGACCTTCGGGTCGGTGTCGTTCACGAGCTTCGCGAACGGTCCGGCTGCGGCGAGCTCCTGCTCGAGCGTCGCCCCGTCCGGCGTTCCGGCCCCGGCACCCTCGTGGTAGAGCGCGACGAGGACGTCGGCTTCGCCGTTGGACGGGTCGCCGTCCGTCAGCTGGGCCGCGACGCGGTTCACGGCGTCGACCGGGTCGCCGAAGGTGACGCCGGTGATACCCGCCGGGCTCACGAGCGACGGCGTCTCCTCGGTGACCGCCCCGATGACACCGACGGTGAGGCCGCCGGCGTCGAGGAGCGCGTACTCGGGGAGAGCCGGCGTCGTCGTGCCCGCACGGTAGACGTTCGCACCGAGCTGCGGGTAGTCGGCGGCATCCGTCACACGACCGGCGAGATCGTCGAACCCGCGGTCGAACTCGTGGTTGCCGACGGCGGTCGCCTGCAGGCCGAGGGCGTTCAGGACGTCGATCGTCGGCTGGTCCTTCGCGACCGACGACGGGAACAGGGATGCCCCGATGTTGTCGCCTGCCGAGAGGAACAGGACGGGGCCGGGCGCCTGCGCGCGCTGCTGCTCGACGGTCCCCGCGAACGCGACGGTGTTGCCGTCGATGCGACCGTGGAAGTCGTTGATGCCGAGGAGGGTGAGCTCGACCGGTGCCGCCTTCGCGGAGAGCCCGACGAGAACGGGGTCGTGGTCGCTCGAGCGGTAGGCATTCGGGGCGTAGAAGTCCGTCCCGTGGCTGAGGTAGCGGCTGTACTCGAGGGCGAACGACTCACCGGAGTTGATGTTCCAGATATCCGCGCCGCTCGCGCGGGACTTCGCCGCGGTGTTCAGCAGGATGTGGTCGAGCGAGCCGGACAGCCCCTGGAAGCTGTACGACGTCGTCTTCACGTCGAACGACTGCGCGGCGTCGACATAGCCCGCGTCGTACAGCACCTGCAGCGGGTCCTCCTGCGTGTAGGAGTTGAAGTCCCCGGCGAGGGCGACGGCGGAGACATCACCGCGCACCGTCTCGACCCAGTCGCGGAGCGCCTTCGCCTGACGCACCCGCGACTCGTTCGATGAGCCCTGACCGTCGCCGGCATCGGCGTCACCCGGCCACGGACCGGCGGACCCCTTCGACTTCAGGTGGTTCACCACGAACAGGAACGGCGCACCGCCGCCGGCGGGCGCGAACTCCTGCGCGATCGGCTCACGGGCGTTCTGGAACGCCTCGCCGGTGGCGCTCTGGTCGCCGAGCGCGCGGGAGGCGCCCACCCGGTCGACCGCCGCGGTGCGATAGATGATCGCGTTCGTGATGACGTCCTGCTCGGATGCCGGCGGGAGCTCCGACGACGAGGGCACGTACGCCCAGGTGCCGGCCCCGGCTGCGGCGTTCAGCGCCGCCACGAGGGTCGCGGTGGCCTCATCGGCGGGCTCGCCGAGGGCTGCGGAGTTCTCGATCTCCATGAGCCCGACGACGTCGGCGTCCAGCGCGTTGATCGCCGCGACGATCTTCGTCTGCTGACGTCCGAGGTCACCGGCATCCCACGCGCCGCGCTGCGGGCAGCCCTCGCGGACCGTGACACCTTCGCCGAAGCGGTCGCGGTAGGCGACGCAGGACGGGGTCTGGTCGCCGAGCGTCGTGAAGTAGTTCAGAACGTTGAAGGACGCGAGGCGCACATCGCCGCCGACCGCCTTCGGAGCCGTGGTGCGGGGGTCGGCGAACTGCACGCCGTCGACGCCCGAGCCGTCGCCCGCGAGCGGGGCGGTCGGGTTGAACTTCCAGGTGTTGTTGCGCCAGTCGGCGATCACCGGTGCGGTGAACGTGACGGATGCCCCGACGACGATCGGCTCCACGAGCGAGACGTACGCGGGCGTGAGAGCGCTGTTGGCGCTCGAGAGGTAGTTGATGCTCGTGCCGTCGTCGAGGGTCACGCCTCGCGCGGCGTTGTCGGCGGCGACCGCCGCGGCCTCGGGGGAGCCGGGGCGCGCGGCATCCGTGGGCTGACGAAGCGGCGTCGTGCCGGAAGCCAGCCCGACCTCGCCGTACTGGTTCGTCGTGTAGGTGTTCGACACGGTGAACGCGCCCTGCGGTGCGACGAGCATCGACTCGAGCGACTCGCGCTGCGCGCCGTCCGACGGCCAGGTGACCGTCGCGGGGGTGGGTGCGGGCTGGGCGGCGATCTTCACCGCGCCGCCCTTCGCGACCGTGATCTCGGTCAGACCGTTCCACTCCGAGACGACGCCGGTGACGCGCACGGTGTCACCGAGGGACACCTCCGTGACGGCACCGGGTGCGTAGACGAACAGGGCGTCGGAGGCGGTGTGCGTGGCGAGGTCGATCGCCCCGCCGGTGCCGGAGGTCTGGATGACGTAGCCGTCGAAGCCTCCCGTGGGGTACGAGGCGGTCACGACGCCCTCCGTCGTCACGGGCTTGCCCGCCGCTGACGAGACGTCGGTCGTGCCCTGGATCTCGGCGATCGTGAGCACGGTCGGGTCGGTCGGATCCGTCGGGTCGGTCGGGTCCGTGGGGTCCGTCGGACCGGATGCCAGCCCCTTGGGCGTCGGGGCGCCGACCGTGAAGTCGGCGCGGTTGTCGGCCGTGTTCGCGAAGGTCGCAGACCGCGACACGCTCGTGCCGTTCCCGGTGCCGGGAGCGGCGGCCGAGCCCGCATAGTGCGTCGCACCGCCCCAGCCGACGAGATCGACGACCTGCGGCAGCGTCGCGATCCCCGTCGCACCCGACAGCGCGGTCGCGTTCGAGACCAGGGCGACCTTGCCCTGCGTGCCCGACATCGGGATCGAGCCGTCGACGTCTGCGGTGAAGCCCGGCTGCGTCGTGTCCGTGCCGAACGCCTCGCCGATGAGCACCTGTCCGCCCGCGGGGATCGTGATTCCCGTGAGCGGCGTCACCTGCCACGACGCCCCCGTCGCAGAGGCGTACTGCACGCTGTACTGCGAGAGGTCGACGGGTGCGCCGGAAACGTTCGCCAGTTCGATGAAGTCGCGGCTGAACGCGCCGCCGTTGTTGCCGCCGCCGCCGTACACCTCGCTGATGACGACAGGAGCCGTCGCGCTCACCGCCGCCTGCGCCGACAGGGGAGCGAGCACGAGGCTCGAGACCGCCATCGCGATCGAGGTGGCGAGCGCCGTGGTGCGCCGGCGTCCGCGCGCACGTCGGTCGCGGGGAGAATCGAGGGATGGCAGGTCAGACGGGGGCAACGCAGTCGTCACGATGATCACTCCGGGATGCGGCCGTGCGCGTCAGGGATTTCCGCACAGTGGACGGCCGACAGATTTGAGCATCCATGGCATCTACCGGCGGTGACAAGAGACGGTCCGGTTAACTCTTTCTCATTCCTGTCGAGGCTGGCGTGTCCCGGTTCGCGCGGGCTATGGTTCGCCGAGCCGTCGCCGGGCACCCCGCGCGCCGCGGTCGGACACTCGGCGCGCCGGTAGACTGGCCCGCGACATGTCACCCCGTGCCCTGAAGCCTCTCGAGCCGTCCGCGACCCCTCCTGAGCTGATCCGCAATTTCTGCATCATCGCCCACATCGACCACGGCAAGTCCACGCTGGCCGACCGCATGCTGCAGATCACCGGCGTGGTCTCCGATCGCGACATGCGCGCGCAATACCTCGACCGCATGGACATCGAGCGCGAGCGCGGCATCACGATCAAGTCGCAGGCCGTGCGGATGCCGTGGGCCACCGGCGCCGGCACGTTCGCCCTCAACATGATCGACACGCCCGGCCACGTGGACTTCACCTACGAGGTCTCTCGTTCGCTCGCGGCCTGCGAGGGAGCGATCCTCCTCGTCGACGCGGCGCAGGGGATCGAGGCGCAGACGCTCGCGAACCTCTACCTCGCGCTCGAGAACGATCTGCAGATCATCCCGGTCCTGAACAAGATCGACCTGCCGGCGGCCGACCCCGAGAAGTACGCGGCCGAGCTCGCGAACCTGATCGGCGGGCGTCCGGAGGACGTGCTGCGTGTTTCCGGCAAGACCGGCATCGGCGTCGAGGAGCTGCTCGATCAGATCGTGGAGAAGATCCCCGCTCCCGTCGGCGACGCGACGGCGCCCGCCCGTGCGATGATCTTCGACTCGGTCTACGACGCCTATCGCGGCGTCGTGACGTACGTGCGCATGGTCGACGGCAAGCTGGAGCCGCGCGAGCGCATCCAGATGATGTCGACGCGCGCGACTCACGACCTTTTGGAGATCGGCGTGTCGAGCCCCGAACCGGTGCCCACGAAGGGTCTCGGCGTCGGGGAGGTCGGGTACCTCATCACGGGCGTGAAGGACGTGCGCCAGTCGAAGGTCGGCGACACGATCACGAACCAGCGCAAGCCCGCGCAGTCCGCTCTGGCCGGGTACACCGATCCGAAGCCGATGGTCTTCTCCGGCATCTACCCGATCGACGGCAGCGACTACGCGGACCTCCGCGAAGCGCTCGACAAGCTCAAGCTCTCGGATGCCTCGCTGCAGTACGAGCCCGAGACCTCGGTCGCGCTCGGCTTCGGCTTCCGCGCCGGGTTCCTGGGGCTCCTGCACCTCGAGATCATCACGGAGCGGCTCGCCCGCGAGTTCGGTCTCGACCTCATCACGACTGCCCCCTCGGTGACCTACGAGGTGACCACGGACACCGGTGAGACCGTCGTCGTGACGAACCCCAGCGAATACCCGGACGGTCGCGTGGCATCCGTCTCCGAGCCGGTCGTCAAGGTCGGCATCCTGCTGCCGAAGGACTACGTCGGCACCGTGATGGAGCTCTGCCAGAGCCGTCGCGGCACGCTCCTCGGCATGGACTACCTGAGCGAAGACCGCGTCGAACTGCGCTACAACATGCCGCTCGGCGAGATCGTGTTCGACTTCTTCGATCAGCTGAAGTCCAAGACGCAGGGCTACGCGTCGCTCGACTACGAACCGGCCGGGTCTCAGACCGCCGATCTCGTCAAGGTCGACATCCTTCTGCAGGGCGAGAAGGTGGATGCCTTCTCGTCGATCGTCCACCGAGAGAAGGCCTACGCGTACGGCACGATGATGACCGAGCGGCTGCGCAAGCTCATCCCGCGTCAGCAGTTCGAAGTGCCCATCCAGGCCGCGATCGGCGCACGCATCATCGCGCGCGAGAACATCCGCGCGATCCGCAAGGACGTCCTGGCCAAGTGCTACGGCGGTGACATCACCCGCAAGCGCAAGCTCCTCGAGAAGCAG
>ERZ781399.4147-NODE-4147-length-10614-cov-4.063169_pt1 | contig 10614 bp, 9 predicted proteins | sample MGYA00511014_ERZ781399 | MGnify/ENA primary metagenome ERZ781399 (study PRJEB29847, sample SAMN06458254) | wastewater metagenome | isolation source: Wastewater bioreactor | place: South Africa: Cape Town | study: EMG produced TPA metagenomics assembly of the... | reverse complement strand
TTCAGAAGAAATTGTTAATCCAGAATCATCAACCGAAACAGAAATTGCACCCACAGTCTATCCAACAACTAAAGTTCGAGTAATTCGAGCAAAAACTGAAGTCAAAAGTTTGGATAATCAATTCGAATTTCTATCTTTTAGTCAAATACAATAACAACAATGACGCCTCATCATCGTGTTACATTCGAAGAGCCATTTACAGATATATCGAAAGATGAACATCAACGTCCAATGTTTGTTCGCATGGTATCCGATGCAAAATCAGCATCGGGCAGACAATCTGGCTCTCATTTGCCACGGCAAAGCTCATTATCATCAGCACGAACACGAAAACGTATACAAAGTGATTCCGATGAGCGTACAAGTCGATCGTCGAGCGAAAGATATCTCTCTCGAACAGTTAGTATTCTCGAAGCTGTTAATTCCGATGAAGGTGAACCGGATGAATTGATTAATAAACAAGAACCTTGATCTATTTTATTTCGCTATTGTATTGTCTCGTAAATAAATCAATAAATGTATGTCTCGATGTTTTTTCTTTTGTCTTTATTTAAGATTTCGAATATCAAAATATTACAAGCAGATATAAACAAATCACAACGACAATACACGCACAAAAAAAGAGAGAGAACATGAGTTTGGCAATAAGAGACTAGCTATCTGAGAATATTGACAACTAAAAATCGTTTATTTGATATTAATTCGTTGAAATGCGGTCAGCTAATTTATCAAGCGCAATAGTCAATTGAAGAAATTGAGCCATTGATGTTGATGTACTAACTGTTCGAACTGGAGATGATGTATTTTGGCTAAAATCAAAAGTTTTATTACAGATACACAGAGAATGTTAAGAGTAGAAAATCTACTTTCGTTCTTTGGCTTGATTCATTTGATCCCATTTATCTTTAATAAGCATATAATAACATTGTGGTGCCTAAACATGAAACGTTTGAAAAGAAAATGAAATCGGCAAAATTACTTTAGTTTTAATTTCGAATAATTTCATTAATTTAACTCCATCCATATCGATAAAAATCGGCATAAATCTAAATTACAAATGAAGAAAATCGAACGTTGAAGAATTGAATTCAATAGATTTACTTTTCTAAACCATTTTTCGCTAGAAAATCTTGAGTTTCAGTAATCGACAATTTCTCGAAATTGATCGTTTTCGCTGGCACAGGTTCCAATGCACGTTCCATTCGAAATTGTGACATTAAATGAACAATTGCACTTCCTGGTGAAGCAGTCGTAGTTGTGATTGGTTCATTAGCAACAGGCGCTGTCGGTGTACGAACCGGTTCCGGTGGAGGAGCTAAAATAATTCATTTTCTCGTCAAGAAAATTCTCAACAATTCAAATAGACATACGTTTTCTTGTTGGTGGTGAAACTTTTGGTTTCGTTGCTGCTTGAAGTTCGACTAATGTTTCTGTATAAGCAGCATCGAATGGTTTCTTAGCATAGTTTATATAAAGTTTACTGCCAAGAATAATACCGAGCCAACCACTAGATCACAGAGAAAAAAAAAGGATTCTTATTTTCGATTCGAAATTCAATCGTACTCAGGTTTGTAATTGGCTTGAAAGAGAAGTGGAATGATTGTCTTTCGTTTTTGATATGCATATTCACATTCTAATCGACAACTTGGTGAATCTTTATATTTTTCAGTTACACACATAAGAAAAATCGATGAATTTTCAATGGCATCTGACATTGAATCCAAGAGATTTCCATGCATATTCTCTGTATCAACTTTAAAAAAGAAAAGAAGAAAAATCGTTTCTCTCTGTCACTCGCTCGCACTGTTTTGCTTACTCCAAACATTATATCCATCAGATGTTAGATGATCTTTAACCTGTTTGATCAATTGTTTAACATCGTGATTATACGAAATCATTACATGTTTATCATCTGTTGTTGTTGTTGTTCTTTGTGGTGATGTTTTCGTTTTTGCCAATGGCTTCGGTCCACCCATTAATGTGCATAAACAACCAGAAGCTGATCGTCGAAGTTCATCATTTGATGATGTTTGAGCAATTGTTATTAGAATTTCATTTAATTGTTTATTATCGTGATAAACTTTTCGAACATTTTCATCGAACGCTAAATTCCATATTAATGTACAGGCAGCATTTTGTTCTTGATGATTCGAATGTTGTTGCAACATATTCAATAAACTCTCGAGTAATCGAGATTCGGCATAGATCTGAATCGAAGTTTTAGATTAGATATATTCGAAAGAAGATTCGAGTTTTTACTTTCGATTTATTGTCGTTCGCAACTGATAATTTCGATAAACCTTTACATAATTCTCGTGCTTCCAAACCATTTGATCGACGATCCGTAGAACTGATTGCTTCGTTTAAAAGACGAACAAGATAAGGAATAGATTCTGAAATCAAAAACTTTAATTAAAAAACAAAAAAACAAACAAGAAAATTACCATTTGAATTCGTTAAATAAGCTCGTTCATCTTCTCGAATAATGTAAGCTAATGTTAAATATGATAATCCCTTTAGAAATATACTCGATGAGCCAACAGTTTGAATTAATCGATTGAGAACCTATTTTTTCAACAGTTTTAGTAGAACTTAGGCATAGATAGTTCGTAACATACGTCTATACATTGAACTTTTCGTAATTCATCGACTAATTCAGGTACCTGAGCGATATTATGCAAAATGGAAACGATCATATCGAAGAGTCTTCTGATTGCCTAGACAAAAAACCAAAGTTATTATAAAGATTTTCATTTGAAAATAATTCAATTAACATCATTTGAAGCAAAATTTTTCAAGAAATTTTCGTGTTTCAAATTAAAAATCAATAATGGCAAAAATTGAGCTTCGACAACCGCCTATGAAAAAAAAACAAAACGAATAGTATTCAACGACGAAATATTCAAATCACATACAATCGACATTGCATTTGTTTTATCGGTATAATTCCACAATGAATGCAGTAAATAATACGTTACATGCCAACAGTATTCACTCTTGAATACGTCGGTATGCAAACGTTTGAAAACAGGCTGACACATACGTGCGTATTTCTTTTGAATCAATGTATCGATGAGTGTTGAAAAATTCGATGTACCATAACATAGAGTGTAGATTTTATCGAAATATTGAAGAATTTTTTTTGCTTTCTCCGATTCGTATTCGGATTCGTTCAAACGATTTAATTCGTCGAGTTTTGAAGTTAACTACGAAATAAAATTCATTTCATGGCAATGAAATAGAGTTTATCGATATTACCTGTGCCATTTCGGGGGTTGAAATAGACGACATATCTGAAAAACGATCTTTTTATGAGATGCTGAATCAGTTCGTGAAGAATGTGAATGAATAATCAGTCAACCACCCTCGCTTCTCTTCTCAATGAATCATTCATTCGTTGGAATTCTTCAAGAAATGCCTACTGACATCTATACGAAAAATTTCACTGATCTTTATCTATTTATTTTTCTCGAGCAGAAAACTTCATCAAATTGAGATTTAATTTGAAATTAAAATTATGACAAAGAAATTTTCCATCCAAATTTTATCCAACAGTACCGAAATTCGTCATCCACCGATCGATCTTTGGTACAATCTTTTCATCAATTGAAAGTTTTGTTTATTTTTTGTCAAATGTTAGCTCGTTTATTTCGTATTCAAAATCGTACAGCACTCTACGATCGTTTGCATAAAATTTCAGCTTCATTTCTCATCGGTCTCACGGGTGTTGCTTTTCTTGCCGTTTGCCATCAACTCTACAAAGCTAAAACCGAATATTTGCCTGATATTCGTCGACGAGGTCAAGAACGTCTCGAAGCTGCGCTCACCATCCGACAAACTGAAGCTGAACTTGCCGAAGAACAACGTCTAGCTGATAAACATTTTCAATCAAATTCAACAACTCAAAAACAATAATCAATGTCAAAACAAGAGCTCGACGAAGAAAACGGTCCATCATCATCCAACGAAAATGTTACTTTTGATTATCCGGATATAAAATATGAATTTCTCGACAATACCGCCGATGTTCAAGTTCATGCATGGGGTGATTCAATCGAAGAATCATTCGAACAGGTGCGTGACTAACCTATCCCTTAAAACTCATAGTCATAGATAAAACTTTTGTATTGATTTTGCTTTGATATTGAAATAAATATTTTCAAAAATGTCGAGTGTTTTCCTTTGTGTGTCTGTTCGATTATTTTCCAGTTGCGTGCGCAGTTTTTGTTTTCTACTTCATTTCCTCATATTAAATCGTTCGATTTAATCTGAGCATGATTCTACAGAGAGGAAGTTCTGACTCAGCATACTAAACAAAGCATTTTCTCAGACTATGTGCTTTACTTTTAATTTTAGGCGGCAATGGGCATGTTTGCATATATGACAGATATTGATCGAATAGAAAATCGTGATATGAAACAAATTGATATAACTGCCGAAGGTGATCTGGAAAGTTTGCTGTATAAATTTCTCAGTGAATGGTTAGAAGTTTATGGAACAGAAGATTATTTTGTTGCACGAAAAATTGAAATCAATTTTTTTGATCGGCAACAATTACGAATTGTAGCACGAGGTTATGGCGAAATATTCGATGAAGCACGACATACGAAAGGCACTGAAGTCAAAGCTATAACCTATTCGAATATGCAAATACATGAACAAGCACCAACAAAAGATGTTTACGTCATTCTTGATATTTAAGAATAATTTTCGTTTGCTTAAGATGTTCATTTGGTTTTCTTAGCACATATAAACACGCAGAGTTTATACAATTGATCATCGTTGATTTCCCTGATGACAATAATAAAAAAAAAGAAGTTTTCCTTTTGTTTTTAAATATATTTTTCTTTTTCTTTTCGTCCTTGTCATTTTATTCTATACGAAATAAACGATGATTCAATCACATGGAATAAGAATTCATGTATGTATGATCGCTTGTTGTAGTATGTTAAAGATGAATGCAAATAAGTATATCGCATCCAGAACACAACAAAAAAAATATAAGAAGCGATATAAAAGATAAATCAAACGTTGCACAGAACAGGAATAAAAAAAACCAAAAAAAGAGGAAGAAGAAGAAGAACTAGTAAGCCTAATAGACAAAGAATGAGACGCCTCAATTTTTATAGATGTGACTGTGCTGATGGGGTTCTTTTTCCTCTGATAATCATCATCATCATCATTCGCTGTTGCTGTTACTGCTGCTGCTGTTGTTGTCGTTATTGTCTTATTTTATGGAGTAGAGAGCGATGAATAGAAAAAACAGAAGGACTCTCGTTCTTGTTCTCTCTCTCTTCTATCCAAAAAATCCCGTCTCCTATCTTTTACTATTTGTTCATATATATATAAATATATATCTATATCTATATATATTCTTTTTAGGCTATCGCATCTCATGGTTTTTTTTTCTTTTTTTTCTCTCTCTCTCTTTGTCTCTTTCTCCTAACAAACCTACTCTCTCGGCGGATGTTTGTTTGTGCTATGATGATATCGATTTTCTCGGAACGAGTGTCATTCGTTCTTTCTTCTTTTCCTATTACTTGTGCTGTTGTTGTTAGCTCTCGCACTATGGTGTGTTGATACTGTCAATAGTTTGTTAAGACCAATTGTACTTTTCTTCAGACTGACAAGAACAGCAATACGAATAACAACAACAACAACGACGACGACAGATAAATAAGACGATGATGATCATGATAATCAACTGATTTATGTTACATGCTTCGTTGTTTTTTCGTTCAAATACAATAGACATTTAACATCGGCTTTTCTCTCTCTCTCTCCCTCCTCTTAAAAATTTCTAAAGATTATTATTAACACTGATTATCTCTTTTCTTCGGTTCTATCGAAAGAAAGTACTTTTATTATTCAATTTACAACGACAAAATGATGAATGAAAAGAATAATGCAATGGCTGGCCAGGTAATTAGCTGTTTAAACGACATAAAAAAGTTCGATAATACCAAGAAAATTCAATTAAGACAAAAAGAGCGAGAAAAGGAACGTTCTTCTTGACGAATAAAGTTAACAATTTGCGTGCTTATTCATCAGCTTCTATTTTCTTTTTCGTGTAGAGCTTATTAGCGTCTCTTGTGTGCGTGTTTACAGTTGTCTACCCTAATTTCATGTTCAACGAAGGCATACATTATATATAGATCTATATATAGAAGAAAATAAGATTTTCCTTTGCGTCTTTTCCTTTTCTGGGAATTCAAGACACTATATTAGTTCGTTAATTCAATCGAGTATAAATGTATCGAAATATCCGTCCGGTAAGTTGTTTTATTTATTAAATTTTATTCTTATAAATATTTACTCTTGTTGTTATTATTACTACTACTATTGTTGTTAGTTGCAACAACAACAACAACCACAGAAACTCAATTATTCATATCTGATCTGTCAAAAAAAAAGAAAAGCTATAACTCATGATAAATAATCGTGTAGAAATAGTCCTATCAACAATTATTTATATTCATTGATTCGTAGTTTTTATTGATAAATGACTGTATAATTGAGTTCAGTGGAATGATTTTCTTTATTCATGCGAAAAATTGATACAGAAAATTTATTAGAAAAAAAAATTCCGAGTACCAATACTAAGAATCTAATAAGAGTAAAATAATAATCTAAGAATCTGACTGAAGCGAACAGATGTTTACTAAGAAGGGATAGCATAGATATACGTTCTTTCTTTTTTTTTGTGTCTTTGCTTTGCCACGAGAAAAAAATCCATTACGCTATGTTTTCATCTCTATACATATGAATGTTAGAAATAGATTAAGTGAATAAGCGGATGAGATGATTGGATTTTCTAGGAGTTATTATGGTAAGTAACCTTTAATGATAAATGCATTTTTGATATTTAATTTACAATCGAATGACAAAGAAGATAGATATTCACTAGAGAAATTAGAATGACGAACAATAACAATTTGAGATTGTTTTCTCGATGATTGATTAGAAAATATTATTATTCGATAAAGCACTGCGAAAATTTCGTTGATATCATCATATCTATCAACAAAATCGAGTTTCCTATCTTTGACTTCCGTTCTAATTGATATATTCATTAGTTAATCAACGCGAAAAATACAGGAGAGAAGAAAAAAAGTCAATTTTTGATACAATGAAAAGAAATATCTGGTGATGTATATCGGATATGTCATGATTTCTCGTTAGGTCGTTGTAATTTAAGAGGAATAATGTTTTTTAATGTTTTGCTTCGTCATCTGTATGATTGATGTTAGAGAAGACAGCTGTTAAGTAAAGCAGAAACAACGATGGTTTTGAGTGATAGATTTTCTTTTTCGTCTTGTTGTCCTTAAAGAAACCATTAAGATAAAAACAACAAAAGAAATAAATAGGAAAAAGACTATTTCAGTCAAATGTTACCGAAAAAAAAGAAAAGAAATAAAACCAAATAGAAATCAATTAGTTTTTCTTTTGGACATTCTGGTCCAGAGAAGAGAGATGTACGTCAAGGACGCTCTTCGCTTTTTTTTGCCATAGAAATCGAATGATAAGCAAACAAAGCAAACAAAGCAAACAAATCAAGATAAATTAATCGATAGTATTTCTTTTCAATACTCGTTTTCCGACTTACAGATGATGATAAATTTATAAAATAACTGCAAAAGCAAAAGACATAATGAATAAATATATACAAAATATTCTCGAAGTTAGCTGATTGCTTTTCGTCTGAATAATAACAATCATAAATATTTTTCTATGTCTGAAAAATTCTATAGCCAAAACGATTGCTTAGAAATAATCACAATCACGATAAGCTCTTTTTTTGACACGTTCATTGGAGGTATTAACCTGAAAAATAATGTTCCTACGTGATTGAGTATTTTTTGTTCAATGAATTTCCTTTCTTATGCGTAGGATTTCTTTTTTTTTCTTCACATTTACTAGTGATAGAATTGAAAATAACAATGTGTCCGTTTCTACTAGAATAAGAAAACAATCGGAAAGGTCTAATTGTTTTCTTAAACGAGAAAAGCGAAGAATAAAAAAAAATGTAACTTTTTTATTCTGAAAGTAATAAAAAGAAAAAAAAAACTCGGCAAAGCATCGATTGATGATTGAACGAATATGGTGAGTTGATTTTGACATAAAAGAGGAAAAATCTCAATAGAATGTTTTTTTTTATGATTTAAACAAATCAAAATATAACGTACTATCTTCTTTTCACCGGATATAGAGAAAAAAGAAATCGATTAGAATAGGTTGAAAAGTTTTAAATTAGGAAAAAAAACACAATAATAAATGTGTCTGAGTCGATTGAGATAAACTAATTCGAAACTATGCCTAGTTGTGCTCGTGTTTTCCTTTCTGGTTTATTGTTAATGCCGGTGAGTAAACTGAAGTTCGAGTCACCCAAAAAAAAGCCATTTATTTGATGATATGTCATTGAAAAAGAAAAGAAATTACATTTCAATTACTATTAAATAGTTTTAAAAAAGAAGAAAAATTAGGTTTTCAATCATTCATCAATTGCGTCTGTATAGTTCTCAAATATACTACAGTCAGGTAATAAATCGAAGCGAATTCATTGAGGCAATTGAATAGTTTTTGTCGATTTATTTGATTTCTATTGTCAATACACTTAAATGCCTTTCGATCTGAACAAAAAGTCCTTGATTGCTAGTAATGATAATAAGAAAAGAGGCAATTAACGAACATTCTACACTCTTATGCTTATTATTTGTTTACTAACGGTAAATCATTCAAATAAGAAAAAAGTAAATTGAACATGGAAACGAAATAAAACTAATTAATACGATCATTCTTTGTTCAATTCAATGAAAAAATAAAAATATACGATTAGTGATCATCTATAAGCTCATCAATCAAGTGCATATTGAACAACATAAGAAGAAAAGAAGGAAAATCACTGAAAACAGTTTCTTTTTTTGTTCTTCTCGGCTTTTTTTTTCATATGTCACTTCAAATAAGTTGTCTTGTTTTGATCTTTTTTTTCTTTAGTTTTTCCTTGTTCTTTATCTTCTTCTGTTTTTTCATCAACGCTTTGAATCGTTCTTAGTTCTCGGTTGAGCAGTAGTCAACGCAGGGCAAACCTAAGCATTGATTTTTATTATTAACTATCCTGGTTTTTGACGTACAAGTACTACTCGTATAGCAATGCTACATGCCTTGGTTATTTCTCTCGTTTTCTGTCACCAATGAAATACACAATTGGGAGGTACCAGTCTTTATCCATATATATATATATTTATTTATATGTGTGCAATAAAAAAAACCAGAAGAGAAAAAAAACTTGACTGTAGTTGAGATTCTAATAGCACGAACGAGAAAATGTCTAAGAAAAAAAAAAGAATGGGAAAAGAGGAAAAAGAGAAGAATAGAGAAGAGGAAAAAAGTGACAACATCACGCATTCCAGAAATGAAATGTAGATGGTTTTGCCTGAAAATTATGACGAATGAGAGATAACACAAGTGAGAGAACCATCTACATGTCTTCCTGATGTCGGTCTTTGTAGTCGACGTTGTTTCTTCTATTTGTCGTCGTTTTGATCTTATTCCTTCTTTTTTTCCTTTTTTTTTATCGTCATTGTTCCGTTTCAACGGTGACGCTTGACGATGTACATATTTTCTTGACTCTAATTTAATTCCTCAAACATCAGACACGCGCATATATATATATCTCCTCTATTTGGATCTTTCAAAAGAAGACAAATCAAAGAATGGCGACTATGGTTCGTTATAAAGTGAGTTGATTTTGATTTTTAATTCGTATTAGAAAAGAAAGAAATTTGGCTTATTACTTCGATTTTGTTTATAAGTAAACTATTAATCTCAAATATGGATTCTATTTCGCCTACGATATCGATATCATTGGACCTAATAAAGGATTAGCATGCCGTGTTTATAAAAATCTCCATCGAAAAGAAAGAGTGTGAAAGAGAAATTTCTCGAATCAGTGAATATAAATCGTGTTTAATGTCATTGAAATCAACATGATATAGAAATAGAAATAATAGGAATAGAAGTGTTTAGAATCAAAAGAAAACGTTCACGATAGGAAACAGATTTTAATTATTTTCTATCGAAGTCATTTTCTCTGTTTTATTTTGCTTGATTTCTGTCCATTTTCAAAGATAGTCAAATGAACGTCATTTTCTTCTCGACTTTTTCTTTCTTCTTCTTCTTCTATTGTCGAACGATTTCCGTTAATAGAGTTGCATATTCATTTTAGTTCCAATCGATTTCTTTTTTTTTCCTTGATTTTTTCTTCTTTTTCTCCTTCTTCTTCGTCGTCGTTTTCTTATTTTGCTTTTTCATCATCACGATCTTCATCACGTATTCTAACAACTGTTAATTTTTTTACCATAAGAAAACTACTCTTGATGTTTGCATCGCAACAACAACAACAATATGAAGATGAGACAAAAAGAGATGACACGAGTCTATTTCAATGTTGTTCTTTCTGTGTGGTGAGCTATTGAAAGAATTCTTCTCTCGAGAAACAGATCAATGAGAATATTTTCGTTCGATTTATTTTTAGAACAAATCGATTTGATTTCGTTTTTTCTATCATAGGAATTCGTCGGTGGAGCGAGTAAAAAACAAAATTGGAAAGGCTTA
>ERZ781399.4145-NODE-4145-length-10619-cov-4.067493_pt1 | contig 10619 bp, 10 predicted proteins | sample MGYA00511014_ERZ781399 | MGnify/ENA primary metagenome ERZ781399 (study PRJEB29847, sample SAMN06458254) | wastewater metagenome | isolation source: Wastewater bioreactor | place: South Africa: Cape Town | study: EMG produced TPA metagenomics assembly of the... | reverse complement strand
AAACCACGTGTTGCATTCTTTTGCCATTTGATAATACGATTATTACTTAGATCAGCTATATATAAAGTTTCTTCATCGTCAATGCGCATACCAAATGCTGAAGATAATTGATTTAATTCAGTACTTCGGCCATTACCTCCAGCTATAGTAAGTCCATTTTGGTTCCATTTACTATCATTTGGAATATAACATTTTGAATTCACTTCAACATCAACAATAATCCGCGAAACAATCGATGTTGAACTTTGTCGAATTACAACATCAATTGGTTTATTTAATTCTTCAGTTAATTGTTTAAGTTGTTTTGTCCATTTTTCTAAATCAATTTCAGTGAGATCATCTTCTTTTCGAGCTAATTTTATTTCATTTGTTAATTGATTCAATTTGATCTTGGTCTTATCGAAACTCGCATCAGTATGTTTTAAAGCGGTTTCTCTTGCTTCTTGTGCTATTTGTTGAATTTTCTCAATTGAATTTTTTTCCCATTGATCAATTTCTTGTAAAACAACGTGTTTTTCACGATCAGATATTTCTTGAAGAATAGTCTGTTGAAATAGATCACGATTTACTTCGATTTCATCTAATTGTCTTGCTAATTCTTGTCGATGTTCACTCAAATGATTAAAACAATAATCTTGCGAACAACCCGAACATTTCGATGTGGCTTTTTCTTTTGCACATACGACACATCGAGATTTACCTGTTGCTGTTGCTGTTGCCATTATTAAATAGAAAAGAAATGAAATATAATAAAAACATATTTTGTTATCTTATCATTAGAACTCACAATCTATATCATCGTGAAATTTATACGTACGTGATTACTCCTACACATATTTTGTACGATTTCTATTGCATCATTACTTGTCATGATTCGATTCAAGTGCATAATGAATAATAAGATAAACAAGTTTTTTTCTGAGAATGCTTTCCTTACGGCATTGGAATTTGCCGTTTTCAGATGGTTAAAAACACTTGTACGATTCGTTTTTTTTCTTCATTTTATTATTGAGTTAAGTTTTATTTGCATCGTAAATGAAAATGCCGTCGTTAAAGAAATTATTCATCGATGAAGCAAATGAAAAACGTCAACCCAATAGACACTATCCCATTTTTATCATTCTTGTCACTCTGATTGATATTGCTTTGTTAATCTACACAATTGTTAGCAATAATGGTTTGGTTTCTATGTCTGAAAATTCCATGGCTGGTCCATCGAATTATACACTTCTTCGGAATGGTGCAAAATTTGTTCCTTGCATGAAATCAACACCAGATCTAGCTCTCAAACAGATTGTTACATGTCCATCGAATAGAACATGTACATACGAAGAATATCTTTCGTATGTATGTAATACTGAAACATTCAAAGGTTTTCCCTATCAAGCTTATCGATTTTTTATTCCAATGTTTCTACATGCTGGTATTATTCATCTTGTAATGAATTTAGTCTCTCAACTGATGTTTGGTATACTATTAGAGCGAAAATTTGGTTGGATTCGTATTGGAATTATATACATTCTATCGGGTATTGGTGGTACTTTACTAAGTGCTGTTGGTCTTCCACGAAGTCGTAAGTTGTTTTTATACATATAAATTTTAAATATTATGTCATTTGTTTTGTTTTTTTTAGCTGGTGTAGGAGCATCGGGAGCAGTATACGGAATTCTATCGGTATTTTTAATGGATGGTATTCGTAATTGGAAAGAACCCGGACAAAACCGATGTTCATTACTCTTTGATGCAGTCTTTGCTATAGGATCGCTAATAGTTGGTCTTTTCATACCAATTATCGATTACATGGCACATATAGGTGGTTTTCTAGTTGGTATTCTAAGTGGATTATTCTTATGTCCAAATTTATATTGGAGATGTGGTCGAGATATTCAAGTTACAAAAGCAAAACTGATCTATATGGGAATATCTTTCGCATGTTTATTGGCTTTTTTTCTTGGTGGATTTATTGGATTCTATCGGGCTGAAACACCGATTCTTTACTAATCATATTTAATTGATTGATAAAATTTGAATTTGGACGTATGATGGATCGTCGTGATTTGACATATGTAAATGCTTGTTCATAATTTATTTTATGTTTTGTCATCATGTAAGCAATAACAATTGAAGCACTTCGAGAAATACCTGAAACACAATGAATCAGAATATTTGAATTATTCTTTTGACTTTCATCAATAAAATTCAATGTTTCTTGAAAATAATTTGCCAAATTCTCTTCTAATGAATCATCAATTTCAATAATTTTATAATTGATTTTGTCGAACTTTCCTTTCATTCCTTTTCCAACGATTAAAACATATTTGATATTGAATTCGAATAGTTTATTTTTGTCAACAGCAGATTTTTGTGAACCTAAATATATATTATCAATAATATGATCCGATGGTTCGTAATCGAGTTGGTCATTAAATGAATTCAAATGTTCAATATTTGTTCGATAACAAACTTCACATAAATGTATATTGTCATAGATTTTACAACTTTTTCTATCGCAGATTGCACAATTCATCGTAGAAAAAAAGTAATGCAAATAAAAAGATTAATGATGAAGTTTTGTTTTTTTTTCGTGTAAATGGTGACAGTGAGATGTCGCTCGATGTTGACATATGATTCTTTTAAATCTTGTTTTTCAACAGTTGTGTTCGTGAGAATCATTCAAGGTTGTTGGATTAATTTTTCTTTATCCGAACAGTAAAGATACGAAAATGAAATAATCGTAAATAATATGAAATGAAATCTCTGATAAAAGAAAAGTCATAAAAAGTAAGTGCCTACTGTTCTCATAGTATAAAAGAGTTGTCTCCTCCTTTTTTCAATATCGAAGAATTATGTATAACTTTCTTTTAATCGGATGTTTTTTACCAGCAATGGCTTTTTGTTTGCCATTAACATCATCTGAACGTAGTATTCTATTCGAAAAGATTGTAATCTTTGGTGATTCACTTTCGGATAATGGCAATGTTTTAGCATTAACAAATTATACATATCCATTTTCACCTTATTGGAATGGACGTTTTTCCAATGGGCCCAATTGGGTAGATCAATTGGATATTGATGGTGTATCAGTAACTAATTATGCACATGGAAGTGCAACTAGCGATAGCAATCTAGTTCAAGGATATACGAAATGGGGTACAATACCTGTACCAGGATTGTTACAACAAGTTGAAATTTATTTGAATAGTACTGACGATGATAACATTGATTTTACACGAACACTTTATATTATTTGGGGTGGTAATAATGATTTTCTTGGCGATCCAAGACTTTCTCCATGTATGATTGTTGAAAGTGTATTCAAGACAGTACAAGCACTTCTGGATGTTGGTGCTGAGAATATTCTTATATTCAATCAAGTACCTGTTCAATACTTTCCAGTTACTCAACCGTTTGAAGTTCCAGAGTTATTTACTATTCTTACTAATGAAGGCAATAAGTACATTTCACTCTTCCGAAATGCTACACTATTCGACAATTCACAAGCATCCATAGAAATTTTCGACGTACATTCACTAATTTTAGATATAATCACACAAAATTCGACAAATCTTACGAATGTTGCAGATAATTGTTGGGAATATGCTAACCAAACATTTGTTTCACAATTATGTTCGAATCCTAACGATTATCTTTTTGTTGATACACTTCATTTTACGAATCGTGCTCATGGTATAGTTGCCGATGCTCTTAGATCATATCTATCCAATTCATATCAAACTAATACGACTGCTACATCAAGTAAACAGTCCACCAGTGCCGGTGGCAGTACATGGATCAGGCAGTCCATCTGTGCCAGTACCAGTACATCAACTTCACAGTTCACCAGTGCCGATGACAGTACAACATCCACACAGTCCATCAGTACTAGTAGCAGCACATCGATCATACAGTCCACCAGTACCAATGGCAGTACATCATCCACACAGTCCACAAATACCGATGAACCAACCAAAGAACCGGGTGATAGTAGTACTGTATTCGTCCCACAAATTCATATTCTTCTTATGTTACTCACTTTTCTTCGTAATTTTTAATAATAAACATTAGCGTTTGCTATAGTTTTGTCATTGTTGATAAACAATGACGTGTTAGAATAATTTTGAAATGAAATATCCTGTTCTACTACTATTAAAAGCACCAGCAAAGAAATTAAGTGTAAAAAGTACAATAGTCTTTTTTAATATGGATTTAAACTCGATTTTAACGCTTGTATTGATTACAATATGTGGTGTCATTATACTTTTTGCTTTTATTTATTCATGTTTAATTTTATTTCTACGACGATTTCATCATATAAATAATATGTGTGGCAAAAAATTCGAATTTAATCAGAAATATTTGAAATTTAATACCAGTCAAGGTCGACAAAATCAATATTAAAAAGATTAAAATTTGAGCGAATATACAGTACAACAACGATGCCGCCCGATGGACAATGGGATGGTATTTTTATGCAAGCAATATTTCCTGGACCGGAAAATACCAAATTCGTATTCAGTTGATCCATGCACTGGAGAACAATGTTACGGAACATTAGTTTAAACATTTCATTTATTATTTTCAGCCTGAGGATATTTTATATTTGTCTTCTGTGTTTTTTCTTCTTCTTCTTCTCTTTTTCACTTCTCAAGGTAAATAAATGAATATCACAGAAGAAAATAGAAATGTTGGCGAATTTATTGGCTCAGCATTTATCTCATTTACAGCAACTAATATCGATGATCTTGTTATATTGATGAATTTTTTTACTGAAGCATCATTAGCAAATGTTGCTATGAAAGTTCATCATATTTTCATTGGACAATATCTCGGATTTATACTTATTTTATGTCTCAGTCTTGTTGGTTATGCATTATCCTATGCTATACCTGTTGAAATGCTTGGATTTCTTGGTTTTTTTCCTATTGGTCTCGGAATTAAAGGTATAATTGAGTTAATTCAAAGTGAATATCGAAAACACTATCAACGAAGTATAAACAATATTATTCCAAATGATCATCTATCAACAATTGAACTCGAAGCTATTCGTTATCAAAACGGACATATAATAAATCGACAAGAACCATCTACAGAATTATCGACTCATGATGATGATGCTTCATCACCAAAACATTGCAAACAAAAACTTGTCAAATTCTTCAGTCATTGTTTAAATATTCAGACACTGAAAATAATCAGCATAACCATTGCAAATAGTGGTGATAATGTTGCTATTTATACGCCATTATTTGCTCAAGCATATCAATGGCAAATCGCTGTTTACATTAGTATCTATCTTGTTATGTTGTCTGTCTGGTTAGTCTTCTCGTATTATTTTATTAATTTTCGTCCAATATTAAATCTCGCACAAAAATTTGCCCGTTTTATTGTACCAATCGTATTTGTCGCAATTGGTATTTATATTCTTATCACTTCTGATTGTTTTCTTTGGCTACAACGTGCAATTACAACGAAGAACTTTAGAAATGGTTGAAAATTATTTCTTTTTGTAATCAATCGACCTATTTACAAATAAAAAGAAAAACGATAGATAAGGAAAAAAAGAGAACATTTCGATTAATATCAATCGATCATTTACTTCACACATTTCGTGATCAATTCTTTTTCCTATTGGTAAGGTATAACATAAAGACGAGGACGAAGGTCATGTTCGAATTATTGAAATTTGGAGTCAAAATTGTAGTTACATTTTTACTAACAAACATTCAAGATATTGTTATTTTAATAAATTTCTTCTTGGAAACATCAAAAAATGAAAGTCAATTAAAAACTGATCATGTTGTATTGGGTCAATTCTTAGGTTTTAGTACATTATTAATGTTAAGTTTAATTGGCTATACCGTATCGTATTTATTACCAATAAAATTATTTGGTTTTCTTGGCTTTCTAATTATTGGTTTCGGTTTAAATGGTTTCAAAGAATTGTATCATAACTTACGAAAAGCAAAAAAAAGTCAAAATGGACAAATTCTATTGAGTGAAATTGTCGAACCAACAGAAGACTTAAGTTTCATTGGCGATATCAAACAAATTGTTAAAGTTAGTCTAGTTACAATTGCAAATGGAAATGATAATATTGCAATATATGTACCTATATTCGTTCAATCGACATCGGCTGAAATTATTGGTTATGGTCTAGGATTTTTATTTATGGTTGGAGTTCTATGCGCGAGTTGTTATGCATTCATACACATACCTCCGATATTACGATTTGCACATAAATATGCACAATTTATTAGTCCATTCGTTTTTATTGGACTTGGAATTTATATTTTGATTACATCGGACTGTTTTCCTTGGTTATTTCGAGTGATTCAAACAGGACAATGGAATATTGATTAGAAAAATAAAATTTTATATTTCGATTTTATTGAATTTTTGTACGCGAGCGTTGTTATAATCTAAAACATAAAGATTGTTTTCGGAATCGAACGCTAAATCGATAGGATTGGACAGTTGATTTGCATATTGATCTCGTCCATTTCCATCAATTATAACTTCGCCTTCACTAGAATCTTTCCACCAACGTACGATACGATTATTACCAGCATCAGCAATATAAATTGTATCTTGATTATCAACAAAAACTCCATTTGGACGACATAAGTGTTTTCGACTACTTCCTTCATTGTGACCACCAGCAACAACAACGCCTTCTCGAGCATTCTTTGTCCATTTCATCACTCGATGGTTATTACGATCTGCTACATAAACTGATTCATTCTCATCAACAAAAATATATCGAGGTTCATCGAATTGATGAAGACCATTTCCTTTTCCATTTCCTCCAGCAACTAATGTTCCACTAGTTTCACCAATCTTCCATCGTCTTACTTCATGTCTAGTATGATCAGAAACATAAAGATAACCATTCTTATCCATTGCTAAGCCCCAACATTTAATATCAGAAATAATTGTTTCGGGTTTTGAATTAATGCGACGAGAATATCGAACTATTCGTTTATGTTCAAAATCGGAAATAATAAAGCAATCATTTTTTTCATCAATAACTAGATTTCTCGGATAATATAATTCTGAACTTCCACCAGCAACTAATTCACCATTGATTGCATTTTTCTTCCATTGAACAAGACGATTATTGACTTGATCAACGATGTAAATTGTTTGTTTACTATCAATTTCGATACATAACGGTGCATCCAATTGATTTAATCGACTACCTGTCTGATTGCCTCCAGTAACAGTTATACCGTTTTGTGCCCATATGATGTTCCGAGAAGTAAGAGAAAGTTTTTTAATTAATGTTAAATCTTGTCGAAGTATAACATTTACTGGTTGATGAAGTTGACTTTCTAATTGATTTAATTTTAATTTTAGATCTGTTAAGTTTAATTCATTGAAATCTTCTGTTTCTCGTAAATGTTTGATTTCATTAGTTATTTGATTTAGACTTAGATTTTGTTTCGGTGCTGAATTGATATGTTTGAGCAATGCTTGTCGAGCTTCATTTGCAGTTTTTTTAATTATTTCAATCGAATTTATTTCCCATTGATTAATTTCTTGAAATAGTAAACATTTTTCTGGATTAATATTTTGTTCCGAAATGATTTGTTGAATTTCATTTCGTTGATCTTCAATTTGATCTAATTCATTCTGTAATTGTTGATTATGCTCAGTTAAATGTTTTAAACAGAACAGTTTTGAACAACCTTTACATTCAAAAGCAGCTTTTATATATTTGTTGCATGATGTGCATTGACTTTGTATGTTCCCAGTGGCCATGTTTCGTTTAAATAAAAACAAAAACTCTTATGTGAGATAAGATAGTGAATAGTTTTTTACCATTTATTTACTCCCACTGCTGACTTATATGAAGAAAATAATAAAGAAATGATAGTTTTTCTATTCTGTTCTTACATTCAAACAACATTAAAAATATAGTAGTCAATGATAGCGATGAGGATAATATGTTCTGTTCTTTTGAAGTTTTTAAATTTTTTGTTGAATTTTCTGATAAGCTGGCCAGTAACAACGTTCGTAATTTCGATAAATCTTCGATGCTTCAATATAAAAAGAAAGCGCTCTGTCGATATCGTTTAGTTTTTCGTATACAGAGGCTAGATTATTGTAACTGTAGGAAAAACTAAATTGATCATTGTACAGACTCTGTTCCCAAATTTCCAGAGCTCTGTGATAATTATTTCAAATTCCAAGAAAACATTTTATGTCTGTATTGTTAAAAATTTATTTCCTGTTCTCCATATACTGCGATAAATGGAGTATAGTTATTTTTGGAAATTCAAGGTTATATGTGAAATTTCTCATCAATTAGGACAGTATAAACAACAAATAGACATATATAATTAAAAATGTCTATACGCTACTAAATTTCTCTAATTAGCATATCATTCAAAGTAAATAGTTGCATAGATGTACATTTGTCTATATTTGAATTTTGAGTGTTATATCAATTCGATGCGGTCAAATAATTCGACATCCTCAAACTCTCAAGGCAAGTTTATTGTCTTTATGTTTGTCTTATTCAATCACACTTATTATTAAATTAGATGATGAAAGTGATCTGCAACAACCACAACAAGGAAGAACAATGTCAATTGCTGTTGAGAAGAAATCTCCCGAAATCGAAAAGAAAGAACGTCGTGATTATTTAGGTTTTTCAAAGTTAACTTTAATTAGTTGTTTACAACTTTTGTTTGATCTTATGATTCCGATTATGATTGGAGTATTTACATTAGTTTTAATGAAAAGTAATCAAGATATAAGTAAACAAAATCGTTTGGCTGATTTAGAGCGAAATTATATAGATGGAAACAATACAGTAATGAGTCAGTATATAAGAAATGTCATGGACTTCAAAGGTGGAAATGCTCCATACAGCCAAAATATTCAAAGAAATATTAATGATGAATGTGAATTTTAGTTATTCACAAATGGGTTGTATTACATTTGATGAAACACAATTACAATATGCAGATCTTACAGGTGCAATAATAACTGATGAACAACTCTCACAAACACTTTATCTTATTGATACAATTTTGCCAAATGGTACAATGTATCATCAAAAGAACCATCTTATTAACGGTGAATTTAACGATGAATTCACTTATTGGAACATAAGTGGAAATATTTCAATGAAAACTTTTCCAAATTCGAATGTGAATTATATTCAAGGACGAAATAATGCGTCAATTTCTCAACGTATTAATATCACACGTTATGGTAGTTTTGTGTATGCAAGTGATTATTGTATCTCATTGTATTATACTAATAATCTCGCAATCCATCCGAAGTTCGACCTCATGAATTCAGTAAAATACTTACATAAAAAACGTTAGAAATATTGTTCTTTCTTTGTCTTATAGTCATAACATCTTCAAATGCATCAAATGAATCAAGTTATAATGATTATTTTTGGTCAACATGTCGTAAACTTGTAACAGTAGAATCGAATTACATTGACATTTGGATATATTTTATAACAAACACATCGACGGTTCGGAATATTTTCTTCCAGTTAGAATATCCATATTAGACTGTGAACGCATGTTGACATATGTTTATAAATCGACGAGCAGCTACCTGTTCATTATCACAGTGACAGTAGAAAACTTCGTTTTTTGTCTTTATTTTTGTTTTCATACTCAAAATATAATGCTTATCAGAGAAAAAAAGTCAACAATTCTTGAGCAACATATTAGCTTGCTCGGTGTCGTGATGCTGCACTTTACAAAGATAGCCTTTATCATTTTAAAAAGTTCTGTCATCGTAAATCGACTTTTAACTTTTTATTTATAAGAACATAGTCTTTTTTTTAGATTTTCATTTCTTTGACTTACCGAAGCTAAGAGAGTGATAATGCAGTACGGTTTCATTGCTGTCTACGTTACACTTGTTGTCTTTGTTGCTTATGCTTATGCTCAAGACTTACAAGTCAGTGTAATTCCGAAACATCCGAAATTTAATGCAAATCAAAGCATCGAGATAGTTTTGAAATATACAAATAAAGGTTCGGATACTGTATTGATTTACCAACACTATATACCAAAACAACAATTATCTGATCCATTATTCGAAGTGACTTTAGATGGCACATCCGTTCCGTATGTGGGCCGTCTAGTCAAACGACGAGTACCAACTCTTGAAGATATGTTTGAATTAAAACCTGGCCGAAGTGTGAGCAGTGTCGTTCAATTGTCGTTAGAGTATGATATGACTAAGACTGGCACTTATCTTGTGATGTTCAAATACGACATTGGTCCAATGTTGAGCACATCGGCTAGTTTATTGGGACGAAATGTATCCATTGAGATGGAGAATGAAGTTATTTTAGAGTCACCTGCAGCATCATTGTTTGTTGAAGGTCGTTCTAATCCACGTATTGTGGATTCAAGAGGGAGTTTAACGACATATAGTTACGTCGGTTGTTCTGCAAGTCAAGAAAGTTCGATTGATTCGGCGTTGAGTGCAGCTAAAACCTATGCTCTCAATAGCGTACACTATTTGACAAAACTCATTATAGGTCAACCACGTTACACTACTTGGTTCGGCACATTTTCGACAACGAATTTGAACAAACTCAAAACGCATCTCAGTCACATCGATTCACTTTTTCGATC
>ERZ781399.4133-NODE-4133-length-10636-cov-4.380588_pt1 | contig 10636 bp, 7 predicted proteins | sample MGYA00511014_ERZ781399 | MGnify/ENA primary metagenome ERZ781399 (study PRJEB29847, sample SAMN06458254) | wastewater metagenome | isolation source: Wastewater bioreactor | place: South Africa: Cape Town | study: EMG produced TPA metagenomics assembly of the... | reverse complement strand
GACAATGATATAACCACGAAGGACAAATCTGTAGTTTCAAAAAAGACGCTAGAGCAAATTGAAAAGGCTGGTGAAAAAAATGTGGCAAAAGAAGCTGTTGAGAAATCGGTAAAGAAGGCCGGTACTCCTAAAAAAGCTGTTGCCCCTAAAAAAACAGCATCTAAATCTGTCCGTAAGCCGGTTGCTAATAAGGCTGTGGATAAACTCTTAGCTGATGCTCCAAAGGCAGCCTTTCCTAAATTTATCAAACCCATGTTGGCTACCTTAGTCGACGAACCGTTCGATGCTGATGATTGGGAATATGAGGTAAAATGGGACGGTTACCGCGCACTAACCTTTAAGAACGAAAAGAAGACAATGCTATTATCGCGCAATGAAAAGTCCTTTTCTGATAAGTTCTTTCCCGTGATGGAAGCGCTGGAAGATTGGGATGACCAGATGGTCGTCGATGGTGAGGTGGTTGCTATGGATAAGGATGGTCTACCTAGTTTTAATATTCTCCAGAACTGGAAGAATGAGGAAGATGGGCAGCTGCAGTACTATGTTTTTGATATCCTATGGTATAAAGGTAAAAATCTGATGGGACTACCTTTGACAGAGCGCAAGACAATCCTTGAGGCAATAATCCCAAAAGATCACCCAACTATCAAGTTAAGCGATAGTCTGAACGTTGCCGGAACGACGCTATTTAAGCAGGTATCAAAGATGGGACTGGAAGGGATCATGGCCAAGCGATCAAATAGCACTTACGTTGCTGGCGACCGCTCGAAGGACTGGCTCAAGATTAAAGCACAAAAACGGCAGGAAGTCGTCATCGGTGGGTATACGCGAAACGAAGGCAGCTCTAAAGCATTCAGTTCTCTGCTGCTGGGTGTATTTGAAGGTAAGAAGTTTGTTTATGTAGGTAAGGCAGGAACAGGTTTTAAAGCTAAGGAGCAAAAGGAACTTCTCGAACTCTTCGAACCACTTATCCGCAAAACCAGTGCATTCAATGAGAAACCTAACGTCGAAAAGCCATCCCGATTCCGTCCGAACCCTCCCAAAGCAGAGGTGGTCTGGTTAAAACCTGAGCTCGTTTGTGAAGTACACTATACCGAGATTACACCTGATGGTGTTTTCCGGCATCCTGCTTTTATCGCGATGAGGGATGATAAAGAGGCTTCTTCGGTTAAGGCAGAGCGCGAGGTTGAGACCGAGGAAATTGTTGAAGAAGAATCATCCAGTCCGCAAAAGAAAAGAAGTGCGCCGAAAAAAGTTGTTGTTCAGCATAAAAGTAAGCAGGCCGTTAAAGTTGGAGGAAAGGAGCTTGTGTTTTCCAATCAAGATAAGGTACTATGGCCTGATGACGGCTTTACGAAAGGCGAACTTATTGATTACTATTCCGAAATTTCTAAGTACATCCTACCGCATTTAAAGGACCGCCCGATGTCTCTTCACCGTTTTCCTAACGGCATCGATAAGCAGAGCTTTTACCAGAAAGACATGACAGATAAGGTTCCGGATTGGGTCGAATTGTTTCCTTATAAGTCAGAGGATGACGACGAGCAAAAGAATTACATGCTTTGCCAGAATAAGGCAGCACTTCTATATATGGCGAATCTGGGAGCGATTGACGTTAATCCCTGGAACAGCACTGTAGAACATCCCGATCATCCGACCTGGTGCGCATTGGATTTAGACCCTGATAAGAGTAATACATTCGATCAGGTTATCGAAGTTGCACAGGCGATCCACGAGTTCCTGGTAGAAATAATGGTGCGATCGTATCCTAAAACTTCCGGATAGACAGGTATCCAAAACTATATACCACTAGGAAGCCAGTACACCTATGATCAGTCGCAGCTATTTGCGAAAGCTATCGCCAGTCAGATCAATCAGCAATTTGACTTCACGAGTATAGAGCGGATGACGAGCAAGCGGAAAGGAAAGATTTATATTGATTATCTCCAGAATCGACCGGGAGCCACACTGGCTGCTCCTTACAGCGTAAGGCCTAAGCCGGGAGCAACTGTATCCATGCCTCTACATTGGGATGAAGTAAGGAAGGGATTGAAGATGGATGACTTTACCATCGAGAATGCTCTGAAACGTGTCCAATCCGAAGGCGATATATTCAAGCCGGTTCTTGGCAGAGGAATTAATTTAAAAAGTATTTTAGCGAAGATGTAGCGTGGTATAACAAAAAAATTATACCATGCTTATTCGTGATACCCGTATCAGGATTTCATCTTGTTGAAATCGCTTCTCAAGGTCAGATTTTAAGGTATTCCAAAACTCCTTTTCAGCAGTAACTGTCATCACCTCGAATATAATCAGTTTGTCCTCCTCAGCACTATCGTTATGGCCATGCCAAATACCCTTTACAGGTGATCTGTGATAAACCGTTACGCCTCCAAATTTATCCAGTAATAAGTCGCGTAACTTATCGAAATGGCTGTCGGGAAAACTTTTTCCATCTTGATTATGCAATGGTACAAAGATTTCAAAAAGAAGTTTCTTGGTACCGATGTCTTTACACTTTTGGATTAGCTTAGTTGACTGGCTAGCGGATATGCGTCTTTCTACTGTAATACGTTTCCCTTCCAGCTGCATATAGTTAATAAAGAAAGCCTCCAATTCGGTAACAATTTGCTTAGGAAGATCTTTTATGGTATCCACTTTACTATAAATCTCAGATTCAACGGGAATCGCAATAAATCGGTCATTGCGTATTGATTTACTGCTTTGGGCAGATTCTGTTTGACTGATAACAAAAGCTCCAATGATCCGGCACTCTACCGAGCAGCCAGGGAAAGTTGGAAATTCAGAAATCACGATGACGTCCAACGGATCACCGTCTTCGCCTTTTGTACCCGGCAAGAAACCAAAGTCGTATGGGAATGCCATTCCCGCTGGTAACAGCTTCTTCAACATCATCTGTCCATTTAGTGGATCATAGGTGAATTTCTGCCTGCTGCCTGCAGGCGTTTCTATTGTTATCGAAAATGTATCCATGTTAATTTAAAAAAAGTTACGCTCTCTACGTTCCGGATAATACAGCTGCTATTGAAAATGCCCCAAGACTTACAATGTCCTGGGGCATATATTCTTTATTTTGTTTTAGTCGGACGAACTTCAATTTTGCTCGGTAAGACGTTGGGATTCATTTTTAATAAGTCAACGATAAGCTGCCCAATATCGGCCGGCTGAATTTTCCAACCATCTTCTTCATTCGGTACATGATCATTGAAGTGTGATGTCACCGACCCCGGCATAATGGTGGTGCATTTTATATCGTAGTTACGCAGGTCAAGCATAGCAGCCTGTGTAAATCCTACCAACCCAAATTTAGACGCATTGTAACCCGCTCCATTCGCAAAAAAGTTTGTTCCGGCCAAGGATGCGATTGAAATGTAGTATCCCTTGTTTTGTTTCAATTGTTCTACAGTGGCTTTCAGTGTATGAAATGCACCAGTCAGGTTGGTGTCAATCATCGCATTCCAATCTTCAAGAGTCAATTCATCTACGGGTGCAAATTTCCCTAAACCTGCATTGGCAACGACTATATCCAGCTTTCCGAATTTTTGCAATATCTGATCAACGGCTTGCACCTCGTTTTCGAAGTTCTTTACATCAGCCTGAATGGCTAACACATTTTGGTTGCCCAGCTCTTGCGTAGCCTTTTCCACATCCTGTATGTTTCTTCCTGATATGGCCACCTTGACACCTGCTTCGATTAGGGCTTTTGCTATTCCAAAACCTATACCTTTTGTTCCTCCGGTTATGTAAGCTACCTTATCCTGTATGTTCTGCATATAAATTGTTGTGAAAGATTTTTTGATTATGCTTTATATCTAAAATGATACCGAATATATAAAGTTAACCAATAAAATTCGAGATAGTTCAATTGATTTTACGCCTATTTCTTGACCTAGGCATTTAAAAATAGGGCTTACAGACTATTTAAATGTACCTTGTTTGGATATTTTTGTGCATAGTTCAAAATTAATTGGTTCATATAGTAATTTCCGGTGTATCGGTCCAAGCCTACTTTAATATCCGATATATCCTGGATCTGGCTATCCTGTTCGATGTAGCCCATTCCATAAAAGTTACCTTTTTCCATCCATATGCAGCTCTTTTCTTCTCTTTCACGCCCTTTATCCATAATTGCGAATGTTGGTAGGCTGCTATCCAGCGCATATAGTGCTTCGTCCACTAAATCATTGTGCTGATTAAGGGGTGGCAGTTGAGTTGTATCTATCGTTTGCAACATTTCCTGACGTGACTGTTTCGCTGTTGTGAATCTGCAAAGTCTGCGGTCGATACCGTACTTCTCCACAATACCATTGAGCATCTTTACAGCTTCATACTCCCGGTTTACCACGGTAAAGCAAGTTACATATTTAGAAACTTTACCTACTGCAATCCGCTTATATCCTGCCAGGTCTTCATACACAAACAGCCCAAACTTTGGCTCGAACTTTTTAAGTGCTCTGTTGTGTGCAGGCCAGTGCTGCTTTATTTCGGCACATTCCAAAAGTAGTGCCATCAGCTCTGTTGCGCATATTACTGACGAGATGGAATGTATTTCCCGAAGAAAGTTCTGACGCTGGGGATTGATATTGTGACCGGAAAAGTGCTGGCCTACCCTTTTCTTAATATTCAATGCTTTGCCGATGTAAATAATCTTTCCTTTGGCATTGTGAAAATAATACACACCGGGCCGTTCCGGCAGTACTTCAAATTGCTCTTCAGGTAAATTGGGTGGCAGACGCTGATCTTTGGATGTAACTTTGATCATCTGCTTTATAATACCTTCATCATCCCATTCCAAGAGTTTGGAAAAAAGTATAGTAGTTGCATCACAATCGCCTCCGGCACGGTGCCTGTTGGCAATCGGAATATCCAGATCATCACAAAGCCGACCTAAACTATAAGATTTGAAACCAGGTTTGATTTTCTTAGCGGTACGTACCGTACATAATTTTTTTGCTGTCCATTTATAGCCGCACTCGCTCAGCTGGTGTCGAATAAAGGAATAGTCAAAGTTTACGTTATGTGCAACAAAGATACGCCCCTCAAGTAATGTATATACCTGCTGTGCGATATCGCCAAATATTGGTGCGTCGCGCACCATGTTGTTGTCAATTCCGGTCAGTCCAAAAATGGCAAGTGGGATATCCTTCTCTGGATTGATCAGTGTATCAAATCTGTCAATAACCTCCGTGCCATTGTGTATACGGATTGCTATTTCTGTCATGCGGCTTCCACGCGCATTCCCACCTGTAGTTTCAATATCAACGATAGCGTATTCCATGCTATATTTTTTCAGTTATCAATCTGTACTTGCGAATCTCCATGCATACGCAGCACATTTTATTTATTTAAAATCCCTGGATGGGAATAGTTCTCCCTGTATGGATTTCGGGCTATCTGGGTTCTTTGTTTCTTTCTTCGTTGGTTTGTCTACGGACCCGAAGTCCCGGACGCCAGATTCTATACGCATCAGGTGGTTCATGTTGTGTAGGGAATGTGAAATCACATGGATCACCTCACCCTCGATCTGCACCTGGCCAGTAACCAACAGCAAGCGTGATTGCAGGATAACTTTGCGAAAATGTTCAAAGGTCTTGCCAAATACGACCAGATTTGCAAAGCCGGTTTCGTCTTCTATTGTAATAAAAAGCACGCCTTTGGCTGTTCCGGGTCGTTGCCTGACCGTGACCAATCCACAGACTTTCACCAGTGCGCCATCCTGTAAGGTATTCAACCTACCGGCCGGCATTACATTTAAGGCATCCAGCTTTGGTCTGGCGAAGCTAACGGGATGTGCTTTCAGCGATAAGGTCGTCGCTGCGTAATCCTGCATTACGTGCTCCATTGCGGTTAACACTGGAAGCTCAACTTTCTCTTCGTGCTCTGTATCCGATGGCTGTCCATGAAACATTCCTGTCGGGTGATCTGCCAAGGCTGACACATGCCATAGTGCTTCCCTCCGATCCAGCATAATGGAACGAAAAGCATCGGCATCAGCCAAGCGCTCCAATGCTGCCGGGCTCACCTGTGCATTCAATAGTTCGTTGATTGTCTGGTATGACTTTGTCCTGCCTGCCATCAGTGACTGTATATCTTCCTCACGCATTCCTTTTACCTGTCTAAAGCCCAGACGTAACGCAAAATAGTTACCTGACTTTTCCTCCAGTGTGTTGTCCCAACTGGAGTAATTGATATCGACCGGCCTGACCTCAACCCCATGCCGACGTGCATCGATCACAATCTGTGCCGGCGAATAGAAGCCCATGGGCTGGCTGTTGAGCAACGAAGCGGCAAATACATCGGGATAGTAGCATTTGATCCAGGAAGATATATAGACCAGCAGTGCAAAGCTTGCGGCGTGGCTTTCGGGAAAGCCGTAGCTACCGAATCCTTCCAGTTGCTTGAACACCCGTTCTGCAAAATCCTGCTCATATCCCCTGTTTACCATGCCGTCCACCAACTTCTTGCGCCAGGTTGTAACCTGCCCTTTGGGTGCTTTAAAGGTTGCCATACTCCTACGCAGTCCATCTGCTTCCGTAGGTGTGAAGCCAGCTGCCACGATAGCGATCTCCATCGCTTGCTCTTGGAACAGGGGTACTCCCAGCGTCCTGCCCAAGATATCTTCCAGCTCCTGTGAAGGGTACTCGACCGGTTCCTCGTTGTTGCGACGTCGAAGATAGGGATGGACCATATCCCCTTGAATTGGGCCGGGCCTTACAATGGCTACTTCAATTACCAGATCGTAGAAATTCCGAGGCTTCAGTCGGGGCAGCATAGACATCTGTGCCCGGCTTTCGATCTGGAAGACACCTAATGTATCCGCATGGCTGATCATATCATACACCTTCGAATCATCCTGCGGAATAGTTGCCAATGTGAGGTTCCGGTTATAATGTTGTTTGATCAAGTCAAAACCCTTGCGGATGCATGTCAACATGCCCAATGCCAGTACATCGACCTTTAGAAATCCTAACGTTTCCACGTCATCCTTGTTCCACTCAATATTGGTGCGATCCTGCATCCGTGCGTTGATGATCGGACATAGGTCGTACAGTTTATTCTGCGTAATCACAAAACCTCCGGTGTGCTGCCCGAGCTGGCGGGGAAAGGAAATATATTCGTGCGTCAGCTCTAGAACCTTTCTCAGATAGGGATCATTGGCATCGAAGCCTGCCGATGTAGGTGCTCCTTTGCCGGAATACCAGTCTTCAGTAAACTCGTATGCCGACTTGGCCAGCTTATCGACCGCATCAACAGAAAGACCCATTGCCTTCCCGACGTCGCGGACGGCGCCCTTCCAGTGCACCTGTGTAACTGTTGCTACAATACCGGCCCGATCACGCCCGTACTTACTGTAGATATACTGCATTACCTCTTCCCGTCGTTCGTGCTCGAAATCGACATCAATATCCGGTGGCTCATTCCGTGCATCTGACATAAAGCGTGCAAAGAGTAGTTTGAATTTAGAAGGATTGACCGAAGTAATACCCAGGCAGAAACAGACAACTGAATTGGCTGCAGAGCCGCGGCCCTGGCAGAGGATATCACGCTGCCTGGCAAAACGAACCAGATCGTACACGGTCAGAAAATAGGATGCATAATTTCTTCGCTCGATAAAGGCCAGTTCCATTTCAATGGTCTCCTTTATCTTCCGGTCCAATTCATCGCCGAACATTTCGCGCGCGCCTTTCCATGTCAGGTAAACCAGCTCTTCCATTGGCGTGCGCCCTTCGGATACAATTTCTTCGGGATAAATGTATTTCAGTTCATCCAATGAAAAGGTACAGGCGTCTACGATCGACAGTGTATTCGTAATTGCATGCGGGTATTGGCGGAACAGACGGTGCATCTCGTCAATCGGCTTTAGGTAGCGCTCGGCATTGGCATGAATGCGAAAGCCGGCAGTGCTAATCGTACATTTTTCGCGAATGCAGGTGAGTACATCCTGTAAGGGCCTCCGCTCCGGACTGTGGTAATGAACATCGTTTACCGCCACCATAGGAACACGGAACTGCTCTTCCAGCTGTGCCAGTCGATATAGCTTCTTCTGGTCATCACCGCTGTACAGAAAAGAAGCTGCTAAGTATAGGTTGTTTCCAAAAGCTGCTTTATACTCTTCCAGGGCTTTTATGAATGTGATATCAAATTCAAAATTACGGTCGAGCACAGCGGGCGGTATAATGACAAATTTGATGTCTTTAGCATGATTGTACACATCGGACTTATAAAGATGACAGTCGCCTTTTTCTGCACGCAGATTGCCTTTGGTCAGCAGTGCTGAAAGCCTACTGTAGGCCTCCCTGTTGGTCGGATAGGCCAATAGCGGATATCCATCCAGCAAATCTAGCCTGCATGCCGGAATAAAACGGATATCTTTTCCTCTTGATACCCGCCAGGGTATTATAGTCTGCTATTGCGATAGCTTTATACCCGAGTTCAATAGCTGACTCTACGATCTCTTCAGGATGCGAACCGCCCCGAAGAAACGAAAAATTGCTGGTCACCTGTAATTCTGCATATTCCATCATCACTATTCATTTTATTGTTAAGCAAAAAAGCCATGTAAAAACCACTGCACGTCGCCATCGGCATAATGCCCTGCGCGGAAAAGCCAGTAGCGTGCACCTTTCGCATCTTCAACCCTGTAGTAATCCCTGGGCTGCCCATCAGCTGCCCACCACTCCTGCTCTATCCTTTCCGGCCCATCGGCTTTGGTCAGATTAAATACCTTCCCCTTATGCGTAAACAATATGGGTGGATAATCCGGCAAAGGCACCATCACATCAATCGGCTCGGGCTTCTCCAAGAGGTGCAATGGTCTCCATTTATCCTGAGGCCACGGAGTTGCCGGCATCTGATCGAGCGAACCTGTTTCTATTATGGACCGCTCCGGCCAATGCTGCTCTGCCGGTAGGTAACGATGGATGGCCTGCATACCTACCTTACCAGCTATGTTATCCAACAGCTCCGCTACTTTACTCTGATCACCTTTGGTATCCCAGAGCTTATCCTGTAGATCACCCAGTTCCTCGACCAATGGTGCTTCCAGCACAAAAAGCTCTATACCCAGGGCCGGCTCGATCGTTGCGATCTTCAATTCAAACAAGCGGAACAGATGTCTTTCCGAGCCTGATGCCCTGCTCGTACCGATACTGATCTGCTGCACATTGCCGTCAATACGGTAACCCTTGAAAACAGCAGTACGAATCCCCTTGCCTTCCTGTTCCAGTCTTTTGCAAAGCTGTTCCAGTAGATGGCGTAACGCAATTTCGATACCGGTAGCTGTACAGATCGGCTCTAAACAAACTAGCCTTTCCAGATAGGGTTCAATAGGACATACCGGCTTCAGGATTTCGGGGTGCGAACCGAGCGCCTGACCTAAGCGCTGTATCAGCGAATCTCCAAATCGTCGCCTCAGCGTTGACTTCGGCATATTCATGAACTGGCCGATGGTCCGAAAGCCAAGTTTCTGCATACGCTGTACTACAGCAGACTCTAATCGCAAGGCTTCGGGCGGCAAGACCGTTAAAGCCTCACTGTGCTTGCCTATTTCTACGATAGCCGGTTCAGCACTATAACGCGCCACGGCCCAAGCCGTTCCAATGGTGTCTGCTATTGCAGCCTTTATATGATAACCACCCTGCGCCATACGTGCTGTTATGGCTTGCAAATACGGCTCTTCCCCACCCCAAAGGTGCGGACAGCCGGAGACATCCAATATAATCCCGTCAGTACCATCTACAGCAGCAATCGGCGAAAACCGCATACACCATTCTGCCAAAGCTTCCAATACGGAGGAAAGAACCTCCGGTTCGTAATCAAACTCCTGTAATGCGGGCATTATCGCACGGGCATCTGCAAGTACCTTTCCGACAGCAATACCCTCCTGCATAGCTTTGGGGCTTGATGCCTTAATGACCATACGCCCCTTCTCTGTTGCAGCTAATACAAACGGCTTGTCCTTTAGATCGGGATCAATCTTTATCAATCTATCTGTAGCTAGGTAAGGCAACCATATCGCTAAGTAACGCCTAGGCATAACGCTCGATTTTAGGTACTTTAATTACTGTTGCATCCTGAGGTTTGATGGAAATAAAAGCTCCATCCTTCCAACCAAAATACCAGGTACCCGGCTTACCGTTCCTGATCTTCTCCAAACGGACCTCCCATACCGGTATACCCACACCCGGCATATTGCCGGCGGTATGGCTTGCTATCGGTCTGATCTTCCAGCGGGATACACAAGCCAGCGTATTTTCTCTTCTCGGTCTTTTTCTATGCAGAAAACCGGTAACCTTACTATCTTCTACAGCCAATTGCAGGCGCTGGGACTGTGCAAAGGATAGTTCGCCCAGTTCAGCTACTACCGCAACCAGCGCATTGCACTTCAATGCCTGTTCCATCACCCATAGGGCTTCTCTATCAGTTCTGACATCTATAAAAACTATTCTATGCGGCTGGATACCGAAATAAGTTAAACCTGCAGGAAACAGACTCCGCTTCGTGCTCACCCAGAGACAGGACATATCATTTGTCATCAATGTAGATAGCAAGCCGGCCACAAATCCATTTGCTGCGGTTGCACATGCCGACGTCGGACTAATGAACTCATGCACCG
>ERZ781399.4125-NODE-4125-length-10655-cov-3.438113_pt1 | contig 10655 bp, 8 predicted proteins | sample MGYA00511014_ERZ781399 | MGnify/ENA primary metagenome ERZ781399 (study PRJEB29847, sample SAMN06458254) | wastewater metagenome | isolation source: Wastewater bioreactor | place: South Africa: Cape Town | study: EMG produced TPA metagenomics assembly of the... | reverse complement strand
CCGGCTGACGCGGGCCAAGCGCGATATCCTGCTGGCATCGATGACCGACGAAGTCGGCGCGCTCGTCCTGCGCAACAACTACCTGCAATCCCTGGCGATCTCGCTGACGGAGCGCAAGGGCACCGGCAACGGACTGGAACTCAGCCGCTTCATGAGCGTGCTGGAAGCGGCCAAGCAGCTCAACCGCAAGGTCGAGACCCTGCCCGATGACCAGACCTTCGCCGAGCGTTACGCCAATGGCCGTCCGCTGACTCGCCCCGAAATCGGCGTGCTGCTCTCCTATGCAAAGATCGTCCTCTTCGACGCGCTTGTTGCCAGCGACCTGCCCGACGATCCTTACTTCGCCGCAACGCTCAGCCGCTATTTCCCGGCCAAGATGCAGCGCTCGAATTCAACCGATATCGAAAGCCATCGCCTGCGCCGTGAGATCATTGCCACGGCGCTTGCCAACGAAGCAATCAACCGCGGTGGCCCGGGCTTTGCTGTGAGCATGATGGATGCGACGGCGGCATCGGCTGCCGAAGTGGTCAAGGCCGCAGTCATCGCCCGCGACGGGTTCGATCTCGACCGGCTCTGGAATGAGACGGACGCGCTCGATGGCAAGGTTGGCGGCCAGATGCAGAACCGCGTCTACGGCGAGATCACCGAGGTCTATACCGTGCTGACCCGCCTGCTCTTGAAGACCGGCGCGGCCAAGGGCGAAATCGAGGAAACCGTTAGCCGGCTTCGCGCAGCACTGAAGAAGCTGCGACCCGTCTTCCTCACCCACATCCCGGCGGATTTCGCAGCCGAGATCGCGGCCCGCGAAGCCGAATATCAGGCCGCCGGCCTGCCGGAAAAGCTGGCTTCGGAGATCGCGATAATCTATGCGCTCGTTCTCGTGCCGGAGATCATGCAGATCGCCGAGCGCACCGGCGACACGCTGAACCGTGCCGCCGAAAGCTACTTCACGGTGTCGCAAACCTTCCGTGTCGGTCGCCTGCTGCTTGCCGGTAGCCGCATCGTGACAGGTGATCACTATGAGAGCCTCGCGCTTGCGCGCAGCCTCGACCAGATCGCCGGCGCCCGCCGCGATATTGTCATCTCGGCACTGTCCAATCATCCGAAGGACAAGCAGCCGGTTCAGGCATGGCATGCCGAAGACCGTATCCGCATCAATCGCATCGCCGAAGAGCTCGGCGGCCTCAGCGAAAGCGGCGATCCGAATCTCGCCCGCATCACCGTTGCCGCCGGCCTGCTCAGCGACCTTGCGAACGGCCGGGCAAGGTGACACAGTCCGCCCAGACCCGGCATACGGGTAAGGGATTGAGGGGCGGGATTGGTGGCAACCGAAATTGACAATGACGTGCCGGCCAAAGTGCCGGCACGCGGCATCTGGGGATGGATGTTCTTCGACTGGGCGGCTCAGCCGTTCTTCACCGTCGTCACCACCTTCATCTTCGGCCCCTATTTCGTTGCGCGGCTGACGGCCGATCCCGTCTCCGCGCAGACGACATGGAGCAATATGGCGACGATCTCCTCGGTGATCATCGCCATTCTCTCCCCGGTCCTCGGCTCCATCGCCGATCAGTCTGGCGCCAGAAAGCCCTGGATCGCCTTCTTCGCCGTCATCAAGATCGCAAGCCTCTTCTGTCTCTGGGGTGCAGCCCCCGGATCGCCTGTCATCTACCCTGTCATCTTCATGATCCTGGCCTCGATCTCGGCCGAATTCTCGATCGTCTTCAACGATTCGATGATGCCGCGGCTGGTCAGCAAGAACGATGTCGGCAGGCTGTCGAACGCCGCCTGGGGCCTCGGCTATCTCGGCGGCATGATCGTGCTGATCACCGTCGTCGCGCTGCTGGCCGGTAATCCGCAGACCGGCAGGACCATCCTCGGCCTGACGCCGCTCTTCGGCCTCGATGCCACGCTCGGCGAGGATGCGCGCATCACCGGGCCGATCTCGGCCGTCTGGTATCTGATCTTCATCCTGCCGATGTTCCTGTTCACGCCGGACGCCGCCCGTGGCCTGCCGCTTCGCACCGCCGTCCGCTCGGGCCTGCGCGAACTCTCGACGACCCTCGGCGAGCTGAAGCGCCGGCGCGGCATCAGCTTCTTCCTCATCGCCCGCATGGTCTATCAGGACGGGGTCAACGGCCTGCTTATCCTCGGCGGCACATTCGCGGCCGGCATGTTCGGCTGGGCGACGATCGAGATCGGCATCTACGGCATCATCCTCAACGTCATCGCCATCTTCGGCTGCTTTGCCGCCGGCTATGTCGATCGCTGGCTCGGCTCGAAGACGACGGTTATCATCAGCCTGACGCTGCTTCTCATCGCCACCTTCGGCATTCTCTCGACCGGTCCCGGCTTCACGCTCTTCGGCTTCGTTCCGCTCTCCACGGTCAGCTCCGGCGGCCTTTTCGGCACGGCAGCAGAAAAGGCCTATATCGGCTACGGCCTGCTGATCGGCATCGCCTTCGGCCCCGTACAGGCTTCCTCGCGCTCCTATCTCGCCCGCAGCGTCAGCCTCTCGGAAGCCGGCCGTTACTTCGGCATCTATGCCCTCTCCGGCCGCGCCACCAGCTTCATGGCGACGCTGTTCTTTTCGCTGGTAACCTATTGGAGCGGCTCGGCCCGCCTCGGCATGGCGACACTCGTCATCTTCCTTGCCGGCGGCCTCCTGCTTCTGCTGCCGACGCCCTATCCGGCCGACAAGACGAAGTAGGCAAAGAAAATCCCGACAGGTTTGCCTGCCGGGATATAAAATTTTTCGATCGGGTATATCCGACGATTAATGGCGGAAATGGCGGATGCCGGTAAAGACCATCGCGACATTATGCTCATTGGCCGCGTCGATGACTTCCTGGTCACGCATCGAGCCGCCCGGCTGGATGACGGCGGTGGCGCCGGCGGCGATCGCCGAGAGCAGGCCGTCGGCAAACGGCAGGAAGGCTTCCGAGGCAACGGCGGAGCCCTGCGTCAGCGGCTCGGCGAGCCCCATGGCCTTGGCGGCTTCTTCTGCTTTGATGGCAGAGATGCGGGCGGAATCGACACGGCTCATCTGTGCCGCGCCGATGCCGGCCGTCTGGCCATCCTTGGCGTAAACGACGGCATTCGACTTCACATGCTTGGCGACGCGGAAGGCGAACTTCATGTCGCCAAGCTCCTGCGCCGTCGGCGCGCGCTTGGTGACGACCTTGAGCTCCATGTCTTCGACCAAGGCATTGTCGCGGTTCTGCACCAGCAGGCCGCCGGAGACGGTCTTTGCGGTCAGGCCGGCGACACGCGGATCGGGCAGGGCACCAACCGAAAGCAGACGGAGGTTCGGCTTGCGGGCGATGATCGCCTTGGCTTCCTCGGTAACATCGGGCGCGATGATGACCTCGGTGAAAAGCTTGACGATCTCTTCCGCCGTTTCGGCGTCGAGCAGGCTGTTCAGCGCGATGATGCCGCCGAAGGCCGAGGTGGAATCGCAGGCAAGCGCGCGCTTGTAGGCTTCCACGAGGCTCGGGCCGGTGGCGACGCCGCAGGGATTGGCATGCTTGATGATCGCGCAGGCCGCACCGTTTTCCGGCAGGAATTCGGCAACGAGCTCATAGGCCGCATCGGTGTCGTTGATGTTGTTGTAGGAAAGCTGCTTGCCCTGGAGGAGCGTTGCCGTGGAAACACCGGGGCGGTTTTCGCCGGTCAGGTAGAAAGCCGCCTTCTGGTGCGGGTTTTCACCGTAGCGCATTTCCTCGCGCAGAACGCCACCGATGACGCGGTGGCGCGGCGTGGCGATATCGAGCGCTTCGGCAAACCAGTTGGAAATCATCGCGTCGTAAGCAGCGGTGCGGGCAAAAGCCTTGGCAGCCATGCGCTTGCGGAAATCATAGGTCGTCTGGCCGGCATCTGCGGAGAGCTGGGCCAGTAGCTCGGTATAGTCGGCGGGATCGGTGAGCGTCGTCACATAGGCGTGGTTCTTGGCCGAAGCGCGGATCATCGCCGGGCCGCCGATATCGATATTCTCCACCGTTGTGGGATAATCGCCACCGGCCTTGCGAACGTCTTCGAAGGGATAGAGGTTGATGACGGCAAGATCGATGCCCTCGATGCCGTGCTCCTTCATCGCAGCCTGATGCTCGGCATCGTCGCGGATGGCGAGCAGGCCGCCATGCACCTTGGGGTGCAGCGTCTTGACACGGCCGTCCATGATCTCCGGAAAATTCGTTACTTCCGACACGTCGGTCACGGCAAGGCCGGCCGCGGCGATCGCGTTGTGCGTGCCGCCGGTCGACAGCAGCCGTACGCCCTGTTCGCTGAGCGCACGCGCCAGCTCGACGATGCCGGTCTTGTCGCAGACGGACAGAAGCGCGGTTTTCACCTTCACCTTGTCGGGAGCGGGAATTTTCTTGGAAACGACGGCCATGGGCTTTCTCCGATCTAGAGCAACTCCAGGAAAAGTGTATGGCGGTTTTCCGTCCGGAGTTGCGATAACAAAAAAACAGAGCGGAAGCGCTCTGGCATAGGGAGACAACAGGTCCGGCAGAAATAGCGCGGGACGGGAATGCCGCCCCGTTAGCATAGCTGACGCGCTTAGCCTATGGCCGATGGGATAAAAACCAGCGGATTTCCGGCTTTTCGGTGATCTTGAAAACGATCTCGAGCTGATCGGAGGAGCGCATCCCCGAGGGATCGGCAAAGAAGATATCCTCCGCCACCAGCACCTCGTTACCGGGCGAGGAGAAGACCCAGGTCTCTCCGTCCGGCGCAATCAGCAGTGCCGCATCCGTCTCGGTCTGCAGCAGGCTGATGGAGGGATGGATGTGGAAACGGGCCGAAGCGATGCCTTCGCCCTTCGGCTGATGCTTCTTGCCTTCTGGCGTAAAGAACCGGTCACGGCCGGCGACGATGGTGCCGCTGGCGTTGAGGCTTATCTCGCGCTCGTGGACGTAACCGAAGGCGGAGAGGTAGCCATCATGGGCCGCGCGGACATAATCGCGCCCGTCTTCTGTCTCGGCGCGCTCGACGATGACCTTCTTGACGCCGCCGACCATGATCGGCCCCAGCGATTTCGACTTGGAAAACTGGCAGGACGAGGTGTCGTTGAGCGTGACGGTCGAATGCGCAGCCGTCGCTCGCGCCGCCTGCATGAAGCGATCGCCCGCGAACTCCGGCGCGCCGGAGTTGATGATGAAGCGCGTCTTGCCCGAGGACATCTCGAAGGAGAGGCAACCCGCATGCGCCGTCCGGCTGAGATCGGTCGAGGCCGCAGCGCCGGCATCGACAATGACGACGGCCTGACCGGCCGCCAGCCGGTGATATTTTGTATGCGGCAGCGCCTTGAAGGCCTGTCCCGCCGTCTCGTCGTAGCGCAGCACCGACATCAGTTCGTTGGCGAGCGTCGATGTCGCCCCGTTAAACAACGCCAGATCGCCATCCTGATGGCGGAAAAAGCGCAGCGCCGGGTACATGCGGTCGATGCCGGGGATCAACCGCACCGGCACATCATGGCCGAGATTGACGTAGGTCTGGCGCAGCGGCAGCAGATCGAGGAGCAGCTCCAGCGACGCCCGCGGATTGCGGGAGATATGGCCGCCATCCTGCAGAATCTGCCGGTCGATCTCGCGGTCGAGCGCCTGACCGGCCCGTTTCAGCGTCAGCGAACTGCTCGGCATGGCAACGGAGGCCATAGCAAGCGCGATGCGCACGCGGAACCGGGTAACGCCATCGGGCGACGAGGCCACGATCCGCCGCAGAAAGCGCACATGGAAGACGAGCATGCGCATGAAACGGCGGTAAAAGCCGCTATCGGTGCCCTGCAGGAGCACAGGCGAATGCGAGAGGAGCGCGACCAGCCGCTGCGCCGCTATATCGGGCGACCAGGCAAGGCCATGCAGTCGGCGGCCGTGAACCGCGATCCAATCGGTGAGGATCGAGCGCGCCATGGCCGAGGCCTGATCGCTCTTTTCCGCCCGTAAATGCCGCAGCCAGCGGAAATTATGCAGCCGCGCGGCAAAGGCGAGCGACGGCAATTCAAGCGAAAAGGGCGAAGCACCCTGCGTTTCGAGAACGCGTCCGGCCAGCAGGATGCGACCGTTCAGAAGCTCTTCGACGAAAAAAGGATCGACGCTGCGAAGGTCGGTCGGCGCCACGATTAATCGTTCCGGCACACGCATCGTGTGGCGGGTGAGACGCAATCGCGTCAACGCCGCGCGGCGCGACATCCGCCGCCATGCTTCCCGCATGTATGAACTCACAAAACCCTGCCGCAGATCTGCATATTTGCTTCTGCTTACTCTCATTACCCGTGGTTAAAAAGAGGTTACAGATATACCAATTAAGGACATATTACCGGCTTTTTAACCGCTTGGTGGGTGACGAGCCGAACGAAAGCTAGCGCGTGCGTCGAAGCACGACCGCGAAAAAGCCGTCGAGGCCGGAGGCAAAACCATCGGCAAGCGGCAGCATATCCGGCGCGGTCCGCAAGGCACCAAGCGGCGAAATCGCCGCCTCCAGGCCCGGCCAATCCTCCGCGTCGATCGGCACGCGCTCGACATCGTCCTTCTCGGCAAGCAGCCGCGCGACGAGATCCTCGCCCTCTTCGGGATCGAGCGAGCAGTTGGAAAAGACCACCACGCCGGCGGGTTTGACCAGTGTCAGGGCATGGCGAAGCAGACGCGCCTGCAGGCCGGCGAGCTTGGCGATATCCTCCGGCCCCTTGGTCCACAGCACGTCGGGATGGCGGCGCGTCGTTCCCGTCGAAGAACAGGGAGCGTCGAGCAGAGCGGCGTCGAAAAGTTCGTCGGGCTGATACTTGCTCATATCGGCAACGACAGTCTCGGCCTCCAGGCCGAGGCGTGCCAGATTGCCTGACAGCCGCTTCAGCCGGTTGGCGGACTGATCGAGAGCCGTGACGTGGGCGCCTGCGAGAATAAGCTGGGCCGTCTTGCCGCCTGGTGCCGCACAGAGGTCGACCACCCGCTTGCCGGTCAAGGGGCCGAAAAGCTTGGCCGGAATGCTGGCGGCGGCATCCTGAACCCACCACTCGCCCTCGTCGAAGCCTTCCAGCGAGGGAATGGACCCCTCGAATGCAGCAAGCCGCCGGTCGGCAACACGGTGCCGTTCAACCGCTTCGCCCAGCCTTCGGGATCGGATTTCACGGTGAGATCGATCGCGGCCGGCTCAAGCTGCGTGTCGGAAATTTTAAACGCGGCTGGCGCGCCATAGGCAGCTTCGAGGCGAGACAGGAACCAGTCCGGCATGGCCGGCACCTTCGCGACACGCTCGAGAATCTCCTGCTTCTCACGGCCGATGCGGCGGAGGATGGCGTTGACCAGCTTGGCGAAGCGGCGGTTGCGGGGATCGCGGTTGGCCTGCTCGACAGCGAGATCGACGGCGGAATGATCCGGCACGTCGAGATAGAGGATCTGCGTCGCGCCGACGACGAGCACGTGATGCAGGGCGCGGGCACCCTCGGGCAGCGGCGAATCGAGCAGCGACGATATTGCCGCCTCGATGCGCGGCAGGTGCCGCAGCGCGCTGTTCAAGATGGCGCGTACCAGCGCACGATCGCCATCGCTGAGTGTCGTATAGGCAGCGCTGCCGCCTTCGGCGTCGAGCATGCCGTCGAGCGGCGTCTTGCGGTCCAGCACCGCTCCCAGGATCTTCGACGCCGCCGCGCGGGCCGCAAGGCCGGGCTTTGGCGGAGACGAATCGGCCGGCCGCGACTGTTGCGGCCGCCTTCCCGTTCGTTTTCCGTCTTGGTTGGATGCGTTGTTTTTCGTGTCAGTACTTAAGACCAGGCACCCTTCGGCGGTTGCGAACCACCGCGACCCGTATTCGGCACGGAGCGCGATTTGCGCTCCGGATTAGCAGTCAGAACCGGCCCCGTCGAGCCAAAGCCCGAAGATGGGCCTGAAGAGGGTGTCATCGGCGAGGCACTACCGCCGCCGTAACGGGCCATGTCATGCAGCGCGGCGATGCGGTTTTCCGTGTTCGGATGGGTGGAAAACAGGTTGTCCATGCGCTCGCCGGAGAGCGGATTGATGATGAACATATGCGCCGTTGCCGGATGTCCCTCGGCTTCCTCATTCGGAATATGCGCCGCACCACGGGCGACCTTGCCAAGTGCCGAGGCGAGCCATAGCGGATTGCCGCAGATCTCAGCGCCGCGGCGGTCGGCCGAATATTCGCGCGTCCGGCTGATCGCCATCTGCACCAGCATGGCGGCCAGAGGCGCAACGATCATCGCCGCGAGAACGCCGATCAAGCCAAGGGGATTGTTGTTGTCGCGGCGGCCGCCAAAGAAGAAGGCGAAGTTGCCGAGCATGGAAATAGCGCCGGCAAGCGTCGCCGTAATCGTCATGGTCAGCGTGTCGCGGTTTTGGACGTGGGCAAGCTCGTGCGCCATCACACCGGCCACTTCTTCCGGAGTTAGCGCGTGCAACAGGCCCGTGGAGGCGGCAACGGCGGCATTTTCCGGATTGCGGCCTGTCGCAAACGCATTCGGCTGCGGGCTGTCATAGAGATAAACCTTAGGCATCGGCAGGCCAGCATTGCGGGCGAGATCGCGAACGATCCGGTAGAATTCCGGCGCGTTGCGCTCATCCACCTCCTGCGCACCGTAGGTTGATAGTACCATGCGGTCCGAATTCCAGTAGGAAAAGAAATTCATGCCGGCTGCGACGACAAATGCGATCAGCATGCCCGATTGACCGCCGATCAGATAGCCGACGCCCATGAACAACGCGGTCATGAAGGCAAGCAGCATGGCAGTACGCATGAGATTCATCGAAAGGCCTCCAACACATCTGTCGTCCAAACCTTTTTCTTTGCGGCCGGACGCACTATGATTTGGCTATTCCTCCGCTTAATTCAACGGTTCCGGACCGATCAGATCATGCAGACAGCCGATAACGACAACAAACTCGACGCCGAAACCGGTGAAATCACTCGCAAGCCACTATCGCCTGCGGCCAAACGCGCGCTTGCAGAAGCCGAGGAGCGCCGCAAGGCACAGGAAGCTCAAGCACAGACCGAACTCCCCCCCGAAATCGGCGGCCGCGGCGGCGCCGACCCCGCCCGATTTGGTGACTGGGAAATCAACGGCCGGGCGATCGATTTTTGAGATAAGTTTAGATTAGCCATCATTCGATGAGAGAATTATGCCCGTAGGTTTCTCTCAAGGTCTGTCCTTTGACAGGAAGCGCACAAACTGGAGCGATACGGACCATCGCCCTTTGGCTTGGTGCGCATGGTATCCGGCCGATGATGATGCAGCCGAAATTGTACCTTCGCCATCTTGGTTCAAGCAAAAGCCGGTCGCGCCCAACGCGCCGTTGAGGAAGTCTTCCGATCCGCACCCTCTGGTACTGCTGTCCCACGGGTCGGGCGGCCTTGCCATCGGATTGGAATGGCTCGGACATCGCTTGGCGCAGGCCGGCTTTGTCGCGCTGGGCATCGACCATCATGGCCATACAGGGTCGGAACCGTATAGAGCCGAGGGGTTCCTCTGTCTCTGGGAACGAGCCGCCGACCTGACTGCCTTGCTTGATAGCGATGACTGGAGAGAGGTTTTGGGCGCGGCCGTCGAGAACCCTGCCTCTGCCGCGGGTTTCCCAGCGGGCGCCTATACGGCTATGCTGCTTGTCGGCGCACGTGTTGCCTATTCCCCGTTCGAGCCGGACAATCCGCAAAAGAGCCCCATACGCGGCCCGAGAGAATTCCCTGACTTGGCAGATCACATCCCGTCACTTCTCCAAGACAGAATGTTTTTGGAATCGTGGAATCGACGACGAGACAGCTTCAAGGACGACAGAGTAAAAGCCGCTTTGGCGATCGCGCCAGGTCGCTCGGTCCTTGGGTTTGCAAAGCAAAGCCTCGAACAAATAACCGTGCCCATTCACATTATCGGTGGCGACGCCGATGTCATAGCTCCAGCGGCAGAGTGCTGCTCCTGGCTCCGTGAGAACGTGCAAACCAGCTCTCTGGACATCCTGAAGGGCGGGGTCGGCCACTATGCGTTTTTACCGGAGCCCACACCACAGGGCTTGAGAGCAGCGCCAGACGTCTTTACCGACGTCGAAGGTTTGGTGCGAGAACACGTGCATGACCATGTTGCTCAGATCGCGATTAGTTTTTTCAGCGCTGCGACATGAAAATGGAATTTAGGCGAGAGGCTAGCTCTCGCCCAAGGTAGCAAGGCTCGGCGCCGTAGCTCAGATCAAGCCGCGTCCGACTTGTTCTGCCTGTTGGCGATCAGATCATCGACGACGGCGGGATCGGCGAGCGTCGAGGTATCGCCGAGCGCGCCGAAATCATCCTCGGCGATCTTGCGCAGGATGCGGCGCATGATCTTGCCGGAGCGGGTTTTCGGCAGGCCGGGGGTGAACTGGATCTTGTCCGGCGAGGCAATTGGACCGATTTCGGCGCGAACATGCTTCACCAATTCCTGCCGCAGCGCATCCGAGCCTTCCTGGCCGACCATCAGCGTCACGTAGCAATAGATGCCCTGGCCCTTGATCGCATGCGGATAGCCGACGACGGCCGCTTCCGACACATGCTTGTGCGACACCAGCGCCGATTCCACTTCCGCCGTGCCGAGACGATGGCCCGAGACGTTCAGCACATCGTCGACGCGGCCGGTAATCCAGTAATAGCCGTCCTCGTCGCGGCGGCAGCCGTCGCCGGTG
>ERZ781399.4089-NODE-4089-length-10721-cov-4.378024_pt1 | contig 10721 bp, 11 predicted proteins | sample MGYA00511014_ERZ781399 | MGnify/ENA primary metagenome ERZ781399 (study PRJEB29847, sample SAMN06458254) | wastewater metagenome | isolation source: Wastewater bioreactor | place: South Africa: Cape Town | study: EMG produced TPA metagenomics assembly of the... | reverse complement strand
CGTATAACATGCTACCCTTCTTCTTCTCTTCAAAAAAAAAACGGAAAAGTCAATGTTTGTCGAATCGTACATGATAATATCAAATTTGTCCTTCGACAAGAAGAAAATTTTGATGGAATCCTGTAGTTTTTTTTCTCGTTTATTCTAGTCAATTAGTAACGAACGAGCTCTTTATTCTAATATGATTAGACGACAACACTGTTACTATTTTTCTTCTCTCTCTCTCTTATTCCAGTTCAGTTCCTAAAGTAAACGAAGAAGAAAAAGAGAAATAGATGCGCTCTTAGATTCTCTCTCTTAGGATTTTAGACAAACAACAACAACAACAACATCAGATGAAATGTAACACTTGCAGTTTTTGTTTGTCAACCGAAGGCCACAGTTCAATCATGACTGATCAACCGATATTCGATCAATTTCTAATCATCGAAAAACAAAAACTAAAGCAAAGAAAAGAAACACGAAAATGTTTGCACGGTCGATAATCAAGCGTACGAACGTATATCATTCTCTTTCATATGGAAATTAACATACACATAAAAACACACATCATATTTCGATCTTTTTAATTGTATAATGTTCAAGTTCATTTCAGTTAGCGAAAGGATTTCATATTGTTTTTTGATTTGACAATTATTGGTTAGACATGAATCTCAATTGAACCTATTCATTAAGAATAAAAACGAAATTAGTATGAGAGACAGTCATTGATTTGACAAGATTAAAATTGTACAGGTTGATTTTCATACAAAAGACAGATTATCATGATACTCGACACATCTTGACAGTTGAGTAGAAAGAGAGAGAGAGATCAGACCGATTTGAATATTCATATATATTTTCTTTTCTGTTTCGTTGTTTGATCGTTAACCTTGGTTTGTTTTATCTTTATGCAACAGATGCAAATGATCGTTTTGAGAATTTTAGACAAAAGAACGAGCCTAACATATGTTCACGTATGCAGTTTGTCTATTCAAGGTGAAACTAAAGAAAAAGGACAATTGATTGCAGAGTTTATTTATCTTTTTGCTGTTTTGTGTAGAAAGATGAAAGAGAAAAAGAAAGGATGCGACAAATTGAATTAGTCGATTCGGAATTATCTATCCACAACGATGATGATCTTCTACAACATATGGCTAATAACGATAATATGACAAGTGGACTTTTCGCAAAACGAAGAAGGAGAAAAAAAAGAAAGAATCGAGAAGAAAAAAGAAAATAGGAATTTATCTTGTTATTATTGTTCGATATGTTAAAAAAAGAAGAAGTACTCTTAGTCTATGACGAACAATTTCTTTCTGATCATCTAATTCGCGACTACTGTCAGTTAGTATTCATCATCCTTGATAATTCAAACAACAACAACACTTTCAAATGATCAATAAGCCAACATCACATTTTTCCTATTTGGTTCGACCGACAACACCGTGTGTATTCGGCCGAGAAGCATCCGATGGTGAATTGCAGAATAACGACGATGAATTTTTCCTTACAGCTGGAGCTATTATACATTCATGTCCGAATATTCACGAACTATCAATTGAAAATTCGACTCGAAAACTGCATTCATGCGAACATTTTCAATTCTTAAATTCATCGAAGAAGAAACCATCGATTAATGATTATTACACAGAATTCGATCGTTATTCGATTCAGCCACGTTTTCAACCGATCTCATCGTCGCGTTCATTTTCGACGGATTCGTTAAATTCGGAAATTGAATTGTATAAAGAACGACATGCCTATGGTCTCTCACGAAACTATGAAACATTTCTACCAACAACATGGAAATCAGATAATTATCTCATGTCAATATCAGTTCTTCAACAACGACAGAATATCTTTTTTTCGATTTCAAATAAGAAAAAATTGAATTTGTAATATAGTTGTTTTTCTTCTTCTCCTTCTTTTTCCTGTGATAATAAAACGAAAAAACAAAACAGACCCAGACAAATAAAGAATTTTGCTCGATGATCTTTGACCTTTGAAATTTACTGAACACTCGAGGAGAAAATAATAAAATAAATCACGTTTTTCGGCCCTAGTTATCACGTTAATCGATAACGATAGAGAATGAGAGAATATTGGATCCAGGCCGATTTATACGTACGTATATATACTCGTACTGTTTGCCGTTTTTTATTACAGATAAATTCTCTAACGATTTACTTCGTTTAAACTATTAAAATGTCTCATTCTACTACAACAGCTACATCAAGCACTGGTTCAGCTAAAATTCATTTAGCACAAGCTGAAAATGTTCATGTTCAATCAGTCGTTCAAACAGAAACTCAATCCAAAGTTAGCCTTGAAAATGCGAAGAAAATCAACGATCTTATGGCTCGTTTAGGTAAAATGATATTTCTTTCGAAAAGAAAACAAACATAAATCGATTATTCTAGGTTCAACACATTTGCAAGTTGACGAATATTCACGTAAACGTACCGAAGAAATCAGTGAAGCTGTTGCTGAATCGATTCGAAAGGTCGTTGCTGAAACACAAACTCAACAACAACAACTTCTTTCTGATGCTAATATACGAACAGCTAGTAAACAAAACCATTGCCGCATTGTTTTGTTATGTTTAAAATGCTTTTTTTTTAGGTCTTGAAAACGATTTCAAACGTCGTCTTCAAGAATATGTTGCTCAACTTGATGCTGAAAAAGCTGCTTTACTTGCAACACTCGAAAAAGAACTTAGCGTACGTCAAGAAGAAATTCTCGAGACAGCTCGTCGACGTATCGACGATCTTAACGAAGAAGCTAACCGTTTGAAAATGGTACGTAGATTCATTTTTCTTTTTCTTATTGATTTTAATTATCTCTCGATATTCAGGGCGTTCTTCGTGAAGCTCAAGCTCAAAGCAATGCTAAAATTAGTAATTATATAAATCCATTCATGATCGCTTTTTAAAATCTCTAATTTTTCGATTTTCTCTAGATCAAATTACTGAACAAGTTGTTGCGCTCGGTCATGAAGATGCTTCACGTCGTCTTGCTTCGACAACAACAACTGTAACATTTTCTATTGACATCTATCAATATTTGTCTAATTTGTCTCCTGTTTTTCTTTTAGGTAATCACAACTCGAGCTGCTGCAGCAAGTGAAAGTCATGCCGAACCTGCTACTGTCACTGTCGGCCGAACTCAAGCCGAATCATCGAGCAGTTCATCAGCAACACGTGCTGAAACTTATCAACGTTAGAACAGAACATTGAATCAATTTGTCTCTATATGTGTTTTTTTATTATCGAAAAATTATTTAATCTCGCTCAATTTCTTTTGTTTTTAATAAAAAAAAAAAAGAAAAACTTGTCAAAAACATTTGATTAATTCTATTTATTCATGATAGAAGAGAAGAAATATATATGTGTATATCAATTCACACGCACACATTAGATTTATTAGCATTCAAAATAAGACAAAAGCAAAAGAGTTTGAATTATTCGAATATCGACGTCCATTGATTTATAATGTCGCACATCTTTTTTGGTCTTTATAAGGGTTTTCAGCTGGGAATTTCGTCCATGATACGCAAAGAACATCGCCACTTTCATGATCTTGACAATATTTAATCAGATCTCGACAGGCAGCCGATACTTTGATGCGATTAATATTCGCTTCGGCACGTAATTGTTCAATTAATTTTTGTTTATTTTCATTCGTCGACATTGTCTTTTTATGATTATCTAAAATACGAAGTCAAAAAGAAAAGAAAAGAAAAGAATGAAAATAAAGTCAGTCTAACCAGATCTCGACTCAACTAAATAAAAAATGATTGTTTTTTCTTCTTCTTCCTGTCAATAGAAAGAAAAATGATAGTTATAGAGCTAACAGAAAACAAAAATAGACTCATGATATACATATATAAATATATTTCTCTTTGATTGATTAAAAATTCCAATAGAATTATTTAGTAGATAAAAAAAATCTTTGCAATCAGACATGTTCTTTTTTCTTCTCTATACAACAAAAAAAACGAATGTTCACGAATTGGATAAGTGTTTCGGAGCATTAGCAAACATGACTTTTAGTTGATAAGCTTCAGCTGTTAGAATACTTATATGATCACTTGTCCATGAATGTGTTGGTAAATTTTGAAGAAGAAGTAGAAGACCCTAGATATAGATTCGATTCGTACAGATTTTCGAACTGATTTCATTTGAGTGTTTACTTGAAAATCTCGTTCACGTAGAAGATCTTTGGAAAATCGATTAATCAATGCTGCACATACATACAAATGAAATTGAGAAAAACCTTCCTGTTCAGCCTAAACAACAAATCAATTGAGATTATGTGTTATAAGTAAATTGTTTCTTTGCAAAAGTCATACGAGATATGTATCCCATAGACGAATAGTACATCTCATGGGTAATTCTCTCATAAGTAAATTATTCATCCAACGAAAAGCAAATTGTAGAAATTCGATATTTTGATTTTTTAAATGTTTATAAAGTGGTTCTGTAAAATGAAAAGAAGAAAATTATCGAATCAAAAAACGAAAAAACAAACCATCAATACGTTTAATAAGTTCTTCTAATGTTCGAACTTTATATTGAATTCCCGGTTGAGCAAATGTGTAATTATCTTGAATGCCTTCGAGTAAATGCGATGTTGCCCAGTAACTATCGGCCTCGATCAAACGTCGGTCCGACTCCGCTATTGAGTTCACATCGAAATTTTCAATTTCAATATCTTCATCAATAAATTCCGACAGAAAGACAACAAAAAATGGCGTAACAAGATCATTTATTCCTTGAACATATCCACTCGCTGGATGTCGAATCGCCCAAATGAATAGAATACGTTCGAATAATTCTTGAACAACAATCTGTTGGAATATCGACAACAATGGTGTCATACGTGGAATGTCAATATGAATCTAAATCGACGATTTTTCACAAGAAAATGAATGAATTGAATTGAATTCTACTTGTCGGAATGTGTCCTGATGATCGCTCTCATTTCTCGTGTGGTAATATTGACTAACGTACGACCAATACTCGTCGCGTTTACGAGTTAATGTTTCATTTTGTCGTTCGACTTTCGGAGGAATATAACCCTGGAGAAAATCGGATTAATCAGTTTTCCTTTTTTTTTCTGAAGAAAAATCTTACACATAGAAGTTTCCATGCTTGTGCACGATACTGTCGTGGAATGCCATTCCAACTTGCTTTTCGTAGTTCATCTGAATCATAAATCAACTTGAACAGTTTTTTTTTTGTCTTTTTCCAGTGAAAAAAATGTCGTACTCAGATCAACAGTCAATTGAGCAAATATTTGTTTGAATTTCATTTCTTTCTGTTGATTGATTTCGTTACTTGTCTTTGGAATAATATTTGTATTTTTATTACTATTCGTAGGACGAGATGGTGGAACAGGTTTTATTGATTCGTTGAGATTCTTCGAACAGGATTTGTCAACTGAAAAATAATTATGTTCGTTTTTTGACCTTGTTTTTGGATTTTCTACTTTTTAATGACGGATTATTGTCAGGTAATTTCGATAGGCCGAGATCATCTTCTTCGATGTTATCAATGATTTTCAATGTCATCGTTCGATCATCGATATCCCAGGCATCATCGGTATTTATTGAATATTCAGCAAATTTTGCTTGATCTTTCTTTTTTGACATGTAATTCAAATTGATTTACTAAATAAAATTAAAAAAAAAGAATCGACTAAACCAATCGATAAAACTTTCAAAATCGATATTGACATTCTCGTTTTACTGGAGATTATGATTAAACATGATTACGATTGCCAAGGACGGCCATCAAGAGCAAGAGAAGGAATAAACAAAGAGATTTATTCAGAGAGACAATTATATATATATTGAAATATCAACATTTTATTGGCTGTCATTTGACCAACCAATGCGATGCGTTTTGTCATAGTAACTGACTGATTAATGTCAAAAATATTTTCAACAGTTTAACTCAAATCATGTCTGTAAACAATGTTGATTTGCCGATGGCAAGTATTATTTATCGTTTGTTTTCATTGTTAATCAGATTAGTAATGTTTAGAATCTTGTTCAAACTGAAGATTACGATTTATTGACATACGAAGCACAACGTATTGTTGATCTTGTACTTGCTGAATCTCTCGAACATGTACGCAAAACAGTAACAATTGAAGACAATCAAAAACACGAGCAACCTCCGAATGAATCAGATGAATGGAAAGTCGAATCCAAAGTTCAATGGCCAACAATCGCTGAATTTACAAGCGAAAATATTGGTTTAGATAAAATTCAAGAATATATCGAAACCGAATGGAAAACATCACCAGGCGGACAAGACATCTGTTGGTTATATGCCATTGATTTTATTGAAAAGAAAGTTCTTGAATTCAATGATCTGTATATCTATCGAGTAGATATCATTCATCTTTTCGATTGATGTTTCGAAATTATTTGTCTTTTTCTGAAGGTTCGATATTCAATTCCGACAAGACGTCAGCCAATACCTCGACAAACAGCTTCAATTTATTTCTCACTCGATGTATCCAAAGTCAAACCGAAAGATTCACGAATTCAAGTTACGTTTACCATCGAAACTATGCGAGTTCTACATACACCTGATAAATTTCGTTTTCGTCAAACTTGGCTAGAAAATATCATTCTTCTAAAAGAAAAACTTTCCAATGCAATTAATTTCTGATAGAGAAAAACAACAACAACAATCGTTTCCTCCGTGTGCTCTTTTGTTTTCTTTTCTTTATTATCAATTTCCATAAATGAATAAACATAAAATATGAACGATAAATATTCGAATAATAATAATAATAATATATGTATATATATATTTATAATAAATGTACATATCGCATGGATTTTGATTTGTTTGTTGCTCACAAAACAGAAGAGAAAAGAAACACTGGAATCGTCTAATCAAGTGCACGTTCGATCTTGGAGATAATAATTAACAAACGAGAAAAGAAGAAGAAGAAGAAGAAGAAGAAAAAGACAAAAGAAAGAAAATATAGATGAACTGTTCCTAACTAACATCGTACACTTGAATTCTAAGATTTTATTTGCAAATTAAAAGAAAAGTACTATCGAATTAAGCGTATTGCAGTTGATGGAAATCATCAGGCGACAAGTGGCGTTGAGATTGATGACAGATGATGTTGATCAACAGATGGACGTTTGAAAAATTGAACTGGCCCATGATGATCCGATTCAGATTGATATTTACCTGAAAATAGAAAATTAATAACGAGATGAGTAAAGAAGAAAAATATCACAATCGTACCACTACAAATTTTCTTCTTCATTAACGATACTCGATATCCGCGACAAGCAAACGCGAAGTCAATCGATGAGAAAAGTGCATTTTCAGCGAGAAATTGTATATGTACAACTGATGATGTTGATAGAGGTTTTTCCGATTGTTGTTCATCATTATCGCCTTGTTCTGACGATGATTGAACAGTCATTAATGTTGCTGATAGTGTGCCTGAACCATCGAAAATATAAGGAATTTTCCAGGATAATTTATGTTCATTTGTTGACCTAGAATTTAATAATTCAATCATCGAAATGAAAGACAAAGAACAAAAAACGTTTTACCATTCAGCCATTGGTGATGATTGATTGACTTGTTGAGCGTCTGTAATGATTGTATAGAAAGTCACCATATCATTCGCTAATCGAATCGATTCAGGTAAAGCTGAACTATTAAAACGATAGTTAATATTGACTGTTATTGTATCAAATGTACGTGTCCATTGAGATGTAACTTGAATAGGAATATTACATACTCCTGAGTGTTTAACCTTAAAACGAACATTGTGAGAATAATTTCGTTATTTTGTTTTTGTTACTTCGTATTTAAGTATTCCGAAATTGAAAAATGGTAATGAACGATTTTTTTCTTGTAAATTTCGAAGAATTTCACTTAATGCCGACATTTTAAATGAATAAATCGGCCCATCGAATTCTGTTGACGATGAATTTCTACGAAATAATTAGTTTTTTCACTAAAGATCACCGTACAAAACAAATATTTACTGTGTAATCAATTGCGGATTTGCGATGACATTTTCGACTCGATTTAAATTTTGTAAACGAAATTCAAGTGGATTTACATACGGCGATGGATCAACTAAGAGACTTAGAATTGCAGCTGGAAATGAGATTAACATATCGCCAAGAATTCGAACTTTCCATCTGAGAGAGAAAACAAGATTTTCGATGATGACAAAAACGAAAAAAAGATTTGATCCTACTTGGTTTGATCATCGCCTGTCATCATAACGTGAATCGTTTCTTGGAAGGCAACTGCAATTGGTATTTGATCAGTAGCACCGATTGTCAATGGAGACATTCGTTGATCAATGGAATTGAGTAGACCATTGGAAAAACTTTGACTATGAGGAGCAACAAATGGCGTCGTACGACCATTGGCAATCGATGGACCTGCTGAACTTGTTACAGGTTGTTGAGGCTAAACGGAAAAGCAGAAAATACCAGCAGTTTAATTTCGAGTGAAAACAATTTAATGCAAAATCTGCGTATTGAGCAAATGAAAGAGAAAAAAAACCTCCTGATTAGACGAAATCGATTGCTCGGATAAACTTTCTCGAGCTGTATGAAACGATTGAAGTGAGATTTGTTTGGTTAGAAATCCTAGACTTTGCTTGTTGGTTATCGGTATTTGATAAGATAATTTCGGAAAATCGATTTTCGAATGTTTTAATAATGAAATTCTCCATATCGAACGAATACGTTCGAACAATGAAAAACGAAGATGAAATAATTTCTTTCGTGATGAAAACAAATCTGAACGCGATTTTTTCGCGTAGATTTTCGTTTTATTTAGATTCTTTTCAGAAGAACATTTCTTCTGCTAGAATCAAGAAGATTCTCGAATAAGAAACGAGACAATTTTTCGAATTGACTTACAAGTGATGGACGTGATCGTGGTGGTCGAGGAACTGCAAATGGTGGTGATTTATCAGTGGAAAATGAGTTCGCTACTTCAGTATCATCATCGACAGTCTTATTTCCTAGAAGAACAATCAAGATTAAGAATGCAAACGAACGAACTTTAGTGAACAAACGTTCGGAGATCGTGGATTTCGAATGTGAAAGTACAGGCGGTGGAATATTTTCTTGATGATTTGATGATATGCTCATGGATTGTGCACGTGTTTCAAAATCATTCGTTGAATTGATTAATAATGATGATTTCGGTGGAGATAAAGGAGAGAAATTATCGTTCGTAATACTTGTTGTTAGAGTTCTACAAATTTAATAAATTAAATGAAAGATTTGTTTTGTTTTCTTTTGTTGTTCGTACGATGGAGGTCGATAGGGAAGTGGCGGTGGTATTCGACCAGATATTTGACTACTTGAAACCGATTTACTAATATCCGGATGTTTCTATGAACAAACAAATATGAAATTTCAATTGATTAGCAAATAAATATGTGTTTTTTTTTCAAAATTAATCTCCATGCAAAACAAAATCACTGTTAGACAACAACAACAACAAAAAAACACTAAGAGATTTATTTACCTCGTCCTAGAAACAATTTTCGAGAAAACAAAAATGAAGAATTTGCTAGTCGATTACATTGCGCTTGACTTACTCGTCCAGCTGTTCGTGAATATGTCGCAAAATGACCGATATTTTTATCGACAAGTCGCATAGCATTGAGAATTTTCGCTTCATCATTTTCTTCGACAATCGGTGATTTTTGTGTGATGGTATTATTAATTGTAAATTTAATTTTCATCGTTCGATCATCGTCATCATCATCACTCGAGTCACTTGAACTCGTTGATTTACGCATAGCCGATGATGAAAATGGTATCGTACTTTGGCAAACAGGTCGAGTCATGCCTGTACTAGGAATTGTAGGACTCGATTGAGTATAGGGCTCCGGTGTTGGCTGTAATAAAAAGAAAACAAATAAAAATCAAGATTTTGTTTATTGAAAATTTGAAATTAATTACACATTTGCTTTTGGTTAGAGTTGATGAGATTTGATTGAGTCCTTCCATACCGCCCATTAGTTTATTAAAGCCATTGCTTTCCGAATTTATAGACGCGGCGTCATCATGTGCTGGTATTTCAGTTATTTTACTAGTTTTGGAATTATTCGATCGTTTTTTCTCGTCTTTTTTATCTTTTTTATTGCGATTCGACGGCCAAAAACCTATTTGTTTTTGTTATTTGAGAAGAACAGAAAGAGAAATAAAAGTATTCGTTTTTCATTTTTGTTTTATTGTTTATTCGTCTGCATACCCTTAAAAGCCGGTCGTCGAATTCGAACGTCGAACGGATTCGATGTTTGTTCATTAGTTTCTTGTAAACGAGCCAATGGATTATTTGGGTTACTTAAACTCATCGATGCATTGTTAAAAAGCGATGATGTTGATTGATTATTAGTTAATAAATATTGCTGATTGAGCGCTGTACTTGGTGCTAAAGCTAAATTTAATGTTTAATTAATTGTATTACGGAGGGGGGAAAAACGAACAAATCTGGAAATGTTGTCTATATTTATTAGATATTTTCTTTTTTTGTTTTTAGTTTTGCAGAAGCATCTGAAGGCGCGCGCGCATACTTTTCAATTAGCCCGACGAAGAACCTAATCATATAGCATAGAGAGATTGCGTGTTAGAGTTTTGCTCTGCTTTTTTTCTAGTTCTCTTCTACGTGTGATATACAAACCATGTAGAACTTTAAATGGATGATGAATTGAAC
>ERZ781399.4077-NODE-4077-length-10760-cov-3.680523_pt1 | contig 10760 bp, 9 predicted proteins | sample MGYA00511014_ERZ781399 | MGnify/ENA primary metagenome ERZ781399 (study PRJEB29847, sample SAMN06458254) | wastewater metagenome | isolation source: Wastewater bioreactor | place: South Africa: Cape Town | study: EMG produced TPA metagenomics assembly of the... | reverse complement strand
ACGCGTGAAAATTCGAATGTTGGCAAACGTTGACGAAGACGTAGAGCTGATGTAACAAGAGCTGATAGTAATGCTTTCGTATAGTAAACATTCGAGTCTGAATGTGCAAACGGAAGAATATACATGACAGTAAAAAAGATCGTCGCTAAACGTGAAAGTAAAAGAACAGCATCAGTTTTACGTTCAAGTAAAAGATTGATAACAGATGGTGATGATGATGATGGAGGTGGTGGTGGAGGAGCTGATGATGCTGATTGTTGTGGGCGACGATTTTGAGTTGATGATGATGCTTCATTATCTTGATTTGGTGATGATTCAGAATTCGATGAAATATCTTCGACGAGAACCATTTTGTTTTGTTTTCTTTCCTAGTTGGATTTGCGAGAGTTGATGATGAAGATGTTTATTTTGATATTAATGTGAATGTCAATCATAGGATAGAAGAATAATATTAATATCAAAGCGCGAGTATCAATGTGAATTCAACGTGATTATTAGCGATATATTCATCAACAAGAATCAAATGATTTATTCGTACTAAAAATCGATTTTTATTCGAAAAAAATTTTGAATTTGATTTTCTTTTCCTATCAGACATAAAAACATTCGATTGTAGCGACAAAGAATTTCTATTGGATAGAATAAATAACAGTAAAAGAACGAACTTTTACTTTTGATTAATAATACTCATAGTTTTATTGATCTTATCGATTGGTACAGAATGAAAAAGAAATTCAAGTACAAACAAGGCAATAAAAACGAAAGAAAAAAAATCATTTCGTTGATTTTTTTCTTCAGCTATGATTCTACCGATTGTACTTTTGATTAATAATATAGTTTTGTTCTTTTTCGAAACGATCGGATATCAACTTTGTCATAGTGGTAAGAAGAAAAGGAAATCATGAGATTAAATTCGACTTTTGAGATTAGTGGTCATTCTATTAGATGGATATTTTCATCTTTGTCAAGCGATTCTATGTACGGTTCGAATTGTTTCGCAATTAGTAAGTGAACGAACAAATTAGTTCAATGTGCTTCAACTTGTTTGTTTAATTAGTTGAAATTTACATTTACATCTCGACAAACTTATGGTTTAGCTCGAGGTAAAGAAAAAAAAATCAGGCAAATGAAAACAAAATAATTTCGTAAACGAAAACTTCTAGTTGGCGTTGTTGGAGAACTAGTTGCCTTTGTCAGTTTCTTCTCGTTATCAATCTCAGTCTTCTTAGAAAGTCTTAAACATCTCATTGATGTCATTTGGATTCTACAAAAACAAGAAAATCAAACTAATACGATGTTTCTTTCCGAACATTCACATGGACTTATTGCTCGTCCGCATTTTATTCTTGGCATCGGACTCTATGCAACTCTATCGAATTGTCTCTTAGCGTTCGCAATGTTTTACATTGTTGTCAAACGTTCAATTCGAATAAAAAAACATTTAAAACAACGACGACCTAGTCTCAAACAACCACTACCAAAAGAATTAGTATCGAAATCTTGTTCGTATGATTTTCTTTTTCGAAAGCAAACAAAGAAAAATTCATTTCTATAGTATTGATAACTGATACTTTACCGATCAATCAATCGTATTTACAAATATTCAATATGCTTCTTGGTCCGATTGTAATTCTTATCTGTGGAATACTTTTAATTGTTTTCTCAGAACGCGATCATATTCGAAATGTTTACAGTCGTTTAGTTGATCCGATTATTTGCTGTATTTTATTTCTCATCTATCTTTTTGTTATATTCAATCCGAGTAGGCGAACAAAAGTTCTATAATTCAATGAAAAGAAATAATTGAATTTAGTGAAAGAAGTCGTACGACTTGTTCTACAAGCCAACCCATGTAATTTAAAAGTTGATCAAATCGAACGATTACTTTGCGATTCGGTTAGTAGTCGTTCGAAGAAGAGACGATAAAAGAAAATACTTTTTGTTGTTGTTGTTGTTAGGTTCAAGGTGTGATAAGTATTCATGAACTTCATATTTGGCGTTTGTCGCCTCAAACAACATTAGCAACCGTACATATTCTTTTCAATACAACGGAAGATATTCAAACGAAATACGGAGATATTCAATATGTTTTTCAAACACTTGAAATCGATCATGTGACGATTCAACCGGAATTCTCTCTGGTTTGATAATTTATCTTTCGACAAAAAAAAACAAAACGAACTGTTTATTTTCGCTTTTAGCCGTCCGATGAAATTGCTAGACTCGGTTGTCGTTATCAATGCTGTCAAACATCGAATTAATCTAACATTTTATTCTTAAATTCATAGAAAATAATAAAGTAAACTTCTAATCAAAGAAAACTTCCACGGAAAAACATGTGCATAAATCTGTTCGAATAATTGTTTGAGCTCATCGATATCACCGTTTATTTCTAAAGCTATATTTGTAGCTCGTTCTTCGAAAATAATCTCTTCCGTATATCCATGTCGAACGAACGGATCATTTGAATCATCATCCATTGTTCGATCATTTGAAATCAATTTCGATAATTTTACATCGAAATAAATATTTCGCCCGAGTATTTCTTTGACATACTTTTCCATTCGTTGATTTCGTGGTCCGTATAACAGTGCGCCATTGACATTTTCATTGGGATTAACAAGCGTTTGAACATGAAGTTTATATCGAAATAAAACATCGTAGATATCAAATGAAACTTCATTCGTTGTTTGATTAGTTTCTAGATTATGAACATTCGATTGTAGATAAGTATTAAAACGATAGAATTCATGATTATATTCGAAAATAATTAAAAATCCCGGAAATTTGAAATCGAAATACCAAGGTATCAAAGCAAATGAAAAAAATAAACTTGCAGATACATTCGATTGCCATTGATTGGCTTGGCCCCAGATCCAAATCGATGGAAATTCCGTGCCCCAATCTTTTTCTAAATATCCAACAGCTGTCACATCTTCTTTGTCTTGCATCGTCCCTGAAACATCATATTTCATACTGAGAACATGATGATAACATTGCAATGTTGGCATCCATGAGAATGGGCCCATTGTTCCCGGTGCAATTACTGATAGATCGGGTATTTTAATATGAGATGAAAGTGTTAGATTCATTTGAAATATTTCACTTGCATCATCGCCTTCATTCGGTTGAACATTAATGAAAATTTTATCGTAGGAAAAACGATTTTCACCAATTCGAACACTATATTCATCGGTCGACGATGAAAATGATTCGAATGGAAAACGATAATAATGAGAAATATTTTCATAGGCTATCATAAGAAAAGCATGTCGATCGTCATCGCTCATTTGTACACCCGGTATCATAATTAAAGTTTTGTCGTCATTGTTCAATGCTAATTTATAATACCAACCTTCGAAATAAATGCCACTTGTAACCGAATCTCCTTAAAAAAAAAGAATTTTGTCTTTCTCATTCAATTCTCATTTCATCGGTATACCTTGATATCGATCGGGATGATAGATTAAATCAATGGATTTTCTGTTGAAAACTATATAGACAACTATGGCAAAAACAACAACGAACACAGCCAACCATCGTGAAAACATTTTTTTTATAAAAACAAATACCAAAACGATAAAAGGTAAAGCAGTATGCAAGAGTAGTTACTGTTTTGATGCAAGTGACATCTAGATGCAATGTATTCTGACGCGACTAAGATTTCAACCATTGGTGTATACCCAACTGATTCACTCACATTTTTTTTTCTTCTTCTTGGCGACATAGTAGGAGAATAGAAAAGAAAGGAATATATTTGATGATCATGATCGACAAAAAAAACACACACACAGCTTAGCATATGTGCATTTATTCACTTGTCATGTTCTTTCATTTTGAAGCGATAGCTTCTGACATTGCAAATTCTAGATGAATCGTTTTGATCGATTGAAATCGACGTTTCGTCGAACATTTTTCTCGTCGAACGATGCCGATACAAGTCCGATAACAACACGACGAGAAGATTTTCCTATTTTAAATCGTCATCTATCGTCCTACGAACGTTTTGATCTGTCCGTTAGTGGCAGTCAACAAGCATCATCAGCATCTCTGAATAATATCAATCCAATCGTTGAAACAACGAGCGATGGTGTCGAATTTCATCCGAATAATTCCAAACGTACGCTACGAACTATACCGGGCGTTTTCTGTCCGATTGCATTGTCAATGTTTTCGATCTCATTGTTTATGCGTGTCGGTTTCGTTCTTGCTCATGCTGGTATTTGGCAAGCATTGCTGCAATTTGGCCTTTCGTTTATTATTCTTTTTTGTACGCTATTGAGTGTTTGTTCATTGGCAACCAATGGAGCTATCGAAGGCGGAGGCGTTTATCATATGATTTCGAGAACACTCGGGCCGGAATTTGGTGGATCGATTGGCGTTCTATTTTTCTTTGCCAATGTCATTGGAAATGGTCAAAGTGTAGCCGCTCTTGTCGAAGCACTTGTGGATAGTTTTGGTCCGGGAAGTTCAGCAAATGCTTTTCGAGATACACATTGGTGGCGATTCCTCTACGGCACAATAATCAATTGTATTAGTCTGATCACTTGTCTTCTTGGTTCATCTCTATTTTCTATGGCAACATTTTTCATTTTTATACTCGTTAGTTTCGTTTATTTAATGGTCGTTGTTTCATTCTTCGTCAAAAGTCCACTTGATGTTCCTATTCCAAAAGTAAATAGTTATGTTTACGATCATATGGCAGCCAATATGACGGGAACGGTGTATGGACGTTATACAGGCTTTAGTGCAGCAACAATGAGAGAAAATACATATGCAAATTATACAATCGATTATACAACAGGCGAAACAATGGATTTTGCAACAGTTTTTGGAGTCTTCTTTTCGAGTATTACGGGTTTATTAGCTGGAGCGAATATGTCGGGAGAATTAAAACGACCTAGTCGAAGTATCCCAACAGGTTCTATAGCTGCATTATTTTTCGTGTTTTTTATCTTTGTAACTGAAGTTTTACTCATGGCTGCAACAACTGATCGGTTCGTTGAATAGAATAATTCGTTTTGAAAAGAAAAGAAAAATCTGTTTTTATTTAGATTTACATTGACGAATAATTATTTATTTCTTCAATATATTAATATTTGGGCACCATTTGTTGTTATCGGCATCATCTCATCGGTCTTTTCGGCATGTCTATCGGGTTTAATTGGTGCATCGAGAATTCTCGAAGCTTTAGCTGTTGATGAAATTTTCGGTAGAAATCGACATAGTTTTTTTTTCTCTTTTGTATAGAAAACTGAACTTTGTTTAGGACCATTACTTCGTTGGATTCGTAACGGAACAACTCGTCGAGGAAATCCATGGGCTGCAGTTATTGCTACTGCTATTCTCACACAATTAACTCTTCTCATCGGTTCAATGAATCGTATCGCACCAATAGTCACGATCTTCTTTCTCTTGGCTTATTTCGCTGTGAATCTCTCGTGTTTAGCATTGGATCTGGCGTCGGCACCGAATTTTCGACCGACATTTAAATATTTCTCATGGCATACGGCTCTTGTCGGTGCCGTTGGTTCGATTATCATGTGTTTTATTGTCTCACCGTCATACGCATCAATAGCTATCGGTGTTCTCATTGGATTTATCTGTATGTTACATTTACGAGATTTTCCTCGTGCATCGTGGGGTTCGATTTCTCAAGCGTTGATCTTCCATCAAGTCCGAAAATATCTTCTCATGCTCGATCCACGTAAAGAACATGTTAAATTCTGGCGACCACAAATGCTATTACTCGTTTCTAATCCACGTTCATCAATTAATCTCATTGATTTCGTGAATGACATGAAAAAAGGAGGTCTATTCATCTTAGGACATGTCAAAACTGGTCGAACAGACAATAGTTCGATCGATATTTGTTCACAAGAATATCCCTTTTGGGTTTCATTAATTGATAATATGAAAATCAAAGCATTTGTCGACATGACATCAGCACCAACGATTCGTGATGGTGTCCTACAATTGATAAGATTATCGGGTTTAGGTGGTCTTCGACCGAATACAGTCATTCTTGGATTCTATGATAATAATACGCCTGAAGATAAATTACGAAATCGTTCATTTTTTAAACGTCGTTGGTTAAAAGGTAGTGTACCAATGAATAATCTATCGACACCAGCATTTCATCAACAACAACAACAGCAACCGACAACAATTCGATCGGGTGCTATGGAAGGTGCAAGTACAATAACATTAAATTCATTCAATAGTACGGCAACAATCAACGGCAATGATATGTATCCGATATTTAATTTCGGTGAATTACGACAAGAAAACGAAGAAAAAGATCTTGATATTCATTCGTACGTACAAATTATTAAAGATGCATTACAACTCAATCGAAGCGTTTGTCTTGCACGTAATTTTCATCAATTAAATAAAGATGATATTGAATCGAATCGTCGTAAGGTATTTATTGATATTTGGCCAGTGAATTTTATCTTTCCTGAAACATCAACGCAATTCGATGTAACATGTCTCTACATGCTTCAATTAGCTACCATTCTATCGATGGTTAAACCATGGAAAACTCGTGCAGTTCTTCGTGTTTTTCTTTGTATTGATGCTATTAATGACAATGCATTACGTACGCAACAACATCTCGATGAACTTCTAAGTCAATTGCGTATCAATGCTCAAACTCGAATGATTGCTTGGGAAAATGTTACAAGTCTATTGAATAATCCAACAACAACAACAACGGCCAGTGCTAGTGCCGAGGGTGCAGCAACAATATCTGTTGAACAACAATCAGTACCACCTCCAACAACAACAACAAGTACGACGATTGCAGCATCGACAAATTCATTTGTTGATGTTAATGACGCCTACATCCGCGGGGTCAATGAACTCATTCGTCAGCAATGTGATAATACCACTTGTCTCTATTTATATCTACCACGCCCACCTAGAGATCGAACGCTATCTCAACGTTATATCCGTGTTCTCGATCTGCTCTCTAATGATCTGCCACCTGTGATGTTTGTTCACGGAGTATCATCCGTTACATGCACACAGCTCTAACAAAATACACTTATCAAAATATTCTTTTTATCTTCTTCTCCTTCGTTTTGTTCTCGTATCGACTTATTTAATAAGTGTTTTTTTTTCTTTCTTTTTCAATTTAATAAATAAATAATCAATTTGTTTTGTTTCGATCTGTCTAATGGTTAAATTCACCGTTCTCTTTTTTTAAGATGGCACATAATCAACCGATTGTATTTAATAATCAATGGTCAATAAGTACAACACATGGTCCAATCTTGCCGTCGGAAGGTCCTAAACGGCAAGAATATGAAGAGAAATTATCGACACATCATCTACCCGATATGATATTCGATAAAACAACATTGAAAATAATTCATCAAGAAAATCAATTAGAAATTCTTTTCAATGCATTTGATTCATTAAAAAATATTGATATGTACAATAATCTCGAACAAATTCCTAAAGTATCAATGAGTGAAACATGGGCAAAATCACGAAGTCAAGATCGAGAACTCGATTATGTTAAACCTTATGATTGGACATATACAACACGATATAAAGGAAATTTAATATCTTCCGATAAAACATCATGGCGTATTGAATCCACTGACGAACAGCTAGACCTTGAAAAGCTGAAACGACAAGAACCAATTCTATTCTATGATGAATTAACACTCTACGAAGATGAACTAGCTGACAATGGCATTTCAATGTTAACATTAAAAATTCGTTGCATGCCAAGTGGATTTTTTATACTTCTTCGATTTTTTATGCGTGTCGACGGTGTACTCATACGAGCGTATGATACACGATATTATTTCGAAAAGGAAAAGAATTTTATTTTACGTGAATATATCGAACGAGAATCAGCTATAGCATCGCTTAAACCTCAATTTCAATCAACATCCGATGTCAATGCAGTCATTCCTGAATTGAAAGTCAATGTACATCAATTAGAAAAACTTTTTTTTTTCAACATAAAATAAAAGTCAAACAAAAATTCTGTTTTTACATTTATATATAATTATATATTTTTAAGTAAATTCATAGTCGTTTCCATCGATTACAAAACGAATTTGTCTTTGAGGATAGAATGTATTTCGTTTGACAAAACGAGATAAAATCGAATTAAAACCATAAGGATCGAATAATTCGCGACGAATCAAATGAAAATTCGTTGGTAAAGTCTCGATATCGTAAACTGCTGGATATGCATTAGTTGATATGAAACAAGCAATAGCCAAGACAAGCAAAAACGTGACTGCTAAAGAAGACACGACGTTCTTTTTAGGAAACAAAATAAAATTTCTTACGAGAATTCATTCGTACAAAAAATGTTGTTTAGTCCGGAATGTATTTACGCAATGAAATGTGATTAAATAGAGTTTTTTGTCTTTGTATTTATATAGTGTTGGTTCACGGATGACGAAGAAGTGCGTGGGATAAAAAGAATTTTCATTCCGAGGAGATTTTCCTCTCACAAAAGATAATTTAGCAGAGTAGTAATTCATTTGTAAAATGCTCGAATAAGAGTCCTTGTGTCATATATTCTCAAATTAATTCTTCATGCTAACAACACCAGAAGACTATTTTTGAGTACACGGTAGACTTTCTCTTCAGTTTAATTATTCACTAAACAATTATGGAAAATTTCAATAACATTAAAAAAAAATGTTTTTTTTAGAGTCTTCAGCGAGAGAAATTATGACTTATCCGTTCTTAAATGTAAGAAAATAATCTTCATCATGCAAAACGCCTGGCTCATAATTCTGCGTACAGTTTTGTTCTTCTTTTTTTTCGCCGAGGAAAAAAAATACAGAAAATCATTGAAAATTAACGTCAATTGCTATTGCTTGCTTGTTTCACATGATTATCCTTGCATATCATGTTCACATCTAATTATATTCAACTGCAGGGTATTTTTTATGTTTATTTGTCGAAAAAAAATATGCCTGTCATTCGATGCTATTTGATAATGAGCGTGTTTTCAAAGATTAAAATCGATGCGTTAAAAATCGTCTCTATCATCAGACTATGTTTTGATTTCACCCGAAAAAATTGAGGGTGTTATTCTTTTTTTTCTTCTTCTTCTGTTTCTCGATGTTTATTAAATAACAATAAAAATTGACAGTTCAATGACGAATTGAATTCTTCGAATCAATTATCTTTTGTGTGTCGTTCGTTACACCTATCATTCTAGATTAGCTATGGAAAATATCATCTATTATTATGCTCGACGATGAGTTTTTTTTATTCGATATTAACGAGATAATTTGATCAGAAAAAGAAAATGATACACAGGAAGGACAAGAGAGAAATAGAGACAGAGGAAATGAGTAGCGAAAAGAAAACGTATCATTTCTAGCTCATTGATAAAGCACGAACACATCGTCAAAATCTTAGCAGATTTCAATTCCTCAACTAATCATCATGTATACTTATTCAGTACTTATATTCATTCTTTTGAATATCTGTTGTTATTCATCACCTGTTCCATTCGTTGAACAAAATCCATCGACAACAAATGTTCAAGATGAACAACAAAATATGATGAAACCAAGTAAAAACGATGAACAACTCTATTATTATCGTATTTTATGTGCACTCTATATTGATTGTTATACGAATGACAATGAACAACAAGATACTATCTATACGGATTTAAAACCCAAACGTTTAACGTCCAGTTTATTTCATGGTATTCCGAAATTTGGCAAACGTGCTTATGTTTCAGCATTTTCTGGTATTCCGAAATTTGGTTAAATAAAAATGAAAAGAGAATGAAACAAACACACTGCTTAATTCTTCTTATTCTTCTTCTTTTTTTCGAATATGAAACTAGAAATATATAAGCAAAAATATATATATATATATATTAATAAAATTTTTATTCGTTGTTTCTTGATGAGAGTGGTCAATTGATGTAAACAAACAAAAAGAACAACTTCAGATATGAAACTCGTGATTATTCGTTATCTGGACACTTGTAGAAAGAGAGTGGGGAGATAAAGTCATTTTTTGTTTTTCTCTTCACACAAGTAAGTTGGAAGTCCAGCATAAAGAAATGGCTACAGCAAAGCAATGTTCCGAGTGTGCAAAAGAATCAGGACCGTTCCATTGCACAGGTTGTGATAAATATTTCTGCTGGAAGGATTTTAAAAAACATCGTGAGCAAATGTCTAATATTATGGAACAAGTTATCGAAGAAAGAAATCAGTTGCAGGAAACAATTAATATCGAAATACAGAGTGATATTCAAAGTAATTCTATTATACAACAAATCGACAGTTGGCAGGAAAATATAATAACCAAGGTGAAACAAGTGGCTGACAAAGCACGAATCCAGGCCACTGAACTTCTGAATTCGAAAAGAACTAAAATCAATACTGAATTCACCACTTTTTCACAAGGATTAGCGAGTTTAAAAGAAACAGAAAATTACGTTGAACACGAACTAACAGAGCTTAATGAAAAAATTGCTCAATTTAAATTAGACTTGGAAGATACAGTTCGACCAGCTGCTATTAAAGTTCATACGGAACTGAGTGAAACCATTGACTGGGAGAATATGATTTATGTAGATCAGGAACAAACTCTTGCTAAAACTCAACAACAACGGCAATACGATCAACTAGAACAACGATACAATCAGTTACAGGAACAGAAAAACCAATTCGAGCAACAATATAATCAACTTCAACAGCAATACAATCAGTTACAGCAACAGAAAAATCAATGCGAAAAACAGAAGGATCAGC
>ERZ781399.4076-NODE-4076-length-10763-cov-5.939298_pt1 | contig 10763 bp, 9 predicted proteins | sample MGYA00511014_ERZ781399 | MGnify/ENA primary metagenome ERZ781399 (study PRJEB29847, sample SAMN06458254) | wastewater metagenome | isolation source: Wastewater bioreactor | place: South Africa: Cape Town | study: EMG produced TPA metagenomics assembly of the... | reverse complement strand
CTGGCCCAGCGCATGATCGTCATGAACGCCGGCCGCATGGAGCAGTTCGGCACGCCCGAGGAGGTGTACCACCGTCCGGCCAGCACCTTCGTGGCCAGCTTCATTGGCGCGCCGCCAATGAACCTGCTCGCCGGCATCGAGGGGGTGCGCGAGGGCGTGCTGCTGGGCATCCGGCCCGAGCACCTGCGCGTGGTCGACGCCGGCGGCTGGACACTGCACGTCGAGACCGTCGAGATGCTGGGGGCCGAGCGCCTGGTCTACGGCCACCTGAACGGCCCGGCAGGTCCCTGGACGGTCCTGCGCATGAGCGAAATCGAACAACCTCCCGCGCCCGGCCAGACCCTGCAGGTGCTGCCGCTGGAAGACCGCCTGCACGGCTTCGACCAAGCCACCGGGCAGCGCATCGACCACTGAATATACTCCTGTTTTGATAGCTATTCGCGCTTGATGGGAAAGCGCCAGATGCCGATATGACCATCAAAACCACCTGGTCTGCCGAACCAGGCGCCAGGCCCACCCCCGCCCACCGGCTGACGCCATGACCCCCCCCGCCTGGCCCTACCCCTTCTGGATCGCCCACCGCGGTGCCGGCCGGCTGGCGCCGGAAAACACCCTGGCCGCCTTTCGCCTGGGCGCGCGACACGGCTACCGCATGTTCGAATGCGACGCCAAACTGTCGGCCGACGGCGTGGTCTTTCTGCTGCACGACGGCACGCTGGAGCGCACCACCAGCGGCCAGGGCACGGCCGGCGACCAGCCCTGGGCCGCGCTGGCGCAGCTGGACGCCGGCGGCTGGCACTCGCGCGCCTGGGCCGGCGAGCCGATCCCGACGCTTGACAACCTGGCCCGCTGGTGCCTGGCCAACCACCACCTGCTGGACATCGAGATCAAGCCCACCCCCGGCACCGAAGCCGCCACCGGCCGCGCCGTGGCCGCGCTGGCGGCCAGCTTGTGGCAAGGCGCCGCCGTCCCGCCGCTGCTCACATCCTTCCAGACCGAGACCCTGCGCGCGGCGCAGCAGGTGGCGCCGCAACTGCCGCGCGGCCTGCTGCTGGACACCCTGTGGGACGGCTGGCTGGCGGCGGCGCGGCAACTGGACTGCGCCGCCATCGTCTGCAACCACGCGCTGTGGGACGCCGCCACCGTGAGTCAAGTCAAGGCCGCCGGCCTGCGTGCGCTGAGCTACACCGTCAACGACGCCTGGGCGGCCGAGCGGCTGATGGCGCTGGCCACCGACGGCATCGTCACCGACCGGGTGGACCTGTTCAGCCCCGCCAGCCGCTGAACACCGCGCGCGGCCCTATCGCGCCCGCGTCAGCCAGGCCTGGCTGGCGGCGCAGGCCAGCACCAGGGCCGCGTAGGTCAGCATGCGACCGTCCTGCCCGGTCCACGCCAGAGCGGCCACCAGCACCGCCACCCCGACAGCAAAATTGATAGCTACTTGCGCAGGCAGTGCAAGCCTTGGGGTTGAATTTTTTCCCAAAATCCGGCTCGTCAACGCCAAGCCGACCGCCAGCACCAGTGCCGGCGCCACAAAGGCGGCCAGGTGCCAGAAAACGTCGAACAGGCTCATTTCAATCTTGATGCGGATCAAGCCAATGCCCCATGGCCGGGCACAGGCGGGAGGCCAATTTTATAATCGCCGCCATGGCCGTCTGGACCCTGGGGCTGAACCATCACACCGCGCCGCTGGACGTGCGCGGGCGTTTTGCGTTCGCGCTCGACCAGATCGCGCCGGCGCTCAAGGGCCTGCGCGCCTCGCACACGCGCCACCCCGAAGCCGCCATCCTGTCCACCTGCAACCGCACCGAGGTCTACTGCGCCTCGGACAACCTGCAGGTCGACCACACCCTGGGCTGGCTGGCCCAGGCCGGCCAGGTGCCGGCCGAGGCATTGCGCCAGCACACCTACGTGCTGCAGGACGGCCAGGCCGCGCGCCACGCCTTTCGCGTCGCCAGCGGGCTGGACAGCATGGTGCTGGGCGAGCCGCAGATCCTGGGCCAGATGAAAAGCGCCGTGCGCGCCGCCGAGGACGCGGGCGCGCTGGGCAGCACGCTCAACCAGCTGTTCCAGCGCAGCTTCGCCGTCGCCAAGCAGGTGCGCAGCTCGACCGAGATCGGCGCCCACTCCATCAGCATGGCCGCCGCCGCCGTGCGCCTGGCCGGCAACCTGTTCGAGGACCTGCGGCAGATCAAGGTGCTGTTTGTCGGCGCCGGCGAAATGATCGAGCTGGCCGCCACCCACTTCGCGGCCCGCGACCCCAAGCACATCGCCATCGCCAACCGCACGCTGGAGCGTGGCGAGAAGCTGGCCACCCGCTTTGGTGGCGAAGTCATGCGCATGGCCGACCTGGCCGAGCGACTGCACGAATTCGACGCCGTCGTCAGCTGCACCGCCAGCCAGCTGCCCATCATCGGCCTGGGCGCCGTCGAGCGGGCACTGAAAAAGCGCCGCCACCGCCCCATCTTCATGGTCGACCTGGCGGTGCCGCGCGACATCGAACCCGAAGTCAAGGACCTGGACGACGTGTACCTGTACACCGTCGACGACCTGGCCCAGGTGGTGCACACCGGCCAGGCCAACCGCCAGGCGGCGGTGGCCCAGGCCGAGGCCATCATCGACGCCGGCGTGCAGAGCTTTCTGCACTGGATGGACCAGCGCGACCCGGCCGGCGGCGTGGTGCCCCTGATCCAGCAGCTGGGCGCCCAGGCCGACGAGTGGCGCGCCATCGAACTGGCCCGCGCCCGCAAGCGCCTGGCCAAAGGCGAAGACCTGGACGCCGTGCTGGAAGCCCTGAGCCGCGGGCTGACGCAGAAGATGCTGCATGGGGCGATGGCGGAGCTGCGCAGCGCCGACCCAGCGCACCGCGAGCAGACATCCCACGCCATCGAGCGACTGTTTCTGCGCGGTCCGGGTCGCTGACACGGCAACCCTGCCCTGCGACGGGTCGCCGCTCGGCGGTCGGCCCCGGTGGACATCACGCCCGCGCCCCATCGGCACAACCGCTCGTCGCGCCAACCCCGCCACCCGTCGCCCGACCGCATGGCTTGACGGGCCCTGCGCTTATGGTGCAAGGCATGAAAAAGACCGGCACCTCGGGTTTCACGCTGATCGAGATGATGGTGGTGATCTCCATCACCGCCATCCTCGTGGCCTTGGCGATACCGTCGATGCGGGACATGGCCGAGCGCAACGCCATCGCCGGACAGACGAATTCCTTTGTTGGAGCAGCCACCCTGGCGCGGTCGGAGGCCATCAAGCGCAACGCCAGCGTGGTGATGTGCCGCAGCACCAATGCCGATTCCACTGACACACCGAGCTGCGCCGGCAGCGGAACCGACTGGCAAAGCGGCTGGATCGTGTTTCTCGACCGCAATGCCGACGGCCAGTTCCAGCTCGCCCAGGGCGACGTGGTGTTGCGCGTCCAGGGCGCCTTCACCGACAGCGGCGGCATCCTGCAGAACGCCTTCCGGAGACTCCAGTTCCGCAACACCGGTCTGCTGAGCACGGGCGCGTCGCAATTCACGTTCAACGCGGTCTCCGGCAAGCCCAGCCAGCAACGACGCATCTGCGTGCTGATCACCGGCCGGGTCCGGTTGATCGACAACGACACCGACCTCTGCGACTAGACGCCATGAACCCCCGCACTCCCCCCACACGTCAAGGCCAGCACGGTGCTTCCCTGTTGGAGGTGCTGATCACCATCCTCATCCTGTCCTTCGGCCTGCTGGGCGTCGCCGGCCTGACCGCTGCCTCGCTGCAAACCGCCAAGATCGCCCAGTTCCAGAGCACCGCGCTGCAACTCGTCAACGAATACACCGAGCGCATGCGCGGCAACGAACCCGGCGTGTCGACCAATGACTACGACATGACCACCGCCTACAGCGGCGCCACCGCGGGCGTCCCGGTGCCGGCCTGTGCCGTTGCGGACGCCTGCACCGCGGCAGAACTGGCCAGCATCGACCGTGCCGAATGGACCAATAACCTGCGCCGGCGCCTGCCGGCAGGCGGTGCTTATGTCACGCGCAATGGCTTGGCGGTGGACGTCTGGATCATGTGGCAGGAGCCCAGCCTGGACGTTGACGGCACCACCACGCTCGCCGTCGGCGCCACGGGCGGCAGCCAGTGCCCCGCGGCCGCGCTGGCGGGCTTTGGTGGCACCGAGCCGCCCATCTGCATGTATTACCGGGTCAGCATATGAGTCACGCGCTCCCTATCCCGCGCCGCCGCCAGCACGGCCGCACGCTGCTGGAACTGATGATCGCCATCGCCATCGGCCTGGTGATCCTGCTCGCGCTGGGCACTGTATACGTGGGCACCACGCGCACCAACCGGCAGGCCGGCAGCGTCTCGCGCATGAGCGAGGACGCCGCGATCGCCTTCAGCATCATGGGCGGCAGCCTGCGCATGGCCGGCTACAGCACGCCCCGCGCCCTGGTGCTGCCGGGGGGGGCGTTGATCGGCGGCGTCAAGCGGGTTGCGCCGGACCGCAACTTCACCGGCGCCGCGGTACGCGGCTGCGACCATGGCTTCGTCAATGCGGCGGCCACTTTCGACACCCTCGCCTGCCAGACGGCAGACACCACGCAGCCGGCCGCGGTCGCGGTGCGCTTCGAGGGTGATGCATTCAACACCGTGCCCATCACGGTCGGTGGCGTCGTCAACCCCTCGGACTGCCTGAACCAGGCCGTGCTGGCCGCCAATGCCACGCCCTCGGCCGTCGACCCGGCGCTCAATTTCCGTCTGATCGACTCGCGCTTCACCGCCCGGGTCGGTGGCAGCGGCACGCCCGAGCTGTACTGCGGCGGCAACGGCGGCAACATCACCCCGCCGACGTTCACCCCACAGCCGCTGATGCAGTTCGTCGACAGCGTGCAGCTGCGCTACGGCGTGGCCAGCGACGGTACCAGCCGCGACGTGACCCACTACGCCAGCTCGGACGAGGTCGATGCGCTGGCGGGCACGCTCGAAGACAAATGGTCGCGCGTCGTCAACCTCCGGGTCTGCGTGGTCATGCGCAGCCAGGGCGCCGACCAGGCCGGCGCCGGCAACTACATCGACTGCGACGGCAACTCCGTGGCCTCGCCGGACAGCCATGCGCGCCGTTCCTTCACCGCCTTCTACGCACTGCGCAACCGCAGCGGCTTCCTGAAACCATGAATACCCCGACCTCCATGCATCGCACCGCGCGCCCCGGCTCGCGCCGCCGCCACCAGCGTGGCGTCGTGCTCGCGATGTCGCTGGTGCTGCTGGCCATCCTGTCCCTGGTCGCGCTGTACGCCATGCGCGGCAGCATTCTGGGCGAGCAGGTGTCCAAGAACATCCGCGCCAACGAAGTCGCCAGCCAGGCCGCCGAGACCGCGCTGCGCTACTGCGAGGACCGAGTGCGCACTGCCCAGGCGCTGACCATCATCGATGCGCCCGTCACCCTGACACCCGGCGAGCTGCCCGACCAGTGGCAGACCCGCGCCAACTGGTTCGACAACGCCGTGTCCAACGAAATCCCCGCCGACCAGTTGGTCGCCGCCAACATGCGGCCGCTGCCGGTGCGCCCGCGCTGCATCGTCGAGCGTTTCACCCTGCCCCCGGCACCGGGCGAAGACCGGCGCGCCGTGGCCTTCATGCAGCCGCACCTGATCACCGCCATCGGCTTCAGCGCCGACTACGAACGCGACGCCAGCAACCGCGCCATCTCGGGTGGCGAAACCTGGCTCCAGTCCATCCTGATTCCTTGAAAGGCCCTCTGTCATGAAAGCCTTGTTCCCTCACTCCCTCCTGTCCCGGCTCGTCGCCGTGGCGGGCCTGACCACTGGCCTGCTGGCCGGCACCGCCGCCCCGGCCGCCATGCTGCAGCAGCCGCTGCAGGCCGGCGGCGGCGGCGTGCCGCCCAACCTGGTGTTCACGCTGGACGATTCGGGCTCCATGTGGTGGGAATGCCTGCCGGATAGCCTGTGTACATCGGGGTCGAACGGGCTTGAAGCCATTCCCAAGCGCGACGCCGTCAGCACCTCCAACCGCCTGGGCACCATCGTGTATGACGATGTCCCGGTGAAGCAAGGCTCAACGACGACTTGGTCAGCCACGCCTGTCCTGCTGTCGCGCCGCATGCGTGCCAGCGCCTACAACCCGCTGTACTACAACCCCGCTGTCGAGTACAAACCCTGGCTGAAGGGCGACGGCACGCGCTGGCCCAACGCCTCACCCACGGCGGCGCCGGTACTGGCCGGAGCCACCGCGACGCAGAACCTCACCGGCGTGCAGACCGTGACCAGCAAATGGTGCTCCAGCTTGTCGTCCTGCAGGGACTCCAGGACGCAAGCCGCCCACATCGCCCGCTACTACAACATGGCAGGCACAGGCGCCAACACAACCGACTTCACCCTGGTGAAGATCGAAAGCACCAACAACAGCTATCCCAAGGGCGCGGACCGCGCCGACTGCGCCGGCTCCACCTGCACCTACGCCGAGGAAATCCAGAACTTCGCCAACTGGTACACCTACTACCGCACGCGCGCGCTCACGGCCATCGGCGGCACGGCCGAGGCCTTTGCCGCCGTACCCGAGGACTACCGCGTCGGCTACGGCCGGATCAACAAGACTGGCGCCACGTCGATCGACGGCAAGAACTTCGCCACGCTGGAGCGCGGCGTGCGCGGCTTCTCGGCTGACAACAAAAACCAGTTCTACACTTGGCTGAGCGGCCGCACTCAGCCTTCCGGGAGCACACCGCTGCGCCGCGCGATGGACGATGTCGGCCAGTATTTCTCGTGGAGCGACAACCGCGGCCCCTGGGGCGCCGACCCGGGTACCAACGACACCACGGCACACTCGACCTGCCGGCGCTCGGTTCACCTGCTGATGACCGACGGCATGTGGAACAAAGACCAGGGTGGAGCCAGCACCGCCACCGGCAACATCGATGGTGCCAGCGGCTCAACCATCACCGGCCCCGGCGGCCAGAGCTACACCTACAGCGCGGTCGCTCCATACAAGGACAACCACAGCAGCACCCTGGCCGATGTGGCGATGTACTACTGGAAGAACGACCTGCGCCCGGACCTGGACAACGCCATCAAGCCCATCCTGACGGCAGGGCGCGAAAACCCCGCGTTCTGGCAGCACATGGTGAACTTCACCATCGCCTTCGGCGTCAGCGGCAACCTGAAGAACCCTGACGACCTGGCGGCCCTGACCAGCGGCGCGAAAAGCTGGGGCGACCCGAACACCGATGGACCGAACACCGTGGACGACCTGTGGCACGCCGCGCTCAACAGCCGCGGTCGCGCCCTGAGCGCACGCAACTCGGTCGAATACTCCGCCGCCATCAAGTCCATCATCGACGAAATGACGGCCATGGAAGGCAGCGAGGCGGGCGTGGGTGTGTCCACCACCACCCTGCCGCCCGTGGGCAGTTCGACCAAGATGTACACGCCCTCGTTCGCGGCGCCGAGCTGGATCGGCGAGGTGGAGGCACAGTACATCGACGAGAAGGGCCTGGTGACCGGCTCGGCCTGGAAGGCCGCCGCCAAGCTGCCGGGCCACGCCAGCCGCCGCATCTTCACCTACGACCCGGCGGCCACGCCCAAGGGCGTGGAGTTCAAGTGGAGCCTGCTGAGCAACGCCCTGAAAACCGCGCTGTGGGGGAGCACCACCGGTGGCGAGCCGCTGGTGGACTACCTGCGCGGGAGCGGCGCCGGCGAGGGCAGCACCTACCGCAAGCGCGAGAACCAGGACGGCACGCCCAACAAGCTGGGCGACATCGTCAATTCGACACCCGCGCTGGTGCATGACCTGGTCAACTCGTTCTACGAATACCTGCCGCCCAAGACCGCCTCGCTCGACTACGGCGCCGAGACCTACCGCCGCTTCATGGCCGCCAAGAAACTGCGCGAGGCCCAGTTGCTGGTAGGCGCCAACGACGGCATGCTGCACGCCTTCCGCGACGCCGACGGTGTGGAGAGCTTCGCCTTCATGCCACGCTCGGTGCTGGGTTCGGTCAAGCAGCTCTGGAACACCGACTACGCGCACCGCTACTTCGTGGACGGACCGATCTACGAGACCGACGCCTACGATCAGGCCAACGGACGCTGGCAAAACCTGGTGCAGGGCTTTGGCGGTGCCGGGGGCAAGTACCTGTACACCGTCCGCATGCCGGTAGCCAACTGGACCACGGGCAGCACCCCGCCGACAGCCCTGTCGGCCAGCGCCTCGGCGCCGGGCGCCACCGACATCCTGTGGGAAATCAATGACCAGACCACCAACTTCGGTGAGCTCGGCTATGTGCTGGCAAAGCCCGAGACCGGCGTCATGCGCGACGGTACCTGGGTCACCATCTTCGGCAACGGCTATGAGAGCAGCAGCCGCAAGGCGCAGCTGTTCATCGTCAACGCGCTGACCGGCGCGCTGATCAAGCGGATCGACACCAACGTGGGCAATGCCGCGACGCCCAACGGCCTGGGCGGCGTGGGCGTGGTGCGCGACAGCCAGCAGCGCATCGTGGCCGCCTACGGCGGCGATCTGCAGGGCAATATGTGGAAGTTCGACCTGTCGTCCGCCTCCGTGGCCGACTGGAAGATCGCCTTTGACGGCCAACCCCTGTTCGTGGCGCGCAACGCCAGCATGCAGCTGGAGCCGATCACGGCCAAGCCCAACTTCCGTGCCTTTCCCACGGGCGGTGTCATGGTCCTGTTCGGCACCGGCAAGCTGTTCGAGCAAGGCGACCAGTTGGCCAACGACAGGCGCACGCTGTATGGCATCTGGGACAGGGTGCCCGTGGGCAGCGGACCGGGCACTTCGGCCGATGCGCTGACCAACTCCACCACGCTGGTGACGCAGAACGTGGTCACCGCGCCCCTGGCGGGCTCCATCGGCGCCGTGTACCGCAAGTTGACGGTCACTCCAGTGGACTACCAGAGCAAGCGCGGCTGGCGCCTGCCGTTGGTCATCGCCAACGGCGAGCGCATGCTGGATGAGCCGCAGATGCGCGTCGACGCGGTGTTCATGCAGACACTGACACCGACCGCCGTGGCCGACGAATGCCAGGCCGCCAAGTTGATTCGCCGCGGTTACATACTGGACCCATTCATGTCGGGCACCGCGCGTCCGCCGTTCGACGGCAACGCCGATGGCACGCGCGAGAGCCACATCGTGGATCTGGAAGGATCGGGCGAGAATCAGGTCGTGATGCAGACTCCGAAATGCACCGGCCCGCAGTGCGGCAGCGGAGGTGGCGGCGCCAGCGGCGGTGGCGGCGAGCCTTGTGGCGTGATCCTTGGCGCGGGAACCAAGGGCAGCATCCAGGCCTGCTTCGGCAAGGACGCCGTCAAGCGCCATTGGCGCCAGATCGTGACGCCGCCAGCCAGTTGACGGAACCATGCACGACCGGCACCCCCTATCGCGAATGAAGGCAATGTCCATGCAAATCGACACACCCCGGCGGCTTGGCGGATTCACCCTGATCGAGGTGATGATCGTGGTGGCCATCGTGGCCATCCTGTCCGCCATCGCCTTCCCCAGCTACCAAGAGTCGGTGCGCAAGTCCAAGCGCGCCGACGCGCGCACGCAGCTGCTGGAGGCGTCGCAGCACATGCAGCGCTTCTATTCGCAGAATGACCGCTACGACCAGGCCAACGACGCCGCTGGCACGGCCGTCGCCCTGCCAGCGACCCTGACCACCGTGCCTCGGGGTGCCGCGGCCGGCACCGAGGACTACACCATCCGCTTCCAGGCCGGCACCCTGAATGCGCGCGCCTTCACCCTGGAAGCCGTGCCCCGCGCGGGCAGCACCATGGCCAACGACAAGTGCGGTACCTTGCGCATCAACAGCGTGGGCCGGCGCACGGTCACCGGTGAGTCCGGCGGCATGACAGCGGCCACCTGCTGGCGCTGAAGACGGTCGGGAGCCCCCGCACCGGGTATACCGGTGGTGACGGCTCTCCCCAAAGGCCGATGGGCGTACCCCATCGGCCTTTTTCATTGCGTCACAATCGGCGCCCTGATGATCCGAGACCCACTGCGCCACCAACTCCAGCGCCACACCGAGCGCCTGGCCGAGCTGGACTTCCTGCTCGCCCAGCCCGACGTGCAGGCCGATACCGAGCAGCTGATGGCGCTGTCGCGCGAGCACACCGAGGTCGCCGCCGTGGCCGGGCGCTGGGCGCGCTGGCAGCAGCGCGAACGTGACCTGGCCGCCGCGCTCGAGCTGCAAGCCGACCCCGACATGACGGAGATGGCGCGCGAGGAAGTCGCCGCCTGCGAGGCCGAGCTGGCCGAGCTGGAGGCCGAGCTGCAGCGCCTGCTGCTGCCCAAGGACCCGGATGACGCGCGCAACGCGTTTCTGGAGATCCGCGCCGGCACCGGCGGCGACGAATCGGCGCTGTTCGCCGGCGATCTGGCGCGCCTGTACACGCGCTACGCGCAGGGCCGCGGCTGGCGCGTCGAGGTGATGAGCGAATCGCCCGCCGAGCTGGGCGGCTACAAGGAGCTGGTGCTGCGCATTGCCGGCGACGGCGCCTACGGCGTGCTGCGCTTCGAATCGGGCGGCCACCGCGTGCAGCGCGTGCCGGCCACCGAGACGCAGGGGCGCATTCACACCAGCGCCGCCACGGTGGCGGTGATGCCCGAGCCTCATGAAGCCGAAGCCATCACGCTCAACCCGGCCGACTTGCGCATCGACACCTTCCGCGCCAGCGGCGCCGGCGGCCAGCACGTCAACAAGACCGATTCGGCCGTGCGCGTGGTGCACCTGCCCACCGGCATCGTGG
>ERZ781399.4074-NODE-4074-length-10767-cov-3.674944_pt1 | contig 10767 bp, 10 predicted proteins | sample MGYA00511014_ERZ781399 | MGnify/ENA primary metagenome ERZ781399 (study PRJEB29847, sample SAMN06458254) | wastewater metagenome | isolation source: Wastewater bioreactor | place: South Africa: Cape Town | study: EMG produced TPA metagenomics assembly of the... | reverse complement strand
AACGTCCGTAACAACAACTTTATTAGCTTCAGGCTTAACGCCTTCTGGATGAAGAAGTTTTGAATGTTTACGAAGGAGAGGAAGAGGTTTTTCTGATGGATCGGTTGTCGTACCTTTCTGATAGATTGAGGTTTTACATATCGCTTATCAAGAGCTTCCTTTGCTTTTTTACTTCTTTCTTCTGCCCTAATATTGGCTTCTTGTTCTCGTACAAACATATGCTGCATAACTGCATCAAAGTTATCGGAAGAAGGAGAAGTATGATGTGTACGTGCTACTCCTGATACAAAAGACTTTGATGCCTGCTGCTGAGTTAAAAGTTGCTTTTTCTCTTCTGACGCTTTTTTATCTTTTTCATTTACATAAAGAATATAAAAGCTAAATTTTGCATCATCTTGGCAATCAAATAACATCCAATAATGCAATCCTGTCCAAGCGCCAACCTTTTGGGTTTCAACAAAGTCTATTGTGAATAAATTTGCTTCTAGACTACCAAAATTATACTTATTAAAATTATGTTTTGTAAAAAAACAAAAATAATATTTTTCAGCGGTAGAGAAGAAATCATTCGTCACTTTTGCTTTAAAAGGAAGTTTATAAACATCTCTCGTCTTTGTTTCATCGCCTTCTTGATAGATAGTTGGAAAACCTGGAATATAATCTCTCTTTGCTAAAAGGCTTTTAAAGTCGTTACTATTAAATTTCTCAGGGCTTTCAATAAGTTTTTTAAATACACCACCATTATCATTGTCTAATATTTCGACTGCTGATGAAAAACAGTTTTTATTCATAAAACTTAAGTTAGATAGGGCACTTAATATCAAAGTATAAAACAACGTACGCATAAAACTTCCTATTTAAATTTTCCGGAACAGCTACTTTCTATCATGTTTTTGCCATATGTACAAAATAATTTTCCATTTATTGTTATAACCCGTTTTTTTATTATGCTTTGACTTAAGCTCTGTTTAAGATCACTGCTTGCAAATTTCTGTTTTTTAAATTTTTTATTTGTGCTTGTTTTTTTATCATTTTTGCTTCCTATTATTTTTTTATCTTTGTTCATTGTTTTATCAATCTTCATTTCCTTCGCCACGCTTTCCTTCCTTTTCTCTACCACGTGCTTATCACACACGGTTGAAAGCTTCCTGCCCGTCCCATTATTTGTCATTCCCGCGAAAGCGGGAATCCATCCTCTTCTTTCCACAGGCGTGCCTGAAACGTACACTTGAGACCTTCTGGAACCTATGCACATCTCCTGATTGCCTGAGATCCTCGGCATAAGACCGAGGATGACAGTCGATAGGTTTCTAACTTCTCCTCAGCCTTTCCTCAATCCCTGTCTCTCGCCTCGGCGTAGCCTGGGTCCCGGGGATAACAAGAGAGAGTATTCCTCCTCTTTCGGATCCTTTCCGTGCCTTTCTTCGTTTTCAAAGGTAAGATCAGAAAAAGTGTCCTCTCGTATCAGCTCACTTCACGCCTTTTCTTTCCTAACTTAAACTTCTCATGCACTTACTCCTCTCTCTGGTCCGTGCCTGAAACATGCACTTTGGTCCTTCTGGCGCCTATCAACATCCTCACCCCCTCAGGTTGCCTGGGATCCTCGGCATAAGACCGAGGATGACGACTGTAGATCTTGAACATTGTCATTCTCGGGCTTGTCCCGAGACTCTCAAGCGACGTAAAAACTTCTCCTATCACCAATTGATGCACTTCAGCCTTTCCTGAATCCCCGTCTCTCGCCTCGGTAAAGCCTTCAGCATAACTTGGGTCCAGAGATGATAAAAAATCTGGAGGACTAGGAAGGCCACGTAAGATGACGAAGAAGGGACGGGAAGGTAAAAAAAGAAAGATTGATCCTTTCATATCTCACCCTTTTTTTTGTCGCTGCCCGTGCCCTTTGCCTTTTGTCCTTCCCGCCCTTGGCCTCGAGTCCAAGGAATAAGCGTTCAAAAAGGCTTCTCGTTCCATTCTACGGCCTTTTTTCTTCACGACGTCTTTCACACGCAATGAGAATTTTCTGGCATTTATCACTCTCGTCCGGTTGCCTGAGATCTCATAGACAGGGCCGAAGATGACAATGGAATGGTAGCTTGTCCTGCCACTGCCTTCCTCTACCCTACCCCATTCTTTTCCTTTGTCATCAGGCAAAGAGAGGGTATTCGCTCAAAAAAGAGCGTTGAAGGCTTATCTTCTCTAATAATTTAGGGTGCTATCCCTATCTTATTATTCTTTTTTACGTAGATGACTTCAGAAACTGAGTGAAAGGATTATAAGGATTTGTAAGGTCCTTATAAGATAGTGATAAGATCTCTGACCATCTACTACCAGGCTATCATATCACGCTACAAAATTCAAGAAAATTCAGTACAAAAATGAAAAATGAGGTCTATTTTCTGGTTGAGTTCTAGGTAATTTTTACTCAGGCCATCTACTTAAGAAAACTTTACGCATAGACCCTTTCTCAAATTTCTTAATAACGTTGTGAACAGATCACGGCTTTCGTCGTCATCCATTTTATAACAACCTTTTTAGGAGAGAGAAAAACAATTATGAATGAAATTTTTTGTAAATTGAAATCTAAAATTAAGATTGCAAGTCTAACGACCATGTTAGCTATCGGTGGCCTATATCCTGCTTACAGCAGTGGAGGTTATTATGATGAGGAATATCCTGGAGAAAGCTATTATCGTCACTTACAGGGATTGAACATATCAAAAACACAACATGTGACAAAAAGCCCTTTAAAACCCAAAAACCATTACACTGCGACACAATATACTGAAGTCCCTTATTCAATCCCTTATTATCCAGTAAGATCTGCTTTATGGCTGACGGAAACCCCAGCACATATAGCAACAAAATACACGGGAACAGTGCCACCGACTTATACAAACGCGACATTAACCCTTACCAGTACTGTTGGTAAAACTAAAATTAGCTGGGATCTTTCTGTTGAAAACCAAGGAGACCTTGGAACTTGTGCGAGCTTTGCTGTTGTTGAAGCTCTGAAATTTCTTCACAACCGACTGCTATCACAACCGTATCTTATTGTAAAAGCTGAAGCTCGAGAGAATTGCTTGAATGATGGGCTTACAATAGGGAGTGCCATGCAACAAGTCGAGCAATCAGGTATCATTGGTCAAAAATGGTGGACTTACCCTGACTATGTTGAAACTGTTAAAAGCGTAAATAAAGGTGTATCCACCAAAGAAAAATGGAATATTTGCATGACCATTCCCCAAGACACCATCAAGCAAGAAGATGAACTCATCAAGTTCGGCGTAAAAAAAACCATTAATCTATTTGCAAACTCCCTACAAAAGTGTACAGGCGGAAAATGTACTTTTGATAAGAGTGGCTTAATTAAAGAAGCCATGACACGTTATAGAGTACCCGTTGTCATCGGTGTTCCTGTCGAATGGAATGCAGAATGGTCTCATTCTGGGGATATATCAACTTTCCCCAAACAAATTGCAGGAATGCATGCAATTACATTATATGGTTACGATGATAACTTAGGGTTTTTTTTCTTTAAAAACAGCTGGGGAACCAAGTGGGGCAGAAATGGCATTGGAACCATCTCACCCAATTACATTCAACGTTATGCAAGTGAAGCTTGGGTCGCGTATGAAAAAGATATGAAGCAGTAAATAATAAATCTTGCTACCAGCTTAATAAGGTTGGTAGCAGATATAAATCCTTACGATGTTTTAAACTCAAGGCCCATTTCTTCATAATGCTGCCGTCTTTCAGCCCAGTCCTTTGCAACGCGCACATGCAAAAACAGATGAACACGAGCCCCCAGAATATCTTGAAGATCTCGACGAGCAGCTTCCCCAATCCTTCGAATTTGTTGTCCCTCTTTGCCTAATAAAATCCGACGCTGACTCTCGCGCATGACAAAGACAACTTGCGAGATTTTTATATCCCCATTTGCAAAATTTTCCCATTTTTCGCCTTCAACCGTCACGGCATACGGCAATTCTTGATGAAGAAACTGAAAGATTTTCTCTCGTGTAATTTCTGCAGCAAGAAACCTTTGCGGCACGTCAGAGAGCTGGTCTTCAGGAAAATGCCAGGGCGCTGAGGGCATCTTGCCAGCAAGATCGTTCAACAATGATTCAATACCATCGCGGGTTAATGCCGAAATAAGATATGTCTTTTGGATGGGTTTTTCTTGGGTTAATTCGGCGATCATCGGCAAAAGCTGTGCCCGAGGACATTTATCAATTTTATTGATGGCCAACCAAATAGGGATGTTTGACGCTTTAAGCTTGTCAATGAGAGCAAGTGTTGGCTCTTGTGAAGGAGCGGTTGCATCGGCAATTACCAGGATAAGATCTGTGCCTTCAATCGCGCTCCAAGCCGCCGCAACCATCGCCCGTTCAAGTCGTTTCTTTGGCTCAAAAATCCCTGGCGTGTCAACCAAGATAATTTGGCTCTCATCGTGCATCACCACACCTAAAATGCGTCGTCGTGTGGTTTGCACCTTTGGAGAAACAATACTGACTTTTGAGCCCACAAGCTGATTCACAAGGGTTGATTTCCCCGCATTTGGCACCCCAACAATTGTCACAAAACCACACTGCATTCCTTTATCCATTCTTTTCTAAATATTCGAGCAAATGATGCGCCGCCTGTTGTTCAGCTTCTCGTCGTGAAGCACCTGAACCCTCCATCGACGGAAGACCTTCAACAAAAATAGCCACCGTAAAAAGAGGCGCATGATCAGGCCCTACGCGGTCAATAATCTCATAACGAGGAGCACTTTTGCCTTGGGATTGAACCCTCTCCTGCAACTTTGATTTTGCATCTTTTATAAATTGACTTTTTTCGCTTAAAAGGGCTTCCCAATACTTTACAATGAACTCTTGGGCAGCGGAGAGCCCCCCATCCAAATATATCGCGGCAATCAAGGCTTCACAAGCATCTGCAAGCAACGATTTTTTAAGCTGCCCACCCGAGGCTTTCTCACCTTTTGTCATCCGCAAATATTGACCAAGCTTGAGGTTAAGGCCAATCTGAGAAAGCGTTTCTTTATTCACTAGTTGAGTGTGGCGTAAGGATAAATCCCCTTCAGGGGCCTGAGGAAACCGTTGGTATAAAAGTTGTGCGATAATGAGGCCTAAAACACGATCTCCTAAAAATTCAAGCCGCTCATTGTTTTCTTGCGTTGAGGTCAAGCTCGAATGAGTGAGGGCTTTTTCAAGAAGCTTCTTGTTTTTGAAAGTATAGCCTAAATTTTCCTCAAAAAGCCGTAAATTTGTCACCAATCACTCTATCGAATAAACTTTAAAAGACGATCATAACGCAAATGCGTTAGCCATTTCCATACTTCCCACCACTGCGCTGACGTTGAAAAGTAAACGAGTTCCGCCCGACCAATGAGATTTTCTTGGGCCACAAACCCTAAGTGGTTGATATTGCGACTATCATCAGAACCATCACGATTGTCTCCCATCATAAAGTAATGGCCTTCAGGCACGACAAAGACGTCAGTATTATCAAATCTGCCCGCTCCAAATGGTTTTTCTTTAATGACAATGTGCTTAACACCATTGGGAAGAGTTTGAACAAATTGTTGAATTTTAACCCCTTCTTCATCATAAATACGCTCTTCGACGTTCCCAGGAAAGTAATTAATATACAAATGATCTGTGAAGTCTTCTGGCACCTTTTCAAGAGGGCATGCTTGATCATTAATATAGAGGACCCCATCGCGCATTTGAATACGATCACCAGGAAGCCCAACAAGCCTTTTAATAAAATCTATTTTTGTATTGAAATGGGGCCGAAAAACAACAACCTCACCTCGTTTAGGTTCTTGCGCCAAGATACGGCCCTTAAAAAGAGGGGGGCTAAAAGGAATTGAATAATGGCTGTAGCCATAAGCAAACTTAGAAACAAAAAGGAAGTCACCAATGAGCAAGTTGGGCTTCATGGAGCCTGATGGAATATTAAAGTTTTGATAAGCAAAAGTTTGAATGACGCCAATAACAAGAACTGCAGAAACCAAAGACCTCACAAATTCTGAAATACTTTCTTTCGTCAATGATTCTTTTTTTTGCTTTTCGGTGGCCATCAAAAACTCCAATTTTTAATTTGTTATCAGCATACAATAAAAATATTAACAGGCAAGCCTTTCCTATTTCTTAACACAACTTGATCATAAATTTTTTAAGAAGTCAGATCATTTTAAAGAAACTCCTAGACATTGCCCTAAGAATTCATTAAGACTGCTTCTGGATGCCTGGGTAGCTCAGTCGGTAGAGCAAAGGACTGAAAATCCTTGTGTCGGGGGTTCGATTCCCTCCCCAGGCACCATTTATTCAAAAAATATCCGCGCTTAATTCTTAAAAAATTACTGAAAATAATTGAAATTCCTATATTAATCACTATATTTCCTTTATAATGAATTCTCTAATTTATGAGGCACACAATTGGCCCTTTTAAAAATTCTTAAGGTTCCGGACCCCCGTTTAAAGCTCAAGGCACATCCTGTCGAAAAAGTTGATACTGATATTCAACGCCTTATGGATGACATGCTTGAGACGATGTACCATGATAAAGGATGTGGTTTAGCCGCAACGCAAGTGGGGATTCAAAAACGCATTGTTGTCATTGATTTTGAAGATGAGCGTACACCTGAGCCTCTTCTCATGGCGAATCCTGAAATTGTCTGGTACTCTGATAAGCGCGAAGCTTTCACCGAGGGCTGTCTTTCTGTGCCAAATCAATGGACCGCCATCGTGAGAGCCAGCTCAGTTAAATTCCAGTATCTTGATCGTCATAACAAACGACAAGAATTAACCGTTGATGGTATTCTAGGGGCGTGTATTCAACACGAAATTGATCATCTTAACGGCGTTCTGTTTGTTGATCATGTTTCCTCTCTTAAGCGCAATCTGCTGCTGCGGCGCGCTATCAAGTTAAAAGAGGATTAAAAGATAACGGATGACCAAGCAACGTATCGTCTTTATGGGCACTCCAGAATTTGCAGTCCCAGCTCTTCAGGCTCTCCTCGACCATGGTTATGATCTTATTGGCATTTACACTCAACCGCCTCGCCCCGCAGGACGAGGCTATCATGTCCAAAAAAGCCCCGTTCATCTTTTAGGAGACCGCTATAATATCCCCGTCTTTACGCCAAAGACGTTAAAAACCAGCGAGGAGCAGGCCCATTTTAGTGCTCTTAAGGCAGATATCGCCATTGTTGCGGCTTATGGGCTTATCTTGCCTCAAGCAATCCTTGATGCCCCTCGCTTAGGCTGCCTCAACATCCATGCTTCTCTTCTGCCTCGCTGGCGAGGAGCCGCTCCCATTCAGCGAGCAATCTTAGCCGGTGACCAAGAAACTGGCATCACAATTATGCAAATGGACGCTGGGCTTGATACTGGTGCAATGTTGTTAAAAGAATCTATTCCCATTACGTCTCAAACGACCGCAAACGTCCTTCATGATCAACTTGCCCAACTTGGCGCCCCTCTCCTGTTAAAAACACTTGAAGCCCTGCAACGCAACGACATACAGTCTCAACCTCAACCTTCAACAGGAGTTACCTACGCTCATAAAATCAACAAGCAAGAAGGACAACTCGATTGGACTCAAAACGCAACAATGCTAGAGCGTCAAGTGCGAGCCTTCACCCCGTGGCCTGGAGCTTGGTTTGTCTGGCAAGGTGAGACGTATAAGGTTCTTGCGGCTGAAGTTCTTCCACTCACGGGAAAAGCTGGACAAGTTCTTGATGATCAGCTGACGATTGCTTGCGGCCAGCAAGCCTTTAGACCTCAGCTTATTCAAAAACAAGGGAAAAAAGCATGTACTTTAAAAGATTTTTTAAACGGACATGCGATTCCATGCGGCATCCAATTGCCACTTTCTGAGAGCTCATGCCACGCTATAAATTAACCATTGAATATGATGGTACTCCTTTTGTCGGATGGCAACATCAAACAAATGGTATCTCAGTTCAAAGTGCGATTGAATCCGCGATTGAGGCGTTCTCGCGAGAAAAAGTCCGCCTTCATGCTGCGGGCCGAACAGATGCAGGCGTCCATGCGTTTGGTCAAGTTGCTCACGTTGATCTTGAGAAACATTTTCCAGCCTATAAAATTCGAGAAGCGCTGAACTATTATTTACGTCCCTATCCTATTGTCATTATTGAGGCAGAAGAGACAGATGACCTCTTTCATGCGCGCTTTTCAGCAGTGGAAAGATCTTATTGCTATAAAGTTCTCTGCCGCCCTGCGCCACCCGTCCTTGAGAAGAAGCGTGTTTGGCATATAAAACGTCCTTTAAATGTTGAAATGATGCAACAAGCTGCGATGTTTCTGATTGGCAAACATGATTTCACCACCTTTCGAGCAAGTGAGTGCCAAGCAAGTTCTCCGATACGCACCCTTAATCGTTTTAAAATCACGCAAGAAGGCAATTTGATCCTCTTTCATGTTTTGGCGCTTTCTTTTCTTCACCATCAAGTGCGGAATATGGTCGGGAGTTTAAAATTAGTGGGTGAAGGAAAATGGAGCCCAGAAGACTTTAAAAGAGCTTTAGAAGCTAAAAACCGGCAAGCAGGCGGCCCCACAGCCCCACCCGAAGGCCTTTATTTCATACATGTACGCTATTAAACCAGGGACTCGTTTTTATTAAAATTTATGGAAAATAATCCACTAATTTTCATAGAAACTTAACCTTCCTTATGCCATCCTAAAAAAAATGGATGGGGGGTTGTGTGCCTAATTTAAGACCTTTATTTGATTATTATCAACGAGAGCTTAACTATCTTCGTTACCAAGGCTCACGCTTTGCAACACAATATCCGAAGATTGCTCAAAGACTAGATTTTGGGGCTGTTGAATCTTCTGACCCTCATGTAGAGCGCCTTTTAGAATCTTTTTCTTATCTGACGGCACGCCTTCAACGCGATATTGATGATCAATTTCCACGAATTGCCGCCGCAATGTTGGAAGTTCTCTATCCTCATTTTATTAGCCCTCTTCCGTCAATGACAATTGCTAAATTCGTGTCGACGCCTGATAAAGGAAAGCTGACAGAAGTTACAAAAATTCCTCGAAAAACACCTCTTTTTTGTCAGACGCTTGATGGGGAAACATGCCGTTTTGAAACAGCTTTTGACATTGAATTAGCACCAATCAGCCTTAAAAAAGCCGAACTTGTCTCACGAAGATCGCTTGATTTACCTTCAGGCATGTTAGCGTCAACGAATTGTCTACTTTTACGTTTTGAAACATTTGGGATGGAACTTAGTCGTATCAATCTTAAAAAGTTACGCTTTTATCTCTCTGGAAATTCTATTCTCCAAGCCAATCTATATGAAGCGCTATTTGCCCAGCAAGCCGAAATCGCTGTTATTCCAGGAGGGCTCTCAAATCCAAGGAACCTTCAACTACTGCCTCAAGACTCACTCTATCAAGTTGGATTTTCCTCAGATGAGGCTGTTATCCCCTATCCGAGTCATGCGCATGTCGGCTATCGTCTTATTTATGAATATTTCCACTTTCCTGAGAAGTTTTTGTATGCAGAGATCCAAAATTTACATTTTACAAGTAACGCTAAAAATTTTGATATTTTAATTACTTTGGCTGACGACGTTTTCTTATCGCCTAATGATATCAATGAGATGACCTTCCAGCTTCATACAAGCCCTGTCGTTAATATATTTAAAAAAACTTCTGAGCCCTTAAAGCTTGATCATCGAGCTCATGAAACCCGGCTTGTCGCTGACTTTCGGCGAGAAAAAACAACTGAGATTCACTCAATTGAAACCGTTAAGGCTGTCTTTGAAGACCGCGAAGAAGTACATGAATTCGCTCCTTATTTTTCATATAATCATAACCATGTCCAACGTGAACAAAAAGCATTTTGGTCTGCGCGCCGTATTCCTGCGATGAATCCAAAACTTCCAGGAACAGATATCCTCCTCTCTTTCGTTGATTTTGAGATGAATCCTCAGCAGCCACCTTCACACATTATCTATGCTGAAGTTTTATGCACAAACCGTATGTTGGCGCAACAATTGCCTGCTGGAAGTATTTTACAACCAGAAAATGAAACGCCCGCCTCACACATTTATTGCTTAGATAAACCCACGCCTCAAACAACAGCTCCTTTAGAAGGTGTTTCCCTCTGGCGCCTTGTTTCGCATTTATCGCTGAATCATTTGACGCTTTCAAATGATCCTGCTTCTTTGGAAGCTCTGAAAGAGATTATGCGTCTTTATTCAAACACTGAGCATCTTCCTACGCTTAAAGAACTTAAAGCTCTTATAGGGATGTCAACAGAGCTCGTAACACGACGTGTGGGATTGGATGCATGTCGGGGATTTCTGCAAGGGACAAAAGTGACTTTAACTTTTGATAAAAAAGATGGTGAGGGAGGGAATTTATTTCTATTCGCCTCTGTCATGAACCATTTTTTCTCTTTATTTGCCGCGGTAAACTCATTTACAGAGCTTGAAATTATTAATAAGAATCGTAAAGGAATATGGAAACAATGGCCCGCCATCTCCGGCAGCAAAAGGCTAGTTTAGAAAGCCAGCTTTCTGAGAAGCCTTACCAGTTTGAATTCCATCAAGCTGTTAAACTTATTGAAATGCAGACACCTGAATGCAAATCTTTGGGTGAAGGAACACGCCCTGAAGAAGAAGCACTCATTCTAAAAGGACGCATCCTTTATTCCTATCCTGCTAGCGACCTCTATTCAGCAAAGACAGAAACCTCTAATGACAATTTAATCTTTGACAAG
>ERZ781399.4072-NODE-4072-length-10773-cov-3.538347_pt1 | contig 10773 bp, 8 predicted proteins | sample MGYA00511014_ERZ781399 | MGnify/ENA primary metagenome ERZ781399 (study PRJEB29847, sample SAMN06458254) | wastewater metagenome | isolation source: Wastewater bioreactor | place: South Africa: Cape Town | study: EMG produced TPA metagenomics assembly of the... | reverse complement strand
CGAACCTCGTCGCCAACGGCCTCCGGCACGCCCGCACCACCGTGACGCTGGCGCAGCGCCGTGAGGGCGATCGCGTCGTCATCGACGTCATCGACGACGGGCCCGGCGTGCCCGAGGACAGACGCGAGGTCATCTTCCAGCGCTTCGTCTCGTTCGACTCGGACGGGAGCACCGCGTCGGGGATCGGGCTCCCCCTCGCCCGCGAGCTCGCGATCACGAACGGCGGATCGCTCGAGCTGCTCGGCGACTCGCAGGCGACGACGTTCCGCTTGACGCTCCCCGCGAGCAACCAGCCTCCCGACGCGCATGAAGCCATTGCCGACGCGCTGAAAGACACGGCGCCGCCGCCCGAGACGAGCCCCTCCGGGCGCGCGGCGGTGATGTCACGCCCGGGCGCGCGACACCGGCTCCTCGTCGTCGAGGACAACCCCGACATGGCGGCGATGCTTTGCCGCGTCCTCGGACATCGATTCGACGTCGAGCATGCCGCGAGCGTGTCGGACGCGCGCGTCCACCTCGAAGACGCGACGGCGCCGGTCGATGCCGTCCTCTCGGACGTCCTCCTCCCGGATGGGACCGGGTACGAGGTCCTCGCGGCCGTGCGCAGTCGGCGCGATCTCGAAGCGCTGCCGTTCTTGCTCGTCTCCGCCCTCGGTGAGCCCGAGGAGCGCGTGCGCGGTCTCGACGCGGGCGCTGACGACTACGTGGCCAAGCCCTTTGCGCCCGAGGAGCTCGAGACCCGGATCACCAGAGCGATCGAGCGAGCCGAAGCCCGGAGGCGCGCGATCGACGCACAGCGCGAGGCGCTCCTGATGGAGATCCACGACGGCGTCAGCGCGAGCCTGTCCCGCGCAGCGATGCTCCTCGCAGATCGCCGCACCGCCACGACGTCTGCGCAGCGTGCGCGCGAGGCGATCGCCGACGGCCTCGAAGAGGTGCGCGCGATCGCGAAGCTCCTCGCTCCGCGCGCGAGCTCGTTCGACATCCTCTGCGCCGAGGTGAGACGCGCGATAGCCGACGCATGCGCGGCCGCTTCGATCCGGTTCGAGCTCGAGACGAACGCTCCGCCGGAGGTCATCCCCCTTTCAGCGCCGGTCGCCCATGCGCTTCGGCGCGCCGCACGCGAAGCGACGACGAACATCCTCAAGCACTCCGGGGCACGAAGCGTGAAGTGCCGCCTCGTCACCACCGTCGACGCGTTCGTCCTCTCGATCGAGGACGATGGGCGCGGCTACCCGCACGCGATCGAGAACGGCCAGGGCCTCGGCATCATGGAGCGTCGAGCCACGCGCCTCGGAGGCCACGTCGAGAGAGGCAACCGCCCCGAAGGCGGCGCATTCGTTCGCGTGACGATCCCTCGTGAGCGCTGAGGCGACGACGCGGCAAGCGACGAGGCGGCGTCTATCTCACTCGACGACGTGGAAGACCAGGTCGTGCCGCACGCCACCGCCGAGGACGGAGACGGTCGTGGTACCGGGGTGGTTCGCCCGCGCGTATTCGGCCGGCGCCGATCCCGCGAGCCGAACGCGCGGACCGACGACCTGCTCGTTCTCGTAAGCGCCCTGGATCGCGGCGCTGGTCGCGATCAGCGCCTCGCCGCTCGCAGAGCGCGGCGTCGTGCGGATCTCGACGTCGCTGTCGACGGCGAGCTCGAAGGTGCCGCTGGCCGTCGGAGCGATGGTTCCCGGCGAGCCGTCTCGCGAGGAGGTCGCCATGACGACCGTCTCGAGCGATGCCGCATCACGCACCTTGACCGTGATCCGATCGAACACCGTTCCGGTCCAGTCGTCGAAGACCTCGAGGTCGGCGTCGCCGGCGGCCTTCGTGATGACCGCGATCCCATCGCGGCAACCTTTGTGACCGATGAAGCGGCACCGCGTGCTCACCTCGAAGTCGGCGACGTTCGGCGCCGTCGAGCGGACCTGGAAAGCGACGCGCGGGTGAACTCCGTGCACGTCGATGTCGAGGAGCGATCCGGCGAGGACCTCGCGATCGATCGAGCAGCCCGAGCAAGCGCCGACAGTGGCGTACTCGAACCGCAAGGTGCCGAGCTGCCCCTCGATGCCGGGTCGCTCGTCACCGCAGGCGGCAACCGACAACGCGGCGAAGGCAATCACGGGGAGAGAGAAGCGGCGAAGGAACATGACAAGTAGGAGGCGAAGTAGTCGCCCTCCTTACCACCGGAGCAAGCGCCGTTCCACGTGAGATCGGCGCCAGGAGAGCGCAAGATTCCGATGCTGGCGATGCACCCATCGTTTCACTGTGAACGAATGGATACGGTACGTCCGTGAGCGAGGATCGTCGCCTTCGACATGGGTATACGTCCAGAATCCGCCGGAATCGCAGCCCCATCGAGCCGACCGGCGCCGATTCCCGAGGCACCTCGGCGGCCCTCACGATGCGCGCGCCGCGATCGGTCGATGGGCGTGAGGCGACCGATTTCATTGGCCTTTGTCGTCCACCGCGGGTGGCGGGCGTTCGCGAGCGCATGCCTCGGCTTGACTCCGCGAGTGTGCCCCGGCATCAGCGTGGCGGGATGAGACGCCAGCTCCTTGCTCTGGGCGCTGCTCCGTTGGGGGTACTCGTCGTCTACGCCTGCGGGGACCCGTCTCACGTGTACGAGGGGCGACTCTTCGTGGAGCACCGCGCGTGCCTCGGGACGACCGCAAGCGTCGATGTCGTCGAGGGCGAACGTGCCGGCAACTGCGGACCGACTTGCCTCGCGCAGCCGCTCGCGGATGGCGGCCGGACGATCTACGTCTCGACGATGTGCGCGCCGTACCCGTTCGCGTTCGACGCCTCCGGCAGCGATCCGGCGTGCACACCGGCGCTCGACGCGCTCGCGCGCAACGACACCTGTCTCGCCGACGGCGGCTCGTCGAGCCCGCCGCCACCCCCGCCGGCAGACGCCGGCGGCGACTGATTTCGAGCAGTCAGCGGCGGAGGAGCGCGCGAAGCGCGGCGAGCGGATCGAAGCCGAGCGTGCTCGACACGTCGCGAGCGCCCACGGCCTCCCCGAGGCGCTTTCGCGCGTGGGCCATGAACGGCTCGAGCTTGCGAAGCGTGCTGCTCTGACCGGCGACCGCACGGAAGCTCTCGAAGGCGAAGCGTGCCCCGTCGGCGCCGAGCGCGAGACGGATCCCGACCGGCATCGGCGAGAGGATGATGTCTCGCACGACCGCGGCTCGTCCCCACGCGCCCGGTCGTGCGTCGACCTGGAGCTCGCGGAAGCGATCGACCTCGGCGAAGCATCCCATCGCCACCGGCGCGTATTGCTCCTCCACGGCGCGCGCGACGTGACGGTAGTCGCGCCGCCAGTCGCCGGAGATGAGGCCCATGCGGAGCCGCACGTCCTCCGGTCCTGCGAGGACGTCGAAGGCATCGCCGCGCCGGCGAGCGACGCCCGCGGTCCAGAGATCGCCCTCACGGAAGACACCGAGCACCATCGCATGCCCGTCCGGACAGACCGTGTCGAGCGCGCGGCGCACCATCGTCTCGGTCGGCTGCGGGACCCCATGCAGGCGCATCGGCCAGCGCTCGATCGCGCCCTCCTGCATCATCTCGCGCGCGATCGTGACGACGAGGAGCGCCTGCGCCGTGAGGTCGTCGGTCCGGCGCAGCCTCGCACCGAAGCGCTCCATGATCTCCTCGAGCGCGCCGCTCTCGGCCGAGAGCGCCCAGCTCGCGTGATGCGCCTCCGCAAGCTCCGCGAGCGGTATGGGCCACGGCCCACGCGGATCGAGCCTGCCGGTCCGCGTATGGAGGAGCTTTCGGAGGCGACCGCCTTCGTGGATCGCGATCACACCGCCGCGCGGGCGCGTCAGCTCGCGATCGGGCGTCGCCCGCGGCTTCCACAGGTGGAGAAAGCGCGTCCAGGTCTCGGTCGTCCAGCCCTCGAAGCGCACGTCGGGGGTGAGCACGCCCCTACGCTACCTGCCGCCCCGGCAAGCGCGGTCGACTTTTTGGCGGGAGGACGTGAGCCGCGCGCTCAGCCGCGCTGCCGGAGGTTCGTCGAGACGCTCGACCGAGCGGCCGCCTCGCTTTGTCGCCCTGCGATCCACATGGTCTACTGTCCTCGCCTGCGGGGAGGGCTCGCGCCCGAACCACCCAATGGGCTCTTCGGCCCTCGTCGAGAGGACTCTCGACCCAACGAAGCAAGGAGCAGTCGATGCAAGGAGGATGGCAGCCGCCGCCCGGTGGCGGAGGATACGGTCCGCCGGGAAGTTACGGGGCACCACCGACGGCAGGCGGCTACGGCGGCGCTCCATCCCAGATGCCGGGCCACGCGCCGCCGGGTCCGTACGGGGCTCCGCAGGGCGGGCCTCCCGGGATGCAGGGGATCACACCCCAGTACGGCACCTACGAGTTCAACCCCTACGAGAACTCGATCATCGAGAAGACCGCGAGCCGCGCGAAGCTCTGGGGAATCATCTCCACCACGATTGGAGCGCTCCAGATCGTCGGGAGCTGCGGCATGTTCGCGAGCGCGCACCTTGCGACCTATCTCCCGGCGGGCATCGTCGCGATCGTCGTCGGCGTGACGTTCATCGGCGCAGGCAACTCGCTGAAGGCCGTCGTCACGACGCAGGGCAACGATCTCATGCACCTGATGCAGGCGATGCAGAAGATGAGCAGCGCCTTCATCATCGAGATCGTCTGCGCGGTCATCGGTTTCGTCCTGGCCGTCGTCGCCATGATCATCGTCATGTTCGTCCTCGTCGCGGCCGCGGCCACGTCGTAAGAGTCACGGTCATGACCGTCACAGCCGAGTCGCTGTTCGCCGAGCTCTTCCTTCCGCTCTACCCCGAAGACGCAAGGAGCGACCTCGGTCGCGCGCGAAGCGAGGACGCAAACCCGGCCGACAACCCGAACATCGTCGCGCACCTCGACGAGGCCGCGCGCATCTTCGTCGAGATGGCGCCCACGGCGCTCGGCGTGGCCGCGAGCACGCTCGACCTCGATTTCAGCGATGCGAGCGTCCATCGCCTGAGCGTGGCGCTCACGCCGGAGCGACGCGATCGTCTCGTCGGGCAGGGGGCGCGAGGCACACCGGACAACGTCCTCTTCAACTTCGTCGTGCACGGAGCGGCGTATGTCGGTGCCTGCATCGTGCGCTCTCACGGCGGGACGTGGGCAGTGCGGCGTCCGCTCTGGGAGAGCCTCGTCCACCTCGTGTCGCGCGCCGGCGAGGCTGACCTGCCGGTGTTCCACTGGTGGCTGAAGTCGCTCGCCGATCCGAGCGGGGACTCGGCCCAGCCCTCGCTCGCGGATCGGTACCGCGCCTACGTCGAGGTGCCCTGCGCGAAGCCGGAAGAGCTGCCCATCATTGCGCCGCCCGACCGGGCACTTCCGAAGATCGCGAAGGGGGTCCGCTACGACCTCTTCTACAAGTACCTCAAGGCGCACCTTCCGGAGCTCCGCGACGTGGGCGAGGCCTTCCCCTCCCCCGAGCGCTTCGCCGACTACGAGCTCGCGTCGCTCTCGTTCGACCTCGTCGGCGACGGGCGCATGCTCGTCATCCACGGACCGACGAAGCACGGACTCCACGCGTTCTGGCTCACGAAGGAAGGCTTCGAGAAGGGCGCCTTCTGGCCCTGCGATTCGTTCCCCGCACCGATGCTCCGCGTGAAGGGCACCGGGCCGGACCAGAAGATCGAGGTCCTCCTCTCGCGTGACGGAAAGCAATCCGTCATCGAGCTCCTCTGGTGGGGTCCGTGAGGAAGAGCGCCGGCCTCGGCCGGATCTGGAACCTCCTCGTCGGCAAGACCGAGCGTCGCCTCGCGATGGTCATCTTCGTGACGACGATGGTGCCCCTCGCGGCGGCGCTCTACCTCGGCACACAGATGTTCAGACGCGCCTCGGCCGTCTGGTTCAATCCGGAGATCGGCGCGCAGCTCGATCGCGGCGTCGACGTCTACAAGGACTACGTCAAAGCGATCAAAGACGACCTGAAGCACCAGACGGTCGCCATCGCGTCCGATCCGGTGCTCCGCGAGGCGGCGAAGCGGGGGAACGTCGAGACGCTGGAGTCCGAGCTCGACACGCTCTTTCCGAGCTTCACGAGCCTCGTGGAGCTGCGCGTGCTCCGCGCACCGCCGACGAACCCGGCGCCGCCGTACGACCCCGCCGAGCTGAGCGCGAAGACGATGGCGCACCGCGACCGCGGCCGCCCGGTCAACGCGACGACGGAGAAGAGCCTCAGCCAGATCTATCCGCTCACCGAGGATCTCGACGGCCCGTGCGTCCTCGCGACGTACGCCGTCTCGAGCAAGCGCCTCGACGAGCTCGAGAGCGCAGGCGAGGTCGTGAAGCGCTACCACCAGATCGAGGCCTCGCGCTCGGACGTGTACCAGGGGTACCTCAACGTCTACGCGCTTCTCCTCGGCGTCACGCTCGTCCTCACGGTGCCGCTCGGCATCCTCCTCGCGCGCGGTGTCACGCGACGCATCAACCGCCTCTCCGCCGCGATCAACCTCGTCGCCGCCGGCGATCTGACCGTGCGCGTCCCCGTCACCGGCTCCGACGAGCTCACCGATCTCGCGCGCACCTTCAACCGCATGATCGGCGAGATCTCGCAGTCGCGCTCGCGCATCGAGTTCCTCCAGCGCATCGGCGCATGGCAGGACATGGCGCAGAGGCTCGCGCACGAGATCAAGAACCCGCTCACGCCGATCCAGCTCGCCGTCCAGGAGTGCCACCGCAAGTACGGCGGTGACGACACGAGATACCGGATGCTCCTCGACACCACGCTCGAGATCGTCGAGGAGGAGGTCGGTACGCTCCGGCGGCTCGTGGGGAACTTCTCGAACTTCGCCCGCCTCCCGCACGCGGAGCTGGTGGAGGCGAACCTCTCGGACTTCCTCCGCGACTGCGAGAACCAGCTCGGTCATCTCGAGGACCCTTCGCTCGGCGAAGGATCGGCCGACGCCGAGCCCATCCCCTCGCAGAACGTCGAAATCCGGTGGGAGGTCCCGGACGAGGCGATCGAGGTCGCGATGGATCGCCGGATGCTGCGCCGTGCGGTCGTGAACCTCGTGCGCAATGCGGTGCAGGCGATCCGCGATCACCACGCGCGGACCTCGCTCCCCGACGCGCTGGCGAGGGTGCCCTCCGGCGAGGTGCTCGGGCGCATCGTCGTGACCGCCTCGCGCGAGGGCGACGGCGCACGGATCGTGGTCGAGGACGACGGACCGGGCATCGCGGCGTCGATGCGCGGCCGCATCTTCGATACGTACTTCACGACGAAGGCAGACGGCACCGGCCTCGGCCTCGCGCTCGTGAACAAGATCGTCGTCGAGCACGGCGGCGAGATCGACGTCGACGAGAGCAAGACCCTCGGCGGCGCGCGCTTCACGCTCCATCTCCCCGGCACGAAGATCCTCGCCATCGCCGCCGCCGCACGCGAGGCCCGCGAGCGCGCACGCCAGCAAGGCGTCGAGACGGGCGTGAGCTAGGTCGCACGCTGCTCCGGGCGCCGACCGCGGAGACGACGGCGGCGAACATGTCAGGGAAGCCACACCCTCGCGTCTCGAGGCCCGTGGTGCGGTCGCCTGCACCCGCAGAGAAAATTGGTTCAACGCGGCCTGCTGGCCGGTGTTAACGGGCGATGATGGGCCAGCTCGTGCCAATCAGAGAGCCACGCAAGGCTTCGGCCGACCGGCTGGAGGATCGCACCGACGAGGAGCTCATGGCCCTCGTGCGCCTCGGGACGCGCGCGGCCTTCCGGGTCCTCGTCGTGCGCCATGCGGAGAAGGTCGCCGGCTTCTGCGCCCGCGTGACCGGGGTCCGAGCGGCGGCGCCCGAGGTGGCGCAGGAGGTCTGGCTCGCGATCTGGGACACGCGCGATCGCTGGGAGCCCCGCTCGACGTTCCGGTCGTACCTCTACACGGTGGCCTTCACGCGGGCGCGCAATCACGCTCGCTCGCGCCGTCGGATGGCGGCGGTGTTCTCCTCCGAGCCGCTCGAGGCGGACGCCGCGGCCGGATCGGGGAAGCTCGAGATCGACCGCCTGCACGAGCGCGAGCGGCGCGAGCGCGTGTTCAAGGCAGTGGGGGAGCTGCCCGAGTCGATGCGCGAGGCGGTGATCCTGCGCTTCGTCGATGACCTCTCGTACGAGGAGATGGAAGCGATTCTGGCGGCGAACGCATCGACGTTGCGGTCGCGCGTGCACCATGCGCTCGCACGTCTCAAGGAGCGACTCGGAAAGGAACGCCGATGACCTGCCCTCGACACGATGTCCTGATCGCGCTCGGCGACGGCGAGCTCCCGGAGAGCCAGGCGCGGTCGGTTCGCGCCCACGCCGGCGGATGCACCCGCTGCCAGTCGGAGCTGGCGGAGCTCGACGCGATCGCCGACGATCTGCGCGCGCCGATGCCTGGCGCGCTCGGTCGGCGGAGCGCGGAGGACTTCGCCGATGAAGTGCTCGCGAAGCTCGACGCACGGAGGACCGAGCCGCGGGAGAGTCGGATTCCACGGTGGATCGGCCTCCTCGCCGCTGCAGCCGTTCTTCCGCTCGCGGTCACCGCAGCCCATCACCTCGCGCAGGCGCCGCGCGCCACGAGTGAATGGACCGCACGGGGCGGGTCTAGCGCACCGGCGACGATGCGCACGCTCGTCACGTTCGGGCGTGTGTCGGGGACGACGTTCGAGCCCCTCGCCGACGGCGCGCGACTCGAAGCCGATGCGCTGCTCGCCGCGGAGATTGGCGGAACCGAGGGCCCGCCGCGGTTCCTGCTCGCGTTCCTCGTCGACGGAGCGGGCGAACGTCACTGGATCTACCCGTCGTACGAGCCCGGCGCACCGCCTCCGTCTTCCATCGCGCTGCCGGTCACCGTGACGCCACGCGTCCTCGGCTCGATGGTGCGCCTCGATCGACCGGCGTCCGGCCGGGCACGGCTCGTCGCGATCGTGCTCCAGCGGAGCGAGAGCGTCGACTACATCGAACAGGCTCCGCGGGGCGAGCTCTCCTCCGAGCAGCTCGAGGCCCACTATCCGGGCGCCCTCGTCATCACCACCAGCGTGGAGGTCCCTTGATTATGCGCCTCGCCATGATCACGACTGCCTTCGTCCTCGTGTTCTTCCTGCCGGCGATCGCATGGGCGACGGAGACGCGTCTCGCGATCGTCGTCGGTAACAACGGGAGCTCGACGCTCGGTCGCGCCGAGCTGCGTTACGCAGACGACGATGCGGCGAAGTACGCCGCGCTCTTCGCCGGGGCGAGCCAGCGCGAAGACGATGTCGAGATCATCGCGCGGTTCGACGCCGACACTGCGCGCCTCTTCCCGGCACAGGCGAAGAAGGCAGTTATTCCTACCCGCGCAGCCCTCGATGCAGCGGTGGCGCGGACCGCTGCGAAGGCGCACACCGCCCAGCAGCGCGGCGAACGGGTCGTGTTCACGTTCGTCTTCGCCGGTCACGGCGACGTCGAGAACGGCCGCGGGTTCCTCGAGCTCGAGGACGGCCGCTTCTTTCGTGAGGACCTCGAGGCCTTGCTTGCTCGGATCCCCGCCGCGCGTGCCCATGTCCTGCTCGACGCCTGCAACTCGGTCTACATGCTCGTCGCTCGAAAGCCCGGTGGGACCAAGTTCACGACGCCGGAAGAGATCCAGCGCTCGATGACGGCGCGACTCGCGCACGTCGGGACGTTCGTTTCGACGAGCGCCGACGCCCAGGTGTACGAGTGGTCCCGGATCGAGAGCGGTGTCTTCTCGCACAGCGTCCGCTCCGGTCTCTCCGGCGCGGCGGATCTCGACGGCGACGGACGGATTACCTACGGCGAGCTTCGCGCGTTCGTTCGCATCGCTGCCGAAGGTGTCCCGAACGTGCGCTTCCGTCCGCGTCTCTACGCCCGCGGTCCGGGCGGCCGCGACGACGAGGTCGTGTTCGAGCCCCGCGCCGCCGGTGCAGGCCGAAAAATCGAGCTCGCGCCGGCGGCGGAGCGCCGGGTGACGGTTCTCGATTCGAACGAGGTGCCCTTGGTCGACGTGAAGGTCGAGCGTGGATTCGGAACGAACGTCTACGTTCCGGACTTCGGCGGTGGGTCGGGGCGCCGGACGTTCACGCTCGTCGAGCAGGAGGACGGTCACCCCGAGCAGCGCGCCCTCCTCGAGCCTTCGCCCGACGACGTCCTCACCGTCCGCGCCGAGGCGCCTGACACACTCGCGGCGCGAGCGGCCGGGCGACCGTTCGACTTGCTCTTCGCCGTCCCGTTCGGTCCGCGCGCGGTCGCAGCACTACCTGCCGAGAAGGCGGAGGAGGACGTCTACGGCGTGTCGAGCGAGGACCGCCAGCGAATGAAGAGCCTCTTCGACGCCGCCGCCGGAAACAGCCGTGACAAGCGCGTGACCGAGGGCATCGGTTCTCTTGCGCTCGCCGTGACGGCGATCGGCGTCGGCACGGCGGCGTGGGTGACTCCGTCGACTCCGGACGCGCGGGACACGAAGGACATCGTGGGCGGCGTCTTCATGGGCCTCGGCGCGCTCGGCCTTCTCGGCTCGACCCAGCTCCTCATGCCGAGCGACATGGAGCAACGGCGTGACGCCTACGTCGCGTCGCTCAGTGCACGGCCGCACGCGATCGATCTCGCGGTGCGCGACGCCGAACGCGAGCTCCTCGAATGCGCCGTCGTCGCGCGGAGAGAGCGCATCACCGAGGGTGTGATGAGCTTCGTCCTCGGCGCGCTCGAGATCGGCGGCGGGCTCACGCTCGCACTGACGACGGACGACTCCAGCCTCCAGTGGCTCGCCGGCGGGCTCATGGCCCCCGGCGTAGGGT
>ERZ781399.4060-NODE-4060-length-10794-cov-55.534407_pt1 | contig 10794 bp, 10 predicted proteins | sample MGYA00511014_ERZ781399 | MGnify/ENA primary metagenome ERZ781399 (study PRJEB29847, sample SAMN06458254) | wastewater metagenome | isolation source: Wastewater bioreactor | place: South Africa: Cape Town | study: EMG produced TPA metagenomics assembly of the... | reverse complement strand
TGAAAATCATGCAGCGACCTCAGCCTGTGCCACGTCCTCGATCACCCGGCCATCATGGAAGCGGATACGGCGGCGCGCATAGGCCGCCATGTCGGCTTCGTGCGTCACCAGCACCAGCGTGATGCCTTCCTTGCGGTTGAACTGATTGAACAGGTCCATCACCTGACGGCTGGTTTCGCTGTCGAGGTTGCCGGTCGGTTCATCGGCAAAAATGATGCGCGGGCGCGTAGCCAGTGCGCGGGCGATGGCCACGCGCTGCTGCTGGCCGCCCGACAGTTGCAGCGGCGTGTGATGCGAACGTTCGCCCAGCCCCACCCGGTCAAGCATGGCCTGCGCCTGGCGGCGCCGCGCCTCGCGCCCCATGCCGGCATACATCAGCGGCAGCGCGACATTATCGAGCGAGGTCAGCTTGGGGAGCAGGTTGAAGCCCTGGAACACGAAGCCGATTTCGCGGTTGCGCAAGGCCGCCAGCTGGTCCGACGACAGACGGCCGACATCCTGCCCATCGAGGTGGTAACTGCCGCGAGTGGTGCGGTCGAGACAGCCGAGCAGGTTCATGAACGTGCTCTTGCCCGAGCCCGACGCGCCCATGATGGCGACGAATTCGCCCACGGCGATGCGCAGGCTCACGTCGTCCAGCGCCCGGAACACGCCGGCGCCGGTCGGATAATCCTTGCCGAGATTCGCCACCTCGATCAGCGGCGGCGCGGACTCCGTCATCAGAACAGGCGTCCGCGCGGCATGCCGCCGTTGTCCTTCCTGGCCGCCAGGTCGGCCACGATCACGGCCTCGCCCGGTTCCAGCTTGCCGCCGACGATTTGCGTATAGGCCTTGTCGCTGATGCCGATTTTGACCGCCACCCGCACCGGCTTGCCGTCGACCAGCCGGTACACCGCCGCGCCGCGTATTTTGCCGCCCTCCTCGGCGGTGCTGCCTGCCGGCGGGCGGAAACGCAGCGCCGTCGTCGGCACCCGCAGCACGTTCCGCCGGGTGTCGACCAGCACCTGCAGGTTCGCCGTCATGCCCGGCATCAGCGCGAGATCGGGGTTGGCGACATTCACCACCACGTTGTAGGTCACGACGTTCTGCTGGGTCGTGGCGTTCAGCCGGACCTGCCGCACCGCGCCGCTGTATTCGGTATCGGGAAACGCATCGACCCGGAACTTGACCGGCTGCCCGACCTTGATCTGCCCGATGTCGGCCTCCGATACGGTGGAGTCGATCTGCATCTGCGTCAGATCCTTGCCGATCTGGAACAGGGTCGGCGTCTGGAAGCTTGCCGCCACGGTCTGGCCGACGTCGATCTGGCGGTTGATCACGGTGCCGTCGACCGGCGAACGGATGATCGAAAAACCGAGATTGGTCTGATCGCGCGTGACCTGGGCGCGCGCCAGCCTGACCTGAGCCGCCGCCTGGGCGCGGGCGGCCGTCGTCTGGTCGAGTTCCTGGCGCGACACGTATTCCTGCCTGAACAGCGTCTGCATGCGTACCGCATTGGCCTCGGCGAGCGCGAGCGCCGCCTTGAACAGCGCCGGGTCGAGCTCGGCCAGCACCTGCCCCGCCTTCACCTGCTGGTTGAAGTCGGCTTCGATGCGCCGGACCGTTCCCGAGACCTGGGTGCCGACATTGACCAGCGTGACCGGATTGAGCGTGCCGTTGGCCGAGACTTCGGCCACAATGTCGCCACGGTCTGCCGTCACGGTCCGGTATTGCGGCTCGGCGGGCTTGCGGTTGCCGTTCCACCACCATGCCGCCGCGGCCAATACCATGACCAGCAGCGCCAGCATTCCCATTTTTTTCATTGCATTCCTCCCTGCCCGGGTTCCAGCCAATCCCAGCTCAGATCCCCGATGGCCTGCGCCAGTTGTGCCCGGGCGACCCGCAAGCCCAGCCGTGTCTGTAACTGGGTCTGACGCGCCTGCGCCAGATTGGCCTGCGCGCTCAATACATCGAGCAGGATGCCCAGCCCTGCCTGATAACGTCCCAGCGCGAGTTTCTCGGCCGCGGCCGCGCTTTCCACCAGATCGGCGCTGCGGCTGTCCGCCTCGGTCTCGCTCTTCACGCTGTAGTAGGCGCGCCACACGTCCAGCGCAACCTGGTTCGCCACGCGGTCGCGCTCCGCGATGGCCAGATCGGCCTGGGTTTGCGCCGCGGCGATCTGATACGTGCTGCGGTAGCCGGTGAAAAGCGGGATGGTCAGATTGACGCCCACGCTGGAACTGGTTCCCGTCAGCGCGCCGCTGTCCTGTCTTTGCGCGCCGTAAAAGGCCGACAGGCTGGGCTTGCCGGCGGCTTTGGCGCTGCGCACGCCGGCCTGCTGCGCGAGCACCGTGGCCTCCGCCGCACGCAGGTCGGGCCGGCGGCTGCGCGCAGCGTCGATCAAGGCATCCACCGCCGTGCCCAGATCCGGCGTCTGGCTGAACGACGCTTCGCTGTCGATGACGCTGAAGCCGGCTTGCCGGGTATCGCCCATCAGCGCGGCCAGTTCACCCTGCAGCCGCGCGGCCTCGCCTTCCGCACGGATGCGTTCGATCTGGCGCTGGGTATACACGGTTTTTGCCTGGAGCCGGTCGAACGGGATGGCCGTCCCTGCGGCCACCCGTGCGATCGCCGCGTTCAGGGCGGCGAGTGCCGAGCCCTCGGCTTCGCGCGCGACGCTGACCGCGCCCTGCGCGGTCAGCAGATTGAAATAGGCGGTGACGGTCTGCAGATAGAGCTGGCGCACACTGGCGTCCTGGCTGGCGCGTGCGGCGGCCAGCAATGCTTCGGCGGCATCGCGCTGGGCCGCGCGTCCGCCGAAGTCATACAGCAGGTATTGCGCGTCCAGCCCCAGCTGCCAGGCGCTGCGATCGTTCGGCAGCGTGCGGTCGCCGTTGCGGGACGCGCTGCCGCTGATCGACACACCGGGCAGATAGGCGCTGTATGCCTGTCCCAGCTCGGCGGCGCGCAGCCGCGCCGTGAGCCAGGCGCTGCGGGTGGCCGGATTGGCGCACAGGGCGCGTTCGACCGCGCGCGCCAGCGTAATCGGGCCGGACAGCACGGCCGTATCGCATACCGCCGCCGGGCGCAATTCAGCCGCCAACGACGGCGGTACGCGATCCAGCACCATGAAGGGATCCGCAGCCGGGGCCGCACTGCTGGCCAGCATCGCCAGCAGCAAAAAGCATCTTGCGTTCAAAATAGGAAATGTTTCAGGAGCGAAAGCGCGTCACATGGAGTATATAGAAGGACAGCGTATCGGTTCGGTTCCCGCCTGCGGGGACAAAAACATCGCCCGAGGCATCGCGCCATGCACCGACGATGCCTGCTTTTTCAGCCCACGCATCGCCCGCCGCCTCGCCCCATGCCCGAATTGCCCGAAGTCGAAACCACCCGCCGGGGATTGCTTCCCTCCCTGCAGAACCGCACGCTGACGCGCATCGTGGTGCGCAATCCGGATCTGCGCTGGCCGGTGCCGGCGGATCTGGAAGCACGGCTGGGCGGGCTGACACTCAGAGGGATCGGGCGGCGCGGCAAATACCTGTTGTTCGATTTTGGCGCGGCCGTGCAGATCGTCCACCTGGGCATGTCGGGCAGCCTGCGCCTGACCAGGCCGGACGAGCCCGCCGCGCTGCACGACCATGTCGACTGGCTGTTCGATGACGGCACCCTGCTGCGGCTGCGCGACCCGCGCCGTTTCGGCGCCGTGTTGTGTACCGACGACGCGACACGCCATCCGCTGCTGGCCCACCTGGGGCCGGAACCCCTGACGCCGGCCTTCGACGCCGTCTATCTGCACGCACAATGCCAGCGTCGCAGCGCCGCCATCAAGCAGGTCATCATGGATGCGCAGGTGGTGGTCGGGGTCGGCAACATCTACGCCTCCGAGTCGCTGTACCATGCCGGGATCCGCCCGGCGACCGCTGCGCGTCGTCTCAGCCGTCCGGCCTGCACCCGGCTGAATGCCGCGATCAAGCAAGTCCTGACGGCCGCCATCGCCGCCGGCGGCAGTTCGCTGCGCGATTACGTCGCCAGCGACGGCGAACCGGGCTATTTCCAGCTGCAGACGCGGGTATACGATCGCGCGGGCCTGCCGTGCCGGGCGTGCGGCACGCCGATCAAGCGCATCGTGCAAGGCCAGCGGGCGAGCTTTTACTGCCCGGCCTGCCAGCACTGACCCCGCCTGTACAGAATAAGGTTTGCGATTACCATGTCGTTATTAATGACTGCGCTTTCTCCCTGACCGGCTCCATGCAATACACCACCCTGGTCGACGAATTCGAGCACTACAGCACCTGGCGGGAAGCCGTGTACGTGCGTGTCGAGGCCTTGCGCGACTGGCTCGAGGCCCAGGAACTGGGCGACGCCGAATCCGGGGTGCGGCTGAACCAGCTGCTGGCGCGCCTGCAGGACGATACGCTGAACGTGGCCTTCGTCGCCGAATTCTCGCGCGGCAAATCCGAGCTCATCAACGCGATCTTCTTTTCGGACTACCGGCAGCGCGTGCTGCCCTCGTCCGCGGGACGCACCACCATGTGCCCCACCGAGCTGTTTTTCGACCCCTTGCATCGCCCGTCACTGCGGCTGCTGCCGATCGACACCCGGACCCGCGAGGGCAGTATCGCCGACTTCAAGCGTGACGCCGACGCCTGGACCGAATTCCCCCTCAATCTCGATTCCGCCGAGGAGATGAGCGCGACGCTGGTGCGGCTGGCCGACACACTCGACGTCGATGTCTCGACCGCGGAAGCGTTCGGCCTGATTAACCCCGACGATGAAGACACCGCTCACACCCTGGAGCACGACGGCAGCATCGCCATTCCCCGCTGGCGCCATGCCCTGATCAATTTTCCCCATCCCCTGCTGAAACAGGGGCTGGTCATCCTCGACACGCCGGGCCTGAACGCCATCGGCACCGAGCCCGAGCTGACGTTCAACCTGCTCCCGAACGCCCATGCGGTGATGTTTCTGCTGGCCGCCGATACCGGCGTGACCAGGTCGGATATCGAAATCTGGCGCCATATTGCGTCGGTGCAGAGCGCCAGTCGTGCGCGACTGGTCGTGCTGAACAAGATCGACGGACTGTGGGACGAGCTCAAGACGCCGGCACAGATCAATGCTGAAATCGCGAAGCAGGTTGCCAGCAGTGCCGCGCTGCTCGACCTGCCTGCGGGCCAGGTCTACCCCGTTTCGGCGCAGAAGGGGCTGGTCGCCAAGGTGCGCGATGATGCCGCGCTGCTCGCGAAAAGCCGTCTTCCGGAACTGGAGGCGGCGTTGACGCAGGAACTCATCCCCTGCAAGCAGACGCTGGTCAGCGAGTCGTCGCGGGCCGCAGTGGAGGATGTGGTGATCAGGGCCACCGAACTGCTGGAAACCCGGCTCGCCACCCTTCAGGACCAGGTCGACGAATTACAGTTGCTGCGCGGCAAGAACCGCGACGTCATCCAGCACATGATGATCAAGGCCAACGACGACAAGGAGCAGTTCGAACGCGGCCTGGAGCAATTCAATGCCTTGCGTAGCGTGTTCGCGACGCAGGTCGACGCGTTACGGCGGCAGCTGGGCATGCAGGGCCTGCGCCATGAGGTGGATCTGACCCGGCAGGCGATGGAAAAAAGCCATTTCAGCGCGGGGCTGCGCGAAGCGATGAGCCGTTTTTTCCGCCAGGTCGGCAGCAACCTGGACGGATCGGCAGAGGCCATCGGGGAAATCCGCGCCATGATGACGGCGATGTACCGGAAATTCAGCGACGAGCATGGCCTCGCCGCGGTCAGCCCGCCCGATCACAGCCTGCACAAATATCACCGGGAAATGGCACGGCTGGAACGTATTTTCGATGAACGTTTCAACACCGTCTTCAAGATGCTGACGGTGGGCCAGAGCCAGCTGACCGCGCGTTTTTTCGAAACACTCGCGAGCAAGGTGGTGCAGGTGTTCGAACTGGCCAACAGCGAAACCGAATCGTGGCTGAAGGCGCTGATTGCGCCCATGGAAACCCAGGTGCGCGAACACAAGCTCCAGTTGAAGCGTCGCCTGGAAAGCGTCAGCCGCATCCATGCCGCCACCGAGACACTGGATGAACGCATTGCCGAACTGGAAGCCTCGATCGGGATCGTGAGCGACCAGCTGGACAGCCTGGCGCGCATCAACCTGCGCATCGCCGACGCCCTGGCGGACGAGTTGGGCGGTCCCTCCCTGGCCCGAACGGCCTGAGCCCGGGACCTGTTCGCAGCCCTTACTTGTCCGCGGTCAGACGCAGAAATTTCTCCTGCAGTTGCGCCTTGGTTTCCGGGTAATCCGGGTTGAGCGGGATGCAGTCGACCGGGCACACCTCGACGCACTGCGGCGTATCGAAATGGCCGACGCATTCGGTGCACTTGTTGGGGTCGATGATGTAAATTTCGTCCCCCTGCGAAATGGCGTCGTTCGGACATTCGGGCAGACAGACGTCGCAATTGATGCATTCGTCCGTGATCATCATGGCCATGTCGTTCTCCGGGTCATATCAGTTTTTACTTATTTTCTCACTTAATCGCTGCGCCACCAATGGGTGGACGAAGGGCGACACGTTGCCTCCCAGCTGCGCGATCTCGCGGATCATGCTGGCGGAAATGAACATGTACTGGTCCGAAGGCGTCAGGAACAGGGTTTCGATGTCGGGCTTGAGATTGCGGTTCATGCCCGCCAGCTGGAATTCGTACTCGAAGTCGGAGGCGGCGCGCAGCCCGCGCAGTACGGCGATCGCCCCCTGCTCGGCAACAAAATCGATCAACAGGCCGGAAAAACCCTCGACCCGCACCCCCGGCACGTCGCCCAGCACGTCACGCGTCATCGTGACCCGCTCTTCCATGCTGAAAAAGGCCCGCTTGTTGCGCGATTCGGCCACCGCGACAATGACGTGGTCGAACAGGCGCACCGCGCGCCGTACCAGATCCTCGTGGCCTCGCGTGATGGGGTCGAAGGTGCCGGGATAGACAGCGGTCAGCATCGGTTGATTATTCCTTGATCAGCAGTGCAAAGTACGAGCGCCCCGCGCGCCCGCTGCGGTGGATGATAAACCCGGTGGGCGCGACCACCTCGGCAGCCTGCTCGATGTAGGCGTAGCCGCCGGGCTTCAGGTGGCGCACCAGATCCGCCAGCACCGCGCCGGCCAGCCCGCTGCCGAAGGGCGGGTCGACAAAAACCAGGTCGAACCTCTCGCGGTTGTTCGCCAGCCACGACAGGGCATCGGCACGCAGAATGTCGACCCGGTCCGCGCCCAGCAGGGCACGGTTCTTCTCCAGCGCGCCGACGGCCTTGAGGTCGCGCTCGACCATGACGACCCGTCCGGCCCCGCGCGAGGCCGCCTCGAAACCCAGTGCGCCGCTGCCCGCAAACAGATCCAGGCAGGTCCAGCCCGGCAGATCCTGGCCCAGCCAGTTGAACAGCGTCTCGCGCACGCGGTCGGGCGTCGGACGCAGATCCGCGCCATCGGGAAAATCGAGCAGACGGCGGCGATATTGCCCGCCGATGATCCGCACCCGGTTGGCCGCGCCGTGCGCGCGCCGCGGCGCGGCGTGTTTAGCGAGCACGCGCTCCCCCCACGATGACGGTCACCAGCTTGTCGGGATCGATGTGGCGGGCGAACGCCTGCTTGACCGTCGCCGCATCGACCGCATCGACCTTGCCGACCCAGGTGTCCAGATAATCCAGCGGCAGTTTGTAGAAACCGATCAGCGACAGGTATTCGAGGATTTTCCGGTTGCTGTCGATGCGCAGCGGAAATCCACCGGTGAGATTGGCCTTGGCCTGGGTCAATTCCGCCTCACTGGGTCCGTCGGCGATGAACTGCCGCAGGGTATCCTTCGCCACCTTGAGGGCGTCGTCGGTTTGCGCCAGCTTGGTCTGCAGGCCCAACTGGAACGGTCCGGCCTCCATCATCGGCATGAAATAACTGTAGGCGCTGTAGGCGTAGCCGCGCTTGTCGCGCACCTCGCGCATCAGCCGCGAATCGAAGCCGCCGCCGCCCAGCACATAATTGCCCACGAACAGCGGAAAGAAATCGGGGTCGCTGCGTGCCACGCCCACTGCTCCGACCAGCACATGGCTTTGCGTGGAGGGAAACGCGATCCGCTGCTCGCTGGCCTTCGCCGGCGCGGGCTTCGGCAGCGCCGGCACGGCGGCCGTTCCGGACAGGCCGCCCGCCAGACGGGCGGCAATGGCCTCGGCCTCGGCACGGGAAATATCGCCCATCAATGCAATCACGGCGTTGGGCGCACTGTAGTGCGCACGATAGAAGGACTGCAGATCTCCGCGCGTCAGTTTTGCGATGGCCGCGGGGTCGCCCGCTTCGTCGTGCGCATAGGGGTGCGCGCCATACAGGGCACGATAGAACGCCTTGCCGGCCACGCTGCCGGGGTCGGCCTCCGCCTCGCGGATACCGGCGATGAGACGCTGTTTCTCGCGCTTGATCACGGCCTGGGGAAAGTCGGGCTGTTGCAGCACACGCGCCAGGATGTCGAGCGCCACGTCCTTCTCGGCCGCGGACGACAGGGTGCGCAGCGTGACGCCTCCGCGATCGCGGTCGAAGGTTCCGCCCAGCACGGCCCCCACATCGGCCAGGCGATGGGCGATCGCCGTATCGCTGAGCCCTCCGGCTCCCTGGTCGAGGAGAATATGCGTCAGCTGGGCCAGACCCGCCTGATTGCCCGGATCGCGCGCGCTGCCCGCGGGGAAGTCCACCGAGATATCGAGGATGGGCAGTTCGTGGCTTTCCACGAAGATCACCTGCGCGCCACGCGGCGTCTGCCAGTGCTGGATGGTCAGTGCCGCCTGCGCCGACAGGGGCAGGCTCAGCAGCAGGGCGAGACAGAACGTTTTAATCGTCATGGCGGACTCCCGGCACCACAGGACGGGGCGGTTGGGGTTGCAAGGCTTGCGGGTCGAGGATGCCCACGCTCAAGCGGTCATCCTGCAGCCATTGTTTCGCCGCGGCCTGCACCGCTCCCGCGCTGACCGCGCGCAATTTGTCGACCCGATGTTCGAGCGCCGCGGGCGGCAATCCGGCGGTCACGTATTCGCCCAGTTGCATCGCCTGGTAAAACAGCGAATCGCGCTGGTACACGTCGGCCGCGATGACCTGCGCCTTCACCCGCGCGAGCTCCGCTTCGCTGATGCCGTCGCGCTGGAGCCGTTCAAGCTGGCCGCGTATGGCTTTTTCGAGCTCGCCCACCGATTTTCCCGGCGCCGGCGTCGCATCGATCAGGAACATGCCCGGCCCGCGCGACACGGCGTCGTAGCCCGCGCTTGCGTCCACGGCGATCTGCTGCGTCTTGACCAGCGATTGCTGCAGGCGGGCCGAATCGTTGCCGGACAACACGCCCGCGAGAATCTGCAACGCATAGGGCGCGGTATCCTGCTGCCAGTCCCGCAGCACCGGCACATGCCAGGCCATCAGCAGGTAGGGCACCTTCGCGGGCGCCTTGACCACGATGCGCTTCTCGCCGATCTGCGCGGGTTCGTCCTGCGGCTTGCGCACCGGCAATGGGCGCGCGGGGATCACCCCGTAATACCGCCTGGCCATGGCGATTACATCATCCGCCTTCACATCGCCGGCCACCACGAGGGTGGCGTTGTTGGGCGCATACCAGCGGGCGTACCAGTCGCGCGCGTCCTGCGCGGTCATGTGCTGGAGATCGTCCATCCAGCCGATGACGGGACGGCGATAGGGGTTCTCCTGGTAGGCCACCGCCATCAGGCGTTCATACACCACCGACTGCGGCTGGTCGTCGGTACGCAGCCGGCGTTCTTCCATCACCACCTGCATTTCCTTGGCGAACAGATCGTCGGAGATGACGAGATTGGCCATGCGATCGGATTCCAGCCGCATCGACAGGTCCAGCCGGTCCTTCTGCATCTGCTGGAAATACGCCGTATGGTCGCGGCTGGTGAAGGCATTCTCGCGCCCGCCGGCGGCGGCGATGCGCTTGGAGAATTCGCCCGGCGGCACCGTCTTCGTGCCGCGGAACATCATGTGCTCCAGCACATGCGCCACGCCGGTCGTGCCGTTGAATTCGTCCATCGATCCGGCGCGATACCAGACCTGCGACACCATCACCGGCGCGCGATGATCTTCCTGCACGATCACCCGCATGCCATTGTCCAGCGTGACGTCCGTCACCGCCGCCTGCGCGCTGCCCACCATCAGCAGCGCCAGCAGCATTTCCCGCATGCCGAGCATGTTTCCACCTCTTGTTGAATGAGTCCGAATGATAAGCCGTACCCGAATGATAAGATTAGGCGTCCGTCAAACAGCTATGCTGACTGCCTTGAGCCGTGTTTAGTTTCTTCAAATCCAAACCGCCTGCCGCCGAACCGGCCACGACCGCCGCACCGGCCGCGCCACCCGAGCCCGCCCCGCCACCCGAGCCCGCCCCGCCACTCGAACCCGCCCCGCCTCCACCTGCCGAATCGCGCCCCGGCTGGGCACAGCGGTTGAAGCAGGGCCTCGCCAAGACGCGCGATCGACTCGGTGGCCAGCTGGCAGGGCTGTTCGGCGTCGGGCGCAAGATCGATGCCGAACTGTTCGAGGAACTCGAAACCATCCTGATCACGGCCGATGTCGGCGTGGACGCGACCCAGACGCTGCTCGATTCCCTGCAGAAAAAAGTCCGGCGCGACAACCTGACCGAGGCGTCCGACCTGCAGGCGGCGCTCAAGCAGGCGCTGGTCGACCTGCTGACCCCGCTGCAGGCGCCGCTCGACGTCACCCCGCACAAGCCCTTCATCCTCATGCTGGCGGGCGTCAACGGCGCCGGCAAGACCACCACCATCGGC
>ERZ781399.4057-NODE-4057-length-10803-cov-3.651098_pt1 | contig 10803 bp, 8 predicted proteins | sample MGYA00511014_ERZ781399 | MGnify/ENA primary metagenome ERZ781399 (study PRJEB29847, sample SAMN06458254) | wastewater metagenome | isolation source: Wastewater bioreactor | place: South Africa: Cape Town | study: EMG produced TPA metagenomics assembly of the... | reverse complement strand
GATCTTGAACGCAACGCCGCACACGCCGCTTCTCGACAAGGTCCGCATCCCGGCCGATCTGCGCAGGCTTGCCGAAAGTGACTTGCCGCAGCTCGCGTCCGAGCTTCGCATGGAACTCGTCGACGCGGTGTCGCGTACCGGTGGCCATCTTGGCGCCGGCCTTGGCGTCGTCGAACTGACCGTCGCGCTGCACTACGTCTTCAACACGCCGGACGACCGGCTGATATGGGATGTCGGCCATCAGGCCTATCCGCACAAGATCCTGACCGGGCGTCGCGACCGAATCCGCACGCTGCGCCAGGAAGGCGGCCTTTCCGGTTTCACGCGCCGGGCCGAGAGTGAATACGACCCCTTCGGCGCCGCACATTCATCGACCTCCATCTCCGCCGGTCTCGGCATGGCGGTGGCTGCCGAGCTCGACAAGACCGACCGCCGCGTCATCGCCGTCATCGGCGACGGCGCGATGTCGGCCGGCATGGCCTATGAAGCCCTGAACAATGCCGGCGCGCTCGATGCGCGGCTGATCGTTATCCTCAACGACAACGACATGTCGATCGCCCCGCCGACGGGAGCTATGAGCGCCTATCTCGCTCGCCTCGCCTCCGGCCGTACCTATATGGGCTTCCGGGATTTCGGCAAGAAGCTGACCGCCTATCTCGGCAAGAAGGTCGATCGCGCCATCACGCGGGCGGTCGAGCACGCACGGGGCTACGTGACCGGCGGCACCATGTTCGAGGAAATGGGCTTCTACCATATCGGCCCGATCGACGGTCATTCCTTCGAGCACCTGCTGCCGGTGTTGCGCAATGTGCGCGACAATGCGCAGGGACCAGTGCTGATCCATGTCGTGACGCAGAAGGGCAAGGGCTATCCCCCGGCCGAAGCGGCTGCCGACAAATATCATGGCGTCAACAAGTTCGATGTCATCACCGGCGCGCAGACCAAAGTGAAGCCGAATGCGCCGAGCTATACAAGCGTCTTTGCGGACGCTTTGGTGCAGGAAGCGACGCTCGACGAGAAGATCGTCGGCATCACCGCCGCCATGCCGAACGGCACCGGCCTCGACAAGTTGCAGGAATTCTTCCCCAAGCGCTGTTTCGATGTCGGCATCGCCGAGCAGCATGCCGTGACCTTCGCGGCCGGCCTTGCAGCCGAAGGCTACAAGCCCTTTGCCGCCCTCTATTCCACCTTCCTGCAGCGCGCCTACGACCAGGTGGTGCATGACGTGGCAATCCAGGGCCTGCCGGTCCGCTTCCCCATCGATCGCGCCGGCTTCGTCGGCGCCGATGGCCCGACGCATGCCGGCTCCTTCGATACCGCCTTCCTGGCGACGCTGCCGGGCTTCGTCGTCATGGCCGCGGCTGACGAGGCGGAGCTCAAGCATATGGTACGCACCGCCGCCGCCTATGATCTCGGCCCGATCTCCTTCCGTTATCCGCGCGGCGAAGGCGTCGGCGTCGATCTGCCGGAACGCGGCCAGATCCTCGAGATCGGCAAGGGACGTGTGGTCAAGCAAGGCTCGAAGGTAGCTCTGCTCTCCTTCGGTACGCGCCTGGCCGATAGCCTGCTCGCGGCAGAGGATCTCGATGCTGCCGGACTTTCGACGACGGTTGCGGACGCACGCTTCGCCAAGCCGCTCGATCACGACCTGATCCGCCAGCTTGCCGCCCACCATGAGATCCTCATCACCATCGAGGAAGGCTCCGTCGGCGGGTTTGGCAGTCAGGTCATGCATTTCCTTGCGAATGACGGTCTGCTCGACCACGGGCTGAAGGTGCGTTCGCTCGTCATGCCCGATATCTGGGTGGAACAGGCCAAGCCCGAAGCCATGAACGCGATGGCCGGCCTCGATCGCGTCGGCATCGTCCAGACGGTCTTCCGCGCTCTCGGCCACGGCCGTATCGTCGAGGCAACTGCGTAAGCACCAGAATCAAGCGGCTCTACCGCTGCCTGATGCCATCAGGTCCGGACATATCAGGCATCAAGCACGTTGAAGACCGCGACGCGATCGCGGCCGGCGGCCTTTGCCTGATAAAGCGCTGAGTCGACATTCCTCAACAACAACGCCCGCGTCGCCCCATCGTGCGGCGCAAGCGCAGCGCCGATGCTGAGCTTTGCGAAGATAGACACGCCGTCCACCGCAAAGGGCGTCCTGAAGGCGGCAAGCAACCGTTCGGACAGGGCCACAAGCGCATTTCTGTCGGGCGAATCCGGAACGAAGATCGCAAACTCGTCGCCTCCCATGCGCACAACGATATCGTCCGCGCGGACGACCGAACGAATGCGCGCCGAAGCCTCGCACAGAACCTCGTCACCAACATTGTGACCGAAGCGATCATTGATCGACTTGAAGCCGTCCATGTCGAGATAGAGGACGCCGAAATTGCTGCCGGTTGCAACCGCCGTGCTCAGCGCGCCATCGACGATCGCCTCAAGCGCCGAGCGATTGAGGAAACGGGTCAACGGGTCCGTCATCGCGGCCGTGCGCAAGCCATTCTCGGCTATCCCCATCAGCAGATTTGTCTTCTGTAGCCGCAGAAGTGCGCCAGCGATCTGTGCAAACCGTGTCAGCTTCTGCTCTTCGTCTGGCGAGAATTGTCGCGGCTTCTGATCGAGAATGCAGAAAGCGCCCACGGGCAAGCCACCTTCCAGCCGCACGGGTGCGCCCGCATAAAAACGGAACCGCGGATCTTCGATGACGAAAGAGAAGTTTCCCAACTCCGGGTCGTCTGCGAGATCGGGGATGACGAGCATTTCGTCGTCGAAAACGACCCGTGTGCAGATCGACATATCGCGGGAGCATTCAGCGATCTTCAAGCCCGCCTGCCCTGCGATACGCTGCCAGTCCTCATCGATGATGTTGATCGCCGCATAGGGTGTCTCGAACACGCCTCTTGCCAGTTCCGCAAGGATCGCGAGCTCCGGAGTCGGACTGCTGTGAATCGCATTCAGGGAGCGTACGGCCAGAAGTCTTTGTGTCTCGTTGGCCGGAACTCGGACGAGCTGTCCCATTCGAATCTCCCTCGGCGGTCATCCTGCGTTTTATAGAAATGGCGGTTCATCGCTCAGAGCAAGCCCGCTGCCGATCAAATATTTAATAGATCTTGACCAAAGGATGACTGCCCGAAAACACGCTCCTGACCCGAACGCCCTGTTCCACGGGGCAAAGAGCCTCCCGGCTGCGGTGCGGCTGCCCCAAACTCGGACAAGCTTTGGCGGAGGACGGCCTTATATAAGCTGTGCAAAAAACGACGAGGCCCGCCGCGAAGCGACGGGCCGGTAGAATTCACGAAGGTGATTCGCGGTGCACCGGCCTACGGAAATATTCCCGCAGGCCGGTGATCGGTCAGAGCTCAGAATTCTTCCCAGTCGTCCCGCGCGGCGGCGGCCGTCGCTGTCGCCTTTCCGGCAAATGCCTTGGCAACGGTATGGCCCAACGCGCGGGCCGGCGAAGCGACCGGCCTTGAGCGTGGCGTTGCCGCGGCCGGCCGCACGGGTGCGGCCTGCGCGGCATTGCCGAGACGGAACTGCTGAAGCAGCTCGTTGAGGGCCGCAGCTTCGCGGGCGAGCGCATGGCTTGCAGCGGTCTGCTCCTCGACCATGGCGGCATTCTTCTGCGTGCCCTGATCCATGTTGTTGACTGCCGTGTTGATCTCTTGCAGGCCGGTCGACTGTTCGCGGGTCGCAGTGACGATCGCGCCGACATGACGGTTGATCTCCTGTACTTCGGAGACGATCAATTCCAACGCCTTGCCGGTCTCGCCGACGAGCGACACGCCGGTATGGACCTGATCGCTCGACGTCGTGATCAGCGACTTGATTTCCTTGGCGGCATTGGCGGAGCGCTGAGCCAGCTCACGCACTTCCTGGGCAACGACGGCAAAGCCCTTGCCGGCATCTCCCGCGCGGGCTGCCTCGACACCCGCATTCAGCGCCAGAAGGTTGGTCTGGAAGGCGATATCGTCGATGACGCTGATGATACTGCTGATTTCGCCCGAGGATCTTTCGATCTGCTGCATGGCCGAGACGGCCTTGCGAACCACTTCACCGGAGCGCTCCGCGCCAAGGCGGGCGCGCTCGACGAGATGGCCGACATCCTCGGCGCGCTTGGCGGAGTCGCGAACCGTAGTCGTGACCTGCTCGAGTGCAGCGGCCGTCTCCTCGACCGCGGCAGCCTGCTGCTCCGTGCGGTGCGCCAGATCGTCGGCGGCTGAACGGATCTCGTCGGCGCCGGCATTGATGGCGCGGGCATTGGTGCCGACGGACTGCAAGGCTGCCTCGAGCTTCTCGACCGCATTGTTGAAGTCGGCGCGAACGCTGTCGAATTGCGGCGCGAAACCGGTGTGAAGGCGGGTTGCGACATTGCCTGACGACAAGGCGGAGAGGCCGCCGGCGAGCGCTTCCATGGCGAAACGGATTTCACCCTCTTCGCGCGCTTTCCGCTCGTCATTTGCCAGACGCTGGTATTCGGCATCGCCCCGCATGCGCTCGGTCTCGCCGGCGAGGCGCAGCTTTTCGATACCCGCCTGCTTGAAGACGAGGACCGCATCTGCCATGCGGCCGATTTCATCGCCGCGGCCGACGGCCGGAACTTCGACATCGTGCTCGCCGTTTGCCAATCGGCCCATCGCAGCGGTCATGCCGACGATCGGGCGCACCGTCATGCGCGACAGCAGCCAGGCAAGCAGGGCGGCGGCGAGCGATGCGAAGATGCCGCCCACGATCAGGGTGAGGCGCAGATCGGCATTGGCATCATCCTGCACGGCGGCCAGATCGCTGGCCTTGGCGCGGGCAGCCTGCTTGATCTTGGCCGCGGCCTCGCGGAAGCCGTCGAGCTGTCCCTTTGTTTCGTTCTGACCGATCTTGACGATCTGGTCGAGCGGCATCTCGGTCTCCTTGCGGGCCTTCGCCTGCGGCTCCGCCAGCTGATGGAAGTAGAGATCGGCCGCCTTCTGCATATTGTCGATGGCCTGCAGCAGATCCGGAGAATCGGCCGCGGCCTGCTTGGCGGCGGCGATGCTTTTCAGCATGCGTTCGCGATTATTGAAAATATCGCCAAAGGTGCTGTCGCTGCGCAGAAGCAGGAAGCCACGCAGATTGACGGCCTGTTCCAGCATCGCCTGCAGGGAGTCGTCGATCAGACCGACGAGCTGTTGCGATTGCGCCTGCTCGGCGGCGGCACTGGCCGAAACCTCCTGCTTCGCATAGATGAACGCGGAAACGCAGGCAAAAATGGCGATCAGGGCCGTAAACGTAATGGCAAGCTTGCCATTCAACGAGAGTTTCTTCGCAAACATGAGCGAGCGCCTCCTGAGCGCCGGTCCTGGCGAGCATCACCTGGCCGCGATTGGGAGGAATGCGGCCGATGCTCGAAGAATTCAGGGAGGGCATGATTGGGACGCGGACGCGCGAAGCCTTCATGGCAGGCGGCGACCTCGAAAACGGATCACCGCAATCCCCGGCATGAGTAGAGGCTTCGGCTTTAAATTTATTTAATTTGCCAAGACGGCCCAGCGATCCGACAGCACTTCCGTCTCAAGCGGCGTCTCGGAAACGCTCCACCGCTTTGTCTTCATGGAATTCCCGACACAAGATCGCGCCGCGCATTTTGCTGGAGTTGCCCTAGTTCACGGTCGCGGCAGCAAGGATCAGGATATTCAGATCGTGCTCAGGATAGAAATCCTGCGCCGTCATCTGAAAGGTGCTTGGGCCGGTCTTCTTAACATTGGTCCCGCAAAAGCTGATGTAGTTCTCAGGGCTGCCCTTATCGACCGTCAGCTCGAAATGCTTGATCGGACCCGACCAGTTGGCGCCCGTCGTCAACACATAGGAGATCCAGTTTTCGGTATAGCTCCGGCCGCCTTTGTCGGCCACGGCGGCAAGCTTGGCCGCTGTCTTCAGGAAAGTCTCGTCGAGGCAATATTTGCTGCGATAAGCCTCCAGCTGCTGCTTCTGATAGTCCTCGTCCCCGGCAAAGGTGATGGCGACGGTGCCTCCGACGCTCGGCTTGTAGCGATGTTCGACGGCAATCCTGGCCTTGGCCGGGAACTTGGTACGCCACCAATAAGTCGTGTGCAGCGTCCACATCGGCGTCGGATGATGCTTCATGCCCTGGCCGTCATTGTCGTATTCGTCATCGGCGATCAGACCACGGGCGGTCCAATCCTCAAGCACGTCGAGCGGCAATTTGGCGACGGCATCCGCCGCTGCCTTACTCAGCGGCAACAGGGGAACGCCATGCGCCTTCAGCTCATCCGTCATGTCGACACCGGCCACCGACACGCGCTGCTGCAGGGTTGGCGTAATCGCCGTGCCGTCCTGCGTCACGGTGAAGCCGAGGAAATTGTCGGAATCCACATCTCCGGCGTCGACCATGCTGTCTATATCGCCCTTGATATCAGGCATCGGGAAGGCGACAACGCTTTCGACATCCTTGTCGGAGGTGTTTTCGAAGACGTAATCGACACGTACTTCCGCCTGCGAAATGAAGAGCTTTTCCTCGGCCATGCTGACATCGCCGGTGCGGACATAGGCGAGGCCGCCCGTGCTCAGCTCGGCCATGGTGTCGTTCGCAAAAGCAGGAGCGGCGAACATCGCCATTAATGCCGCATAGCCTACGATCTCTCGCATGGTGCCCTTGCCCCGTTGATATCGGCGATTATCTCCGGCTGCGATCCGGCGTCAATGTCGATATCGGCATAAAAGGCTTGCAACATAATGCATTGCCCGGCATGGACAGCAGATGTCCGAACCGCAACGCCTCGACCAGCTCCTCGTTACCCTCTCGCTCTTCGCCAGCCGCTCACGCGCTCGCGATGCCATCCAACGCGGCACGGTGACGGTGAACGGCAAGATCGTGACGAAGCCGGGCGCACTTTTTGCCGAAGATGCCGATATCAGCATCGACGATCCCGCGCAGGATTACGTCTCGCGCGCCGCGCTGAAGCTGGTGGCGGCGCTCGACCATTTCGGCCTCGATCCACAGGGCCAGCACTGTCTCGACGTCGGCGCATCGACGGGCGGCTTTACCGAGGTGCTGCTGGAGCGCGGTGCCGACCATGTGACGGCAATCGATGTCGGTCACGATCAAATGCATTCGCGCATAGCGGCCGATCCGCGCGTCACCAATATCGAGGGTCTGAACGCGCGCAACCTGACCGCCGAGGATATCGGCGAACCTTTCACCTTCATCGTTTCCGATGTCTCCTTCATTTCGCTGAAGCTGGCGCTAGCTCCGGCACTCGTTCTTGCCGCACCGGGCGCGCGGGCTGTCCTTCTGGTCAAACCGCAATTCGAAGCCGGCCGCGATGCGATCGGCAAGGCCGGCCTCCTGAAGGACCCCTCCTCCGCTCCGGCCGTTGCCGCCGAACTCGAGCGCTGGTTCACCGAAGACATGGGTTGGCAGAGCCTCGGCCTCATCGCCTCGCCGATCGCGGGCGGCGACGGCAACCAGGAATTTCTTCTCGCAGGGATCAAGCCATGAGCACCGAAAACGTTACCATCCAGAAGCTCGGCGGCCAGGGCGACGGCATCGCGCAAGGCGCGGACGGGCCAATCTACGTACCCTTCACGCTGCCGGGCGAAACCGTCGCCATCGCGCGGGTGAAAAGCCAGGGCACGCTGATGTCGATCGCATCCGCCTCGCCGGATCGCCAGGAGCCGCACTGTCGGCATTTCGGCCCGCATGGCATCAACGGCACCTGCGGTGGCTGCACCCTGCAGCACTATGCCGATGCTCCCTATCGCGCCTTCAAGCGCCAGCTCGTCGTCGATGCCTTGCGCTCGAAAGGCCTGACGCCCGAGGTTGACGATATCATCGCCGCGCATCCGGGCGAGCGGCGCAGGGTCGTCTTCGCCGCGCGCAAGACCGAGAAGGACATGCTGATCGGCTTCAACCAGGCCGAAAGCCATCACATCGTCGCCATCGAGGAATGTCCCATTGCCTCTACCGGCATCATGACGCGCTTGCCGGCCATCAAAGCCATCGCGGCAGCGATGGCCATCAATGCCGAAGCTTTCCGCATTTCGGGTCTGGAGACCCTTACCGGACTCCATCTGGCCTTTCGGACAAGCAGCGCCGCAGCACGGTCGAAACCGTATTGTCGCTTCGCGGCATCGCGCGCGTATCGCTGAACGGCGAGATCCTGGTGGAGCCGGCAAAACCGATGATCGATTTCGGCGGTGTGCAGGTTGCCCCGCCGCCCGGCGCCTTCACGCAAGCGACCAAGCAGGCAGAGGATGCCATGGCCGAGCTGGTGGCAACCCATGTCGGCAAGGCCAAACGCATCGCCGATCTCTTCGCCGGCAGCGGCACCTTCTCGCTTCGCCTGGCACGGATCGGGCGCGTGCATGCGGTCGAAAGCGAAGACAAGCCGCTCGCGGCATTGGATCACGCTGCCCGTAACACGCAAGGGCTGAAGCCCGTTAGCGTCGAGCGGCGCGATCTCTTCCGCCGGCCCTTGATGATGCAGGAACTGAAAGTCTACGACGCCGTCGTCTTCGACCCGCCGCGCGCCGGCGCAGAATTCCAGAGCAAGGAGCTTGCCCGATCCCAGGTCAAGAAGATCGTCGCCGTCTCCTGCAATCCGCTGACGCTCGCCCGCGACCTCGCCTTGCTGGTCGAGGGCGGCTATCGCATTACGCGCGTGACACCGATCGACCAGTTCCTATGGACCTCGCATGTCGAGGTGGTCGCGGCGCTGGAGAAGTAACTTTGACCGCAGGCTCCCTGGCTGACCTCGTGGTTCGAGGCTACGCCCTTTGGGCTTCGCACCTCCCCATAAGGGCGGGTGAATTACTCACCGCTTCATAAAGGCCTCGAAAGCCGCGCGGGCCTCGGCGCTTTTCAGCTGGGCAGCGAAATGCTCGGCTTCTTTCTGGATGCGGTCGAGGACTGTATCCGGCGATCCGCGCATCAGGTCGCGTGCGATGCGAAGGGCTTCTGGTGGCTTGGCGGCAAGTTTTGATGCCAGCGACAGAGTCTCGGCTTCCACCGCCTCCCGCGTTGCGACTTTCCAGATCAGGCCGGCTTCCTTGGCGGCAGCAGCGGAAAAACCTTCGCCAAGAGCAAGCAGAGCAAAGGCGCGCTGATGGCCCATCACACGCGGAGCGATCAGGCTCGAGGCCGCCTCCGGAACCAGCGCGAGATCGACAAAAGGCGTCTTGAACAGGCTACGATCCGAAGCAACCGTCAGATCGCAATGCAGATGGATCGTCGTGCCGATGCCGATCGCCAGACCGTCGACGCCGGAGACGACTGGCTTTCTAACATTCGCCAATGCGACGAGAAAATCGAAGACTTCGCGCCCCATGTTGCCGCCCATGGCGAAGGCCAGGAAATCGGCGAGGTCATTGCCGGCCGAGAAACAGCCTTCCGTTCCGAGGAAGACGTGGACGCGGACTTCAGGTGCAGCTTCCGCCGCCTTCAGCGCATCGGTCATGGTCTGATACATGGCGCGCGTGATGGCGTTCTTCTTTTCCGGCCGGTTGAACCGGATGACCTGGACGTGTGGCGCGGTCTCGGGGCGTTCAATCAGAATGTGGTCGGTCATGGCTTTTCCTTAGGCTAATGCGGCGCGGGCGGCTTCGAGGCTGGAGGCACCCGCGATGACCCGATCGGAGAGGGCTGCGGTTTCGGCCAGCAGATTTTCGACAGCGAAGCGGCAGAGCGCGATGCGCTTGGCTCCCTCGCCGTCCCCCGCATCGGCAAGCCCACCCTTGGCCAGATAGGAACCTGTCAGCACGAGGCCGAAAAGCCGCTGGTAGGGCGTGGCGCCGGCTAGAGCTTCGGCGACGGCGCCTTCCGCCTGCTTCGACAACAGCCACTCGGTCGTCTTTTCCAGATCGGCAATGGCCGCCTCGAGCCGAAGCGCCGTTTCGCCAAAACCTTCGAGATTGGACTTGGCGACGTCCTGGGCGATATCTCGCAGCTCGGCAATCAAGCCGCGGACTTGATCGCCGCCCGCAATCGTCAGCTTGCGCGTCACGAGGTCGATGGCCTGAATGCCGTTCGTGCCTTCGTAGATGGGCGCGATGCGCGCGTCGCGCAGCAGGCGTGCTGCGCCCGTCTCCTCGATGAAGCCCATGCCGCCATGGACCTGGATGCCGAGCGAGGCAACATCGACGCCGGCATCGGTGGAGAAGGATTTGGCGATCGGCGTCAGCAGCGCTGCCCGTTCCTGCCAGTAGCGGGCCTTTTGCGGATCGCGATGCGACATGTCGATCGCCTGGGCGCAGGCGTAGCAGATCGCGCGCGAGCCCTGCGTCAAAGCCTTCATCGTCAGCAGCATGCGGGCGACATCGGGATGCTCGATGATCGGGCTCATGCCCGATGCAGTCGTCCCCGGCGCGCGGCCCTGCGTCCGTTCCCGGGCATAGGCGATGGCCTTCTGGGTGGCTGCCTCGGCGATCGCCACGCCCTGAATGCCGACGGCAAGGCGCGCGTTGTTCATCATCGTGAACATGCAGGCAAGGCCTTTGTTTTCCTCACCCACCAGCCAGCCGACGGCACCCTTTTCCGCACCATATTTGCCATCGCCGAAGATGAGCGTGCACGTCGGCGAGCCGTGAATGCCGAGCTTGTGCTCCAGTGAATGGGCAAAATAATCGTTGCGGGCGCCGAGCGAGCCATCCTCGTTGACGAGGAATTTCGGCACGAGGAAGAGCGAGATGCCACGCGTGCCGGCGGGCGCGTCCGGAAGGCGGGCAAGGACGAGGTGGATGATATTCTCCGTCGCCTCGTGGTCGCCCCAGGTGATGAAGATCTTCTGGCCGAAGATGCGATATGTGCCGTCATCGCGACGT
>ERZ781399.4054-NODE-4054-length-10815-cov-3.663476_pt1 | contig 10815 bp, 9 predicted proteins | sample MGYA00511014_ERZ781399 | MGnify/ENA primary metagenome ERZ781399 (study PRJEB29847, sample SAMN06458254) | wastewater metagenome | isolation source: Wastewater bioreactor | place: South Africa: Cape Town | study: EMG produced TPA metagenomics assembly of the... | reverse complement strand
TTCGAGCAGGTATAAGATCAGAATAAAGATGGACACATTGGTACAAAGAAAAAAAAATCAAGCAGGAACAAACCGCATACAAACGAAACGAACAAAGTTTGGAAATGAGAAAAGAAGAAAGAAGATTATGTGTTTTGAGAGATATTTTTGAATTGTCCTTTTTTTTTTCTTTCAACAATAAAAAAAAGCAAAGATTTCGTCGAAAGCCATAGATACAAGATGCTTTCTTCTGTCTGACATAGATGTGTGGAAAGTCTAGTCGAATTTTTCATGTCGTATCTGCTTCTAAATAAATGCAGAAATTCAACAGGAAAAAAGAAAAACTAAAAAGATTTTTCGCAGAAACAAATATGAGATCCGATATCGAAAACTAAATGGCTGAGAAGATAAGAGAAAGATAGAGAGGTAGAACCATTGAAAGCATTCGAAAATAAGCAAATCTAATCAAACATTCATGCATTATTGATGAATAAATATGACTTACTAGGTATTAATGTACGATTGACAAACATTGTCGATAAAATAGCTCCCTGGAAGAAGAAGAAAAAAGAAATCAATGATTGAAATTGAGAAATAGATAGATGATATCGAAATACTTTTAATTTTCGTCGTGCATTGAATTTACGTAAGCAATCAACAGTTTCTTGTCGATGAATTGTGCCAGCAACACGTTCTCTTTGCTAGAAAAGAAAGAGAGAAAAAAACAGCTTTTTCTTCTTATTTTTTTTTGTCTTTATTAGATCTGTTTGCAGAGATTTTAATCAAATCATGAATGAAGAATACTTGAGTCTTCTTCTTCTTCTCCTCAAATAGCAACTAGAAATAAGAATGAGGAAAGAAAAGAAGAAAGAAGAAGAAGAAAAAGAAAGTCTGTAGAAGAAAAGAAAAAGAAATGAGATGCATCAATGCTTTTGTTTGAAAAGAAATGGGAAATAGTCTAATAGTCAGTTCAATTAACATTCAAAATGTCAAGAATAGTTCTTCTATATTTGGTGAATAAACAACCGAAATCGAACGAACGACAACCGGTGATTAAACTAGTGATCGATAATTGAGGAAATCGAATGGAAGCAATTTATTCTGATAACTTACACATATCCAAGGGTGTTTAAGTGCATCAGCTGCGCTTATACGTCGACTAGGATTGATATTTAACATTGAATCAATGAGACGTTTAGCTTCAGTTGTCACCGTATCCCATTCGGGCGATGGATACTAAAACATTCGAAAGTCAAACAACAATTGATAATTATTTTCTTATTCGGTTGAATGAATTTACGTCATAGGCGCCGGCCTTAATTTGATTATACAAACGATGTTGATCTTCATCCCAAAACGGAGGATAACCAACAAGAAGTATATATAAAATAACGCCACATGCCCAAATATCAACTGGCTTTCCGTAGGGTTCTTTTTTTAAAACTTCCGGACTGAGATAACCAGGTGTGCCAGCAAAACCTTAAATATACATTTATATTTCTCTCTCTCTCTTTCATTGTTTTTTTGTCATTAAATTTGCTAATACATACCATACCATTGTGTTTGTTCTCCATTGACTTCAATAGCCAAACCGAAATCAGCTAATTCTAAAACGAAGGACAATGCAATTGAATTAAATCTGACATTTTCTATTTTATTTCTCTTCATGTAAAAAGTAGTTCCGTTCAATTTTCTCAACAGGAAATAAATCAACATCATTCATCATGTTCGTTGTTATTAAATAGAAAGAAGAAAAAAAAAGATCCTCGAATAATAACTTACTGACAGCTGCTCCTTTGGTTTTGCTTGCAAGCAAAAGATTTTCAGGCTAAAATCAAATTCAAATAAAACTCAACGAAATTATCATCTTTTTTTTCATTTTACTTTCAAATCTCTATGTACAATATTACTCTCATGACAATGCCGTACAGCTTCAAGGATTTGTTGAATACAATGACTAGAAAATATATCATAGCGTTGCATTGTTTTATTCTATTTTCCATTACCTTGCATCCGCTTCGCTATAGAATTCTCTCGCAACAATATCTTCAAATAGTTCTCCACCGGTGACTATAAAAAAAAGAACGATGACGACGACGGTAACTCGTTAAAGTTTGTTTTTTTTTCGTATTCAAAAAGACTTACAAATCAAAGACTAAATAATGGAAACCTTCTTCAGAAATACTATCATGAAGGCGAACTAGAAACAAGACATTCAAAATTGTTCAAACATAAATTACTGATGATTTTTACCGATATTTGGATGTTTTAATTGTCGACAAATTCGAGCTTCTCTTTCGAGTTTTTGATGATCTTTAAAAAAAAAGTAGCTCAAATTTTACAAAAAAACAACATTTCGTTTTTGGCTTTTTTTTTTACCTCGAGTCGATAGTTTTTTCGTATTGATTATTTTGGCAGCAAATTCTTGTCCGGAACTTTTTTGTATACATCGTCTGACAATAGAAAATGCACCTCTACAACGAGACAGAAAAAAAATACACATTCGTTTTGTTAATAGTATATAATTGATTATAATCCATTATTAATGAAATTTTGCTTTCTTTCTTCAATATTATTTCTCGCTAGAGGCTAGAAAACCACCAACGCACGTCCTTCTTCGTTTCGTTTCTTTTCTCTTCTTTTCTTTTATCAATACTTTTGCATGGATGAACAGTTAGTCAACGACAAACAAACAACAAATGCGTATTCAAACAATTGATTGAAGCTGAATGCCGGCTTGATAATAATGACTTTTTTTTTCTTTCCTGATCTTGTCGTTTGTCCAATTATGATAATATACGTTTAGACTTCGACTTAAACGAGACGACGATGAAAGGAAAAGATATAACAGTGATCTAAAGCTATCTCGTTTTTTAGAAGAGCGAGAGAGATGAAGTCAGAATACGAATGAGAATAACGACAACAGCAGCAGTAGCAATGATGACGATAGGACAACGACGAAGATGATGATGAAGAGAACGAGAGAAAAATAATATCCGCGACATGCAAACGCGATTAATCAGAAGGAAGAAGAAGAGCGGCTTTCTTTTTTTATATATGAAGGTTGAACCGTATTACCAAAATAGTAACAAAAAAAAATGGTTGATTAAAATTAATCAAAATAAGATAAATCTGAACACAAAGTCGAATTCAGTTTATGTTCTTCTCAGTTGACATACTGTTTTTCTCTGTGCTTCGACACAATATTTACTCATGATTAGATCGATAAATATTTGTTCACTTACTTGCCGAGTTCTTCTTTTAAATCATATTCATCAGTGAAACGGGTCGATGTTACAAGTGAATTCGATATCGGAGTATTATTATTAACAGCAGCCATGCTTGTAGTTGAACTTGTGCTGGTTGTTGTTGTTGTTGGGGGCGACACTTTTATATTTTTATCCTTTTTAATACTGTCGTTTGTATTGTTAATATTATTGAAAAATTTGCTTAATAGAGCACTATTATATTTCATACAGTGAACACGAGGCAATCTCGTTTTATTTCACTCATAAAGAGACAACAAATTAGAGCCTTTTTTTTTGTTCGAAGATTAGTTTTTTAATTAATCGATAATGGTGGTGGACGTTGAGTCATGATGAATTAATCGATTGAAAATGACGAATAAACGGTTCAATCTATAACAACAACAGAAAAAAGGCCAAGAGAAATGATGAGAAGATCGTTGTTGTATAAATGCGACAAAAAAAAACCGAACAAGATTCTTCTTGTTGTTTGTCGTAATAGTCGGAGCAGCAGCAACTAGAGAAGAAGCTTATTTCTGGTCGACGACACACATACGCAGAAGCAAAGGATCCCCGATGTCGATTCAGGTGGAGAGAAACAGAGAAAGAAAAAAAAGAAGAAGAAAAAGAAGAAGGAAAAAAAGAAAGAAAGAAAAAAGAAGAAGAAAAAAAGAAGAAATAACAGCAGTCGCAGAAAGCAAGGAAAAAAAACTCAAGACGATGCTTAGCCAGTCAGAGACAGGAAGGAAAAGAAAGAGTGGAATGGCCGCTAGGGATACACACGAATGCACACTCACGAAAAAAGCTATCATTAGAAACTATCATGTCGTTAGTTGTGTTTGACTCGAGCAGCAACAAGGGCGAAGGAAAATCTTCGTGTTAATATTTCAATAAAATTCTGTTGGGTTTGTTCCTATCGAACAAAATCAAAATCTTTTATTTCTCTGACGAAGAAGTTCGAAGGCAAATCGAATTGCATAGGATTTAATTGGTTTATCTTCATTTACCAATAGAAATATTCTGTATAAAAGGCGGAAGAATAAGAACAAGAAGAAGAAGAAGAAGAATAAGAAGGAAAAAAGCTGACAGACTGTGAGAGACGTAGGTTCCTTTTTTGTGCTATGTATCATATTTATTTAAAAAAAAAAAGAAGAAAAAGAAAGAAACGATGATTGAAATTATTTCTGACGAATATTCCTTTTTTTTTCTTCACGAGAAGAAAAAAGAAAAATTCCTTTTCTTGTCAAATATAATTTGAATTTCTTGAAAACGATTAATTGTCCTTAGATAATTACACTAAAACATGCAAATGTCGAATAAAAAAAAAGAGTTCGCTGGAATATTTATTTTCAATAACGTCCAACAGGTTCACGAATCACATAACCACCTTGGTTATAAACCGGTTGCGATACTGGAACATAAACTACTCGTTCACTAAAATACAAAAAAAAACGTCAAAAATCGATTTGATTTCTTTTTCGTACCGAGGTTGTTGACAACATGGTAAACAACAGCAAAGTAAATTCAATGGCAAACAACATAAACAAATATCTAATGAATCTGAACACGGGCAGATATCAGGCTAGAATATTAAGCAAAAATCCTTTTCTATCAAGGAAATAAATGCAGAGTTGACTACGTACAATACACATCGCACGTATTCAAAATAGGATTGATTATTAATAAGAATTCGATCCGTTGTTTTCTTTCGTCTTATTTAATATACAATAATATTCGATTTTTATCATAATAAGTATGGATATATTTTTTTTCTCTTTCTCGTGTTTTTTTTTATCAATCCAGAATCAAAGAACAAACGCACACAAAAAAAATGAAGAAGAACGAAATAAAGAAGACATGACACATAATATTATTATTATTATTATTTGTGATACATACATGAAAAAAAGAAATGAAGAAAAATCAAGATTAATATTTGTATGAGAAGACAATAACAGCGAATGAATAATAACACACTGTTCGTAGTAAAAAAAGAAGAAGAAGAAGAAAGGAAAACATTAGTTTGTTGTGTTTTTTTCGTTTTGGTAATACAGAAGTTCATTGTAGAAGAACAAAAATAGAGATATTTATGTAGAAATGTTAGTCGTTAGTATCCATTTTTTGGGGACGGATCATTTATCAACTAAACAACGAGCTGGTTCTGTTATTCATTTGACTAGTTGATCAACCATTCAAAACATTGATTTTGTGTTTTCGTTTTCAAGTAAATAGATTAAATCGTTCTATAACACACAAAAGAAAAATGAAAGTTTACTTCTTGAATAAAGAAAATCTTACTTTTTAATCGAGATGTATTCGATGTTAATGGAACAGGAATTTTCAATGTTTGCGTATGAGTAGCTGTTGTTAATTTACTACCAAGACTGGATAGATCTGGCGGTGGTGGTAATGGTTGACCGGTCAACGAATGTTGATCTTGTTTGCCTGTTGATAATGATCGAGAGTTGACACTCGATATTGAACGATTATCATCGATATTTGATAATGATGAATGATTGAATAATGGCGAACTTGATGAAAGATTACTGAGAGTATTTGATGTCGATGAGATAGGTGATTTTGTTGGATGTATACCGTTTCGCAAGAGTCTAAAGAAAAACGAAATCGAGTTAGTTTCTATATATTGAAATAATTTTTTCTTTGTACTTTAATGGCGATAGATCATTTTGTGGTTTGAGATCTAGACTAATGTCATTATCGGTTGATGTCGATGAATAATGTGAATTTCGATTTGATTTCTGTTGATTTGATGATGATGATGTATTCGATTGTGTTGGATTACTCGTTGAACTTGTCGATATACTTGTCGATGATGATGATGATGATGAACCGAAAAAGTTCGTTCTCGTCGGTGATTCTTTTGTTTGTGTGTCGATCTGTTCAGAACAATTTGCTTTTTGTCCATTAATCAATAGATTATACGCATTTTTAGCTTCTTCACTGATATCACCTGAACACAAAGAACAAAAAAAGATAAAAAAAAAACTACACATTTCTATTTCGCAGTTCTCTGTTTCGATAAGATAATGCGAAAATAAACAAACCATTTTGTAAGCGTTGTTCAAGTTCACGTGTAAATCGACATGTATCATCGTTGGATTTCGTTTTCGATTGAGGAGATTGTTGATTAGAATCTAGAAAAGGATGAGAGAAGACGATGAATGTCGTTGCCTTTCTCCTTTCGATCGGATTAGGTAGACCTGTCATTTGAATTGAAGATGATTGATTGAATTCGTTGGATGAGATTTGAACCTGAAAACGAACGCAAGATTTTATATTCTCATGAAAATAAATCTCTTGAAAATGATTTTGAAAAGATTCAATTTATTGGAAATAAATCAATATTAAATCTCGTGTTGTTGTTTTTTGTGTTCCTCCTCTTTTTTAAGAATCAATCATGTGACTTACGTTTAGCGTAGGTGATTTGGGTGATGTGGGTGTACTTCGTTCGGGTTTGGGCGGTGGAATTTTCGAATTGGAATCGTCGAGTTTCGTTGGTTCAGAATAGATTTCAGTAAATGCTTGAAGAACTTCATCGAGTAACGACGATGTTTCTTGATTATTTAAAGTCACGTCTTCTTCAACTGGTTTCTGATAATTGGATTCGAGATCTTAAAAATAAAAATTTTCGCTTGTTTTTTTTAAAATAAAATCTAGTTTCTTTTACTAGTCATTATCGATGCACTTTTTTCTATAGGCAATTGAATAATATCCGTTTTCTCGATACCAGCAAGACATGTTACATCGCCAAATGTTTCGCCTAAAAGTTTCATCATTAGAAACGAATAGAGATCGTTAATTTCCGTTTGAATCTACCTGACACACCAATATGAAATGCATGTATAAAATCAGCTTGTGGTAAGCCAATCATATCCTTCGATATTGATTTGCCTTTAGCTTTTCCGAGACTTTTTTTCATGTCTAAAAAACACACACAAATTATTTCAACGAAAACAAAACAAAACGATAGAAATTCAAACCTGGTTTTCGTTGAAATAAATTGCTCATTGTTGATGATGAATGTTTTGGCTTCGATATTGATATAACATGTACTGGTTCAACATCCGTATTATAAACGAAACCGATTTGACCGTCAGCAGATATACACTGCAGAAAATTATTGACCGATGACGATGATATGGGAACGTTAAGACTAGAACAGATGGCAGAATGAACGAAGAGAGAGAATGAGAAAGAAGAGAAAAACGAAAAGAAAAAGAGAATGACTAATGGAAAAGGAAAAAAAATATCCTCTCGAGCAAGCCAAAGTTTATGTTCAATATTAATTGAAAAATTCGAATCACTTCAATTTTTTTTTGCCACTTTTTTTTTCTCTTCTCTCTCACGCACAATCAGTAATATGTCAGTTCAAGGATACAAAACGATTGATTGAGCGAGCAACCGTTGAAAGTGTGTAACAGGTAGCGCGTCGCATCATAAAACAAATGACCCTAGCCCGTTGCCTATATATATATAAATACAAACCAGGAGAAATAAAGAAAGAGTGTGTGTGTGTGTGTGTGTTTATGTAACGATGAATTCCGAGCACGAGTGTATATACACATTACCGTTGCTTTGCCTTTCAACCATCTCCTCTCTCATTTTTTCTTCTTTTTCTTCTTCGTCTTCGTCTTCGTCTTCTTCTTCTTCTCTCCTCTTTATCGTACGTACTAAGCTGTCGAAATTTGATGCACACACATACACACGTATATACATACCATCGATCGAGGATCGTCAATGGTCCTAACAGGCATGATTCTTTCGAAAGAAAACCATCAGGGAAATCGATCGTTTTCGATTGATTATCTTTCCAACGAACTTTTTTGATTTCAATCTACGAAAAGAAAATAATAATAGCAACAACAATAGATTGAATTCTTCTCTTACTTCGCTGAGATTTTTTTCTAATTGTGCGAATGTTGGTCGTTCAGATGGTTCATATTTCCAACATTGAAGCATGATATCATAGAGTTCATTTGTCGCGTATGTTGGTTTCGATAATCGTTGATGATTAGGAGCATCAATAGAGTTGAGAATCTAAATTACAATCAAACGAGAAACAAAATCAAACTCTCTGATTTCCATTGGGATAAACAAATTTGTTCTCAATATGTGCTATCTTATTCTAATTATTTATTGATATTAATTAATCTGCAAGAAAAAATCTTCTATTTTCATTATTCAAACGATCGAAAGACGAAGAAGAAAAAGGAGGAAACAATTTATTATTGATCAATGATTCATTTGAAATGTCAAAAAATCATCAACGTGATATGTCATAACCAAGATCAATTTCTCATGTACTACTGATTGAATAGCCTTTTACGAACAACTAAACTCGTCGAAATAAACAACAAAAGACATTTTTCAAACATTTACTTCAGCACTTGTTAGACCTTGCCATGGCATTTGTCCGTAACTAAAACATTCCCACATACAAACACCAAATGAGAACACATCGCATGCTGTTGTAAAACGTAGGAAATTGATTGCTTCAGGACTCATCCAAGCAATGGGCAAACGTAGAGAATCTTTCCATGATGTTTTATAATAATTTGTTTCCGGACAACAGAGACGTGATAGGCCAAAGTCAGATAATTTGACCTATTTTGTTTTTTTTTTGATTTAGAAAATAAAAAGACAATGAATTGAATTGTTTTTCTGTTATTTTGTCGAAAATAACATACAAGTGTTTTACTAAAAACAAGAATATTTCGACTGGCTAAATCACGATGAATGAGAAATTTCTTTTCCAAGTAACTCATTGCTGATGTTATTTGTCGTAAGAATTCAATTAGAATTTCGATGTTATAATCACATTTAGCAGTTTTACTCAATAAACATTCATATAAAGATCGAGAATGTGCATATTCAGTTACCTATAAAGGACAAAATGATCGTTAAATATTTTGTTTCTTATTGTTGTTATCGTCAAAATCGTTTCTTACCAACATAAAAGAACCTTCGGCTTGAATGACAATACCAAAAAATTGAATGATATGCGTATGTTCAATATCTTGAAGCACGCAAATTTCTTTGAGAATATCATCGAGATGAAAATCTTGATCGAATTTATGTCAACTGAAGATTTTCAATTTATTTGCTTTTTTTTCTTCGTATTTTCGATTTTAATACTTACTAATTCATTTTGTTTCGTTCGCCAAAATGCTTTGAAAACTAGAAAAAGAGAAAAAAAAATAAACAGTAAATTTTTCAGTCGATGATTTCTACCAGTTCCGAATTCTCCTTGTCCAATTTGTTCGATCAGTTGAATATTCTGTGGTGAAATAATATTTTTCTGTTGTTGTGATGCTTTGCCCATGTTGATCTGTTGATTTAGTAATGAACCCTGCCGTTCATAACAGTGATTCTGATTCAATTCGAGTGTACTTTGTGTTAGATTTGACGTTGAACGAAGTGTTAATTTCTATTTAAACGAAAGCAAATGAAACACAAATTGAGTTCAGTTAATAACTGAAGAAAAAAAAAATGTTGATGAGATGAACTTAAGAGAAATACTCAAGTAACCACCTGTTTTTCATTGCAACTGACCGCTGTTCTTACAACAACTAGTAGAACCGCTGTTGCCTGAGATAATCGAAGGGTAATTTTTCTTCTTCGTCTTCTTTTTCTTCTCAGCTATGAATGACCGTTTGTGTAGTAGTAAGTAATGTGATGCCGGTCAGAAACAGAGCGAGAGAGAGAGAAGAAGAAGAAGAAGAAGAAGAAAAAGGACAAGAACAAGATAACAACATGTACGAGATGAAGAAGTAATAAGGAGGAGAAAGAGAATGATTGTAAACGGATAGGATCTCAGTTTTCTTTTAAGTATCAATTAGACAACCGATAGAATTGATAATTCGACTTACGCGAGCAAGAAGTTTGCCTAATGTACTTGTGAACATTGCATTATTCGTTAAATTTGTATTCGATGATGTTGGTAAATGTCGTTTGATTTTACGAAATTGTGGTTTAGACATGCCTAATGAAATAAGATCGGATTCGTTGACATATCGTAGATCATTGATACTATACACCTATGAATAAAAAACAATCCGTTCTGTTTTCGTCATAATATCAACGAGGAGGAGGAGGATGATGATGAAAGAAAACAAAAGAGCTTGTTTGCTTTTAAGTGAACTAGTCATCATCAAGAATACTAATAAACGCATGAGTGTAAGTGTCAATCTATCCGTGCTTGCGCAATTTTGCGGTCATTTCTCGTTACATCACGGAGTTTGAACATGCATGCATGCATGCATGCGTATACCAGTTAGTCTTCTTTCTTTCTTTCTTTCTTCTTTCTTCTTCTACTTAGTTAGTCTTAATTCGCGTGTGTATATTCTCGTTTCAAATATTTTTCATACAAAAGGCGTATATAATATATATAAATTCAAATAGAAAAAAGAAAGCTCAATTTTCAAGACTACCAAGGTCAAAGCTTTGTGCGTGTTGGATAGAATATAGATGAAAAGGGAAGTCTCCAATTTAGAATCTTTATCCCTATAATAATCGACATGATGTGAATGGAGCATGTGCTAGTAAATTATCTGGCTTTATTTAAATACAT
>ERZ781399.4045-NODE-4045-length-10847-cov-4.348314_pt1 | contig 10847 bp, 16 predicted proteins | sample MGYA00511014_ERZ781399 | MGnify/ENA primary metagenome ERZ781399 (study PRJEB29847, sample SAMN06458254) | wastewater metagenome | isolation source: Wastewater bioreactor | place: South Africa: Cape Town | study: EMG produced TPA metagenomics assembly of the... | reverse complement strand
ACGTCAAAAACCCTCAAGCAGTCGTGATTTACCGTATTACAGTCGTATTGGACCGTACGTATAAACGATCAGATATGAGTGTATTCGGCCGGTTTTGAATGTATATGTCACGATGAGATACGATCGTAATACGGTGCATACAAAACGGCTGCAAACTGTATAAAATGGCTTTATACGCTATCGTTTTGTATCGTAACGGCGACCGTATTGATCGGCCTGGGTTGGTTACAATTCTCCATCTTGTAAGGATTGCGATAGTATTGATTATCATTAAACAACTTGTATTGTAGCTATGACAATATCGAATCGGCATCGAAATTTGTGGAATATTTTAAATTACTTGGTGAAATGCAAACAATGATACTCGATCTTGCTTTTGTTGAAACGCCAATTGATGAACAATCGAATTCATAAGCGGAAATCAAAATTCATTCGATCAAAAACTATTCTACAAACGATATCTCTCTATGTCTTTCTATGACAATAATCATTTGTTTCGTTCGATATCCTCGTTTTGCTTCAGACATAATTTCAACGTGCTAGGTTTTCACTGATTTTCGTATTTCTTTCTCAATCTGTCATTTTCTCTCATCATTTTCGTTGTTTTTTCTGTATGAGATTACTTTAAACATCCGTCGATAAAACACACACACAAGAGAAAAGCAAATAATTGTATTCGTGCATCATTTCTCGAAAATACAATCATTTAATTCGTTTGTTGATGCGAAAATTGAATTAAAAAATGCCATTTATTGATCAATAATCATCATTAAATAAAGAATGAGATTATACACAAAGAAAAGTCAATGAAAGAAAATATTTTACACCGAGAAGAAAAAAGAAAAAAAGAAAAAGAATTTGATTTTCGAGGTTAATCATATCGGATTAATCATTCAAAGATCAACTAATTTGGAAAGTGATCGATTTTTATTATCATCTGTTGACATTGATAATGATGAACAATTATTATTTACAGAAAATATCGAATCATATTGTTGAACTCGAATAACACCAACGCCACCGCCTAATCGACGATAATTCATTCCACCATGTAATTTCCAACTATTCGATTCACTATCATAGATTTCAACACTTTTTAAATATGCAGCTCCCTTTTCAAAAATCAACATTTCATTTTTTGCTTTGTCAAAGAAAATCAATGACTTACATCGAATCCTCCAATAGCCATGAGAAGATTATTAACAACAGCTAAGCCAACTCCACTTCTTCTTGAATTCATCGCTACAACAGGTGACCATTGATTAGTTTTTGGATTATATCTTTCAGCAGTTGATAATTCAGTAGCATCGTCTCTTCCACCAACAGCATCTATTCACAATGTTCGAAATAAACCAAAGAAAAAAAAAAGTTGTAAACACATACAAATAAATCCATTGAAAACAGCACAACCAAGATGTTTTCGACGTGTGATCATCGATGCAACTGGATTCCATTTATTTGCTTTGGAATCATAACGTTCAACTAAAACAAAACCAACGAATAAAACAAAATCTGTGAACTAAAAAGCAAATGTTTAACCAGTATTCAGTGGCGATTGTCCATCGGATCCTCCGATTGCATAAAGATAACCATCGAGTACAGCAACAGCCACACCCAATCGTTTTGTTCCCATCGATGAGACCTTTGACCATCGTTGAATTGATGGATCGTATCTTTACAACAATTAAAGAAATCAATCAATCAATCAATTATGTTGTTGTTGTTGTTGTTTAATTACTTTTCAACGAGATTTAAACAAGAAACTCCATCTTGTCCACCGACAGCAAATAGACATCCATCGAGAACAGCAACACCAACACTCGTTCGACATGAACTCGTTGGAACAACATCATGACTCCATTGATTTGTTTGTGGATCAAACCTTTCGACACTGTTCAAATAACTGCCTCCATCATGACCTCCGACAGCATACAAAAGATTATTCAAAACTCCGACTCCAACTCCACATCGTCGTTTGGACATTGGTGCAACTGATTTCCATTCATTCGTTGTTGGATCAAACATTTCAACACTGGCGATTGCATCACCCGAACACCATCCACCGACTATTTTCAAAAATTCAACGTTGAAAATCAAATTTTCAAAAAACGAAATGAACAAGACCTGCAAAGAGAACTTCGGATGATTTGACTGGTTTTCGTTTTCTTGTTCTTGGTCCTTGTTTATTCAATCGTTCGTGAGGCAACAATAAATAATCTTTTGCTTCATCAATTAAATCTCGACAAGTTTGATCGGCTCGTATCAACGGATCTGAACTAACTGTATTCACAAGAAACCGAGCGGACATCAACGGAAATCGAACATGTTCCAAAATCTACTTCAATCTTCGAAGAAAATCACCAACAAACAAACAAAACAATGGTTTACTTTCGATAGATATTGTTTTCTTTGTTGAGTATCACAAGAAATCCAAAGCATAACCGCATTGAACACGTCCTCTTCGCAATTCATATTCAATTCATCCGAGGAAATGATTTCAATTAGCTGATCAATGGGAAGGAAAAGAAATTCTTCACTATCTTTCACATCAAGAAAATGCTGTTGAGTGTAACGATCAGCAATACGTAGCAAATCTCGACACGAATGTGTGTCGGCAAATGCTCGAATGCCGAGACAATTACTTGGATCGAGTTGTTTCTGTAGAAATTCACAACATGTCGTTTGAACCTCTTCAATCTAAATCAAAGATTCGGTTTTCATTCATTTGTCTAAATCAATGCGAATCGTTGATCTACTTGAAGAATACAAGCAGCTGGTAATAATGTTTGAACATTTTTCTCGTCGACAATGATTCTCGATGTGTAACAATAATCAATAAGAAATTCCATTGCACATTCATCGATATCACGAATAAAAATTTCTGTTTGTCGACTTTCAGCTAATTCGCCTGTAAACATAGCTTTGAAATACGGACTACATGCCGAAAGAATGGCTCGATGTGCAGCGATTCGATTTTGTCCGACAATTAAAATGACGTCACATAATTCTTTTTGTTTTCGTAGAAGATTTAGATTTTCTAAGAGCAATTTAGCGTGTTTATCTGATGTTTTGATTAATTTGTTGTGACAAGGTGAACAATCTTTGAGCATATCAATTGTTGTGCTATTCATTTCATTCGATTGACTTTTCAATGTACTTCAAATGGAAAAAACAAAAACAGTCGAAAATTTCATCAACTGACAAAAAAGAAAAGAAAACGAGTCGAACCATGTTTTGCCTAAGAATAAAGGCGATTGAGTTGTGTCCATTTGCTCCATTGAATCGACTTACGAATTCAACAAATAATCATTTTCAATTCGACAACAAACAACAATCAATCAATCAATGATCATCATCACCACAAGAAAAATATTAACTTCAATGGCTGATCAAAACGATAGTGGCGACATCAAACAACTAGTTTCGATCGGATTTATTTTAATTGTCAATATTCATTTCGAAGATTTTATTGAAAATATCTTTTTCTAGTCGAACATTTGCAAATAAATCATCGATTGTAGCGATGTTGATGATTTGATTGGTCCAAGCTGTCATTTCCAAAAAAAATGTTCCGTTTTGCTTCCTGAGAATGCCAAAGAATCTTAAATTTTATTCTCGTTGTTTTTTCTTTGTAAACTGTGATCAGTAGAAGTGAAAACGATGCTAGCATCATTCCGAAGACAAGATAAAAAAGACGAAGAATCAAGTACAAGCGGAAATCCGTATAAGAATCTCGAAAAAGCTTCAGTTTTACAAGAAGTAAATTCATTTGAATTCATTCATTTTGATTGCACACCTCGTCTAGGCTCGAATATTTAATGAAACACCGATCAATGCAAAAAAATGCATTCAAATTCTAACTAAAATCATGTATTTGATAAATCAAGTAGGATGAGCAGTTCGTGCGAGAACGAAGAGATTTGTTTGTTTTTTGTTCAAAGGGAGAACAATTAGGTCAAACTGAAGCCACAGAGACATTTTTTGCAATGACAAAATTATTTCAATCGAAAGATGTTTGTATAATCAATTATTTTGAGAGAAAAAATGAGTGATTTTTAAACAATTCAAAGTTATTACTTCGTCGAATAATTTATTTAACAATAAAAGAAATGTCAAGTGTTGCCAATGATGTTATTATTGTAACATCGAGTTTAACTCGAGATATGACTGGAAAAGAAGATTCGCATCGTGGTCCATCGATAAGAGCTCTTTGCAAAATAACAGACGTAAGATTCAACAACAAAAACTATAATGAACTTCTTTTCAATTTAAAGGCATCAATGATGCAAAGTGTTGAACGATATATGAAACAAGCAATTGTCGATAAACTACCTTCGGTTTCATCAGCTGCTCTCGTTTCTTCGGTTCATTTAATGCGTCACGGTCCTGAAGTTGTAAAACGTTGGGCAAATGAAGTTCAAGAAGCGGTTAATCATGAGAATACAATGGTTCAATATCATGCTCTTGGTCTTCTCTATCAAATCCGTCGATTGGATAAGCATGCAATCAGAAAATTGATTTTAAAATCTTCGAAATCGAACATTCGAAGTCCATACGCATATTGTTTTCTCGTACGAACAGATTTTCGATTTTGTCCTTTCCAAATTTGCGTCCGTCGATTTAGATTCGAATTGCGGCGAATTTGATCAACGAAGAAGGCGAAGGAACCGACAGTCCAATCTACGATTTTCTCGATTCATGTTTACGTCACAAACATGAAATGGTGACTTATGAAGCTGCATCAACGATTGTCTCACTAAAATGTGTCACACCCAAAGAACTAACGTCCGCTGTTAATGTTCTTCAATTGTTTATTTCGTCTTCGAAATCTGTTCTTCGTTATGCAGCTGTTCGAACTCTGAATAAGGTTCGACACGCAAAATCTCGAGTTTTTATGTTGAATTCTTTGATTTTCAGGTTGCAATTGAGTATCCTCAAGCTGTAACAACGTGTAATGTTGATCTGGAAACGTTGATTTCGGATTCGAATCGATCGATTGCGACTTTAGCAATTACAACACTTCTCAAAGTATTTTTCTTTTTGCTCTTTTGGTTGATTTCGTGTTTTTAGACGGGAAATGAAGCGAGTGTTGATCGATTAATGAAACAAATTTCGTCGTTTCTATCTGAAATATCCGATCAATTTAAAACTGTTGTTGTTGATGCAATTAAGTAATTACGATTGAATTTCTTTGTTTTTTCTTAAAAATAATTGATAATTTAGAGCATTGTGCCAAAAATTTCCTCGTAAACATATCGTTTTAATGTCGTTTCTCTCGAATATGTTACGTGAAGAAGGTGGTTATGAATATAAAAAAGCGATTGTGAATACAATTATTTCGATTGTCGAAGAAAATCCTGAGGCCAAAGAATCCGGTAGAATTCATTTTCGATTTATTTTTATTGAAAAAACACAAAGACAAACATTTAGGTTTAGCATATTTATGTGAATTTATCGAAGATTGTGAACACACATCACTAGCAACTCGTGTTCTTCATCTTTTGGGACGTGAAGGACCACGAACAACAACTCCATCGAAATACATTCGTTACATTTACAATCGAGTGATTCTGGAAAAAGTTCCTGTTCGTGCAGGTCGGTCTTTTATTTTCTTTGTAATTTCATTTCGTTGTTGTTGTTTAGCTGCTGTCAGTGCATTGGCTAAATTCGGCGCAGCTTGTGATGAATTATTGCCGAATATTTTGATACTTTTACAACGAACAACACTCGATCAAGATGATGAAGTTCGTGACCGAGCGACATTTTATTACGAATTACTAAAACGTAATGACAAAGCTCTGAATTCAGCGTATATTCTCAATTGTAAGTCGAGTCATTTGATTGAATCGAATTGAATTGAATGAGATTTTTGTTTAGCAATGAATGTTTCGTTGTCGTCACTCGAACGACTTTTACATCGTTACACAATGGAATCAACAACTGTGAAACCATTTGATGTTCGATCTGTGCCGGTTGAAAGCGTTCGTGTTGAACAACCGAAAGGTTTGACATTTGAACAAACAAGTTGTTCACGAAATGTGAATCATGAATCGAATGCGAAAGATATTTACAGTGGTATGTCTTCGAAAGAGAGACGAAAAAAGTGAAAACAATCTGTCAATTTAGAAAAACTAAGTGCAATGCCAGAATTTGCTCATTTGGGTCCAGTATTTAAATCTTCATCGCCGATTGATTTAACTGAAAGTGAAGTCGAATATGTTGTTCGATGTATTAAACATGTTTTTAGTCATTATATTGTTTTTCAAGTAATTAGTTTATCTTTGATAGTTTTATTTTTGATGAAATCGAATGAATTTTAGTTTGATATAAATAATACATTAAATGATCAACAATTAGAAAAAGTAACCGTTCAAATGGATGGATCAAATGATGGTTTCGAAATTGTTCATTATACACCTTGTCCAATCATCAAATGTAATGACATGGGTACAAGTTATACATTAGTTAAATTATCTGATGATTCATCAGCTGTCACTGGTTCATTGACATGTACAATGAAATATACAGTTAAAGATTGTGATCCTACTACAGGTCAACCAGATGATGATGAAGGTTATGCTGATGAATTTATGGTTCGATTCTTTTATTTCAAATCAAGTCTCACTCTCTATGAATCATCTCGTTTTTCTTTAGCTTGAAGATATTGAAGTATCAGTTAGTGATCATGTACAGAAGGTACTTAAACCGAATTGGTCTGCATCGTGGGCAGAAATTGGCGGTGAAAATGAACTCGAAGACACATACACATTGCCAATACCGACACTTGATGGTTTGTCTTTGTTTTTTTTTATGATGAAATATGATTCGAAATCATTTGTAGAATGTGTGAAAAAGATCATCAGTTACATGGGAATGCAAGCTTGTGAACGATCAGATAAAATAGAAGAAGGAAAAGCATCGCATACACTTTATCTTGCCGGTGTTTATCGAGGTGGACATGATGTTCTTGTTCGAGCCAAAATGGCTCTTGGTGGATTCTCTTCGGATCCAAATACACGAGATATTACAATGCAATTAGCAATACGTGCAACCGATGAGTCAGCAGTACAAGTCATTGCTTCAGCAATTGAATAATAAGTCAATCTTACACAAGAACAATATTTAGTCATTTTTATCAGTATACATGTTTTGTTTTCTGTTGTGTGGGTTTTTATGAATGTTTCAATATTATCTCATAATTTTATTTAAATTAATCTAAACATAAATATGTTTTCTCATCAATAATATACGTACATATAAAGACGAAAGACAAAGCTTTTCATTAGTTCATAAAAAAGGCAGTCCGGAAACTTTTTGAACGCACCGTGTAAATAAATGTATATTCGAAGAAAACCATTCGAACAAAAATATGAACTCATGTCGTGAAAAACCCAATAGTAGAAGTAGAAAAGAAACTTCCAAATAGATAAAGGTGATTCGCTGATTATCTATACAGATATTTTCGCTCCTCCTGTGTGTGCCTCAATCGCCAGCATCGCATTATACTGGTAAGTTGTATTTTCATTTCTTCATGAGTTTATCTTCATATACGGTAGCTTGTCTCATACCTACTCATAATAATATTGCTAGGATCTCGTTAGAATTCTCTCAGCCAACAAAAGGTTAGAAATAACGTGTCAAAATATGATGGTGTTTTTCAAGAAAGAAGCTTATTTAAAGGATAATAGTACTTCCGAACAACAATAATAATATTATTGTTGATATCTAATGAATAAGTGGTTCATCGTATCATGTTTTTTACACGTCTATCGTTATGTAAAAAATGTATTCAGAATGCAAAAAAGACATAATAAGATTTGATTGATTTCTTTTTCTTTCTGGACTTATATACGTAATTACTAGCGAAAACCTGTGCAAACTGCACAATTTGCATTCCTTTTTAAATGCATATGTATGCCGATTTCTGATGAAAGTAATCAATATTACAACAGATATATTAACAGCTGACTAGATATATAAAAACTCCTTTTAGCTATATGTGTTAGGAGAACGAACTATATCTTTTTCTCTTTGTTTATGACGTTACTTGTTCGTTCTCCTTCACTGGAATAATCCCACTTACGGCATCTAGGTAGGAATATCACTCGGAATATTCCCTATAACCGTGTGTTTCTTTCCTCTCGTGTGAATGTATATAAGCGTGAGCTGATTTCGAATAAAGTTAGCGTGACAATCGAACATCCTAAGTATCAGAAGACAGCACGATGAAAATTACCTTTTCCATTTGCATAGCATAGCATACTTCAATAATTTCGAAATCAAAACCTTGAGTTATTCTTATCAATTTCACGAAAACAACATTAGTTCTACAAACGTCAATTTTGAATAAAATCTTTACTATTCTAGCTTTCAATGATAATCCTATTATATTTCTTTCTGAAGACAGACACTGCAATCATCGGATCAGCACTACTTATTCATTTTGACAACAAATATTATTCCAGATTCAAAGGAACATGTCTTTATCAATTCACACCCTTCCCATCGACATAATCTATCGCATATTCGATCACTTGAATGAAATAGACATATTCATATTCGCAAGTAATATCAATCAACGACTTAATGCTATTCTACATTCGTACCAATGATTCCAAGTAAATATAACTAAAAGCCGAACATCTTTTGCATGCAAACAGTAACATCCGCATTTCAATAATATAATCCTAAAAGGCTCGTGTGTGTCCGAATTTACCACCATCGTTTTCCAAAATTAATTATACTCTTTATCGCGAATAGACATTCACCACACTCAACCTCGCATCGAGTTACATCGGAGTTGAAGGCGAAAAAGCAATTGGTCAAGCCTTAGAAAGAAATCAAGTGAGATAAATATTTAGTTTCTTCATTGAGAAAGAAGAACTCAGCGAAAAGATAAGTGAAATATAGTTCACGCATATATTTAAAGATTGAAAATAGACAAAGAACAAGAAGAAGAAAAAAAAAGAACGAAAATAAATATTTATTGCGAAGATAAGGCCGATTCGGTAAAATGTATATCACTGTTTGTTCGACTTGACATACAGACAAGCACAAGAAAAATAGTTCACACCATGAATATTTTCTATATACAGATGAATTGTTAAACACCAGCAAGACCTTTTAGTAATGCAGGTTCTAAGTGAGCAAAATCAAAATCTTTAACTGGCTGTAAAATATTGGCAATAAATTGATTAAGTTTCTCTTGACGGAAGCAATTATTTATTGGATCATAGAATTGTTGAAGGCAACTATCACTACATCGACTTAACAATTCGAACCAATCGGATAGTAGATGAAGTCTAAAACAGAATATTCCGTTATTGAATTCAATCACTTCATAAACAAACGAAATGAACTTACTTGCAAGCTAAACAACACCAACTTTGAAATCGACCATCTTTACCAAACGTAGAAAGCGCTTTCTCAATCGAACGAACGCCATTTATATAACAAATGATTGCCTTTTCTTTGGATGTTTTTTGCCATTGGGATCGTCGTCCATCATATTCATCGCAGACTTTAACTTGAAAGAGAAAACAATTTATGATTGAAATCGAAATGATTTACTTAGAAAATCCCAAACATATCGTTTTCGTCCGCTACCAAAAAACACAACCGTACCCGATGCTTTCTTCAATCCAAATGATAATGTTCTCTCTAATGCATTGACTAAACCATCTTCACCACAAAGAATCGGTGTTATCAATCCTCTCTACACAAAATTTACATTTATCAAAAAAAAGAAAACTTTTCTCTTTTACTTTTTTCTCTGGTTCATCGAAATATTTCACAAGTTGATTAATCGATCGGCCCAACAATTCATAAATGTCATCTGCTTGTTGATTCGATTGATTTCCTAAAATAAAAACCGAATAAACTCGATTTACTAGTTGAGAGGAAACGCAAAGGTTATGTTGGTCAATCAATAGTATAGCAAATAAGTGCTTGAATATTTAGAAAAAAAAACCAAAAGAAAAAGGAAAAGATCATGCAATTCTTACGATGATTTTGAAAGTTTTCCGAAAACCAATTGAAGACAAATTCTGTAGGGGATTTACGATTTTATTCATTTATATCATTCAATCGAATGAGAATTTCAAAAGAAAAACACAACGAAGATTTTCAACTTACTACGATCATTGGCACTACGTAAACTCGACGATCGAGATCGTCCAGTAAGCGAAAGATACGATTGTGATCCACCAGCAATCACATTTGTTGCCATTAATTGCGATGGCGACGAAGAATCTGTGACATTGGCATTCATTGCATTTTCATTCAATTCAAATGAACCTTCGGTATCGACAAAGAGAAGTCGTTCTAAACTGTCATCATCAACTCCTTTGCCCAACCATCGACCACACGGAAATCTACGTAGTTTTTTGAATTCACAAACAACAAAAACAAAATTTCAATTCAACTAACCGATCGATATTGTTTGTTAGTTGATTTCGAACAAGAACATGATCGACATGCCAACGTGGCATCAAACCACTATTATCATGGCCAATTCGAAGTGTTGTCAATTGACCTAAATTTTTATGCTAAAAAACAAAAAAAAAGCCAAGATCGAATTCAATTCCGTTTTTGATCTGAATTTACTCGAAATTGCAGTTCTAAAGCATTTTTCGATGGCAAACAGATGACTTTGGTCGATCCAAAGAGACCGGCTAAAGCAAAATACGGATTCGCCGTTGTTGTACTTGAAATTCCCGTGGGTCGTGTTTTAGTTGGCACAATGGTGACATGATAAACAATGTCGATATCTGCATATGAATTCGAAAAGCATTTGTAATCGAGTAATTGAAGAGATTCGACATGAGCGAGAAATTGCTTTCGATAGT
>ERZ781399.4038-NODE-4038-length-10857-cov-3.601555_pt1 | contig 10857 bp, 8 predicted proteins | sample MGYA00511014_ERZ781399 | MGnify/ENA primary metagenome ERZ781399 (study PRJEB29847, sample SAMN06458254) | wastewater metagenome | isolation source: Wastewater bioreactor | place: South Africa: Cape Town | study: EMG produced TPA metagenomics assembly of the... | reverse complement strand
AGATATTGGAACAGGTTCTCGATCTGCAGCAGACCTATGGTTTCTCGGTGCTCTTCATCACTCACGACCTGCATCTGATGGCGCAGCTTTGCCACCGTATCGGCGTCATGCTGAAAGGAGAACTGGTCGAGGTCGGCGATGTCACGCAGGTCAGCCAGTCGCCCGCCCATGAATACACGCGCAAGCTCTGGAATGCGATCCCGCAGCTTCCAGCCAGCGTTCACCCTTCCGGAGTTTTCGCATGAAACCGCAGATACAGGCCGTAACTGCAGAACCCGTCATCCGGCTCGATGATATCCAGCGCCATTTCGGCTCGGTGCACGCGCTGAAGAGCGTTTCTTTCTCGCTATTTGCGGGGAAGGCGCTGGCATTGGTCGGTGAATCCGGCTGCGGCAAGACCACCTGTGCCCGCATCATCGCCCGGCTCGACAAGCCAACCGCGGGGAGACTCCTCTTCCGCGGACAGGACCTTACCGCACGCGGGTCGGGCAAGGACGAGCGGATGTACCGGAAGGACGTCCAGATGGTCTTCCAGGACCCGTTCTCGTCGCTCAATCCCGCATTCACGATTAATCATCACATCGCAAGGCCGCTGCAGTTGCATGGCGAAGACAAGCCGAAGGTCGAGCGGGACGAGGATATAGCGAAGCTGCTCGAAAGCGTCGGTCTCGATGCGTCCGTGACGCGCCAAAAGTTCCCGCACGAACTGTCTGGCGGCCAACGCCAGCGCGTCAATATCGCCCGCGCTCTGGCCGTTGCGCCGAGCGTCTTGGTGGCAGACGAGCCGACTTCGATGCTCGACGTGTCGATCCGTAAGGACATTCTCGATCTGCTGGCCCGAGTGAAGCGGGAAAACGATCTCGCCATGCTCTACATCACCCATGATATCGCAACGGCGGCGCATGTCGCCGAAGAGATCGTGGTTATGTTTGCCGGGCAGATGGTCGAGTGGGGCGAGAGCAATGCCGTGCTCGCTAACCCGAAGCATCCCTATACGCAGCTTCTGCTTTCAGCGGTGCCGGATGGTGGCCGCAGGTTCGTAACTGGCGGTAGCGCTCGCTTCCTGGAGCAGGCGGAGAAGATCCGTGCGCTCAGCCGGCCGATCTCGACCGAGGTCGAACAGATCGGTCCCAATCATTTCATGCGTGCGCTCGTCGCATCGAATTAGAAGGATTTTTGCCTTGGATTACCTGGTCAATTTATCGACCTTGCCGGTCGACACGCAATCGGCTGAGCGCATGGCGAAGGCTGGCGTCACCATCCGGCGCGCGCTGCCGCCGGAGCTGAGGCTCATCACCGGCTGGGTGGCCGAACATTTCAGCCAGGGCTGGGCGAGCGAGACGACGGTAGCGATGACGCGACAGCCGCCGACATGCTTCGTCGCCACGCGTAATCAGGAGCTTGTCGGCTTTGCCTGCCACGAGGCGACGGCGCGCGGCTTCTTCGGCCCAACCGGCGTCGACGAAAGCGTTCGTGGCCTCGGCATCGGCCGCGCGCTGCTCTTCGCCTGCCTCAACGACCAGAAGGCCATGGGCTACGCCTATACCGTCATCGGCGATGTCGGCCCAGCGGAGTTCTACGAGAAAACGGTCGGTGCGATACAGATTCCCAATTCAGAACCCGGCATTTATGCCGGCATGCTCAAGCTTTGAGCGAACCTTGCAAGAAGAGAGAATGCTCATGTCCACACCGCGATCCCTGGCTCTGCGGCTTGAAACAACTTGGAACCCGCCGACCGACGACAAGGAGTTTTCCTATGTCCTGCGGCTGAAGAACCTGTCCTCGGAGCCGCTTTCGGGCTTCGCGCTCTGCGTCAGCGGTCCTGGCCGCGTCGACCCAGCCGGCGTCGTCGAAGGTGCGACTGTGACGAAACGGCTTTCCAATTTTACAGAGTTCCAGCCGCCCGAGGGCTTCGTGCTGGGAGCCGGCGATACATGGACCATCACGGTCCATGCCCTCAGCTGGCCGTTCCGTCACTGGACCGATGGCGCCACCAGCGCCTATCTCGCGCTGCCGGATGGAACTGCCGTATCGCTTGCCGCCGAGCCGACGCGGACGTCATCGAGCAATGCGCCGTTGAAGCGTGGCGCCGAAATCTATCCCGTTCCGGCCAATCCGCCAGTTCCGCTGTCGATCATTCCCTGGCCGAACCGCGTTGCCGTTTCCTCTCGCCGTCCGCTGCCGGCAGGCTTTGCGCTCGAAGCCGATACACCGGCAGCACAGGCAGCCGCCGCAAGCTTCACGACCCTTGTCGAGCATCTCTTCTCGGCTGAAGGTCTTGTCCGTCCGGAAGCCGAAGGGGCGACAACGGTCGTTCTGCGCCAGATGGAAGGTCTTGGTCCCGAGGCCTACAGGTTGGAGTTTTCACCCGAGATCGTCACTGTCGAGGCAAGTGCTGAGACCGGTTTCGTCTATGGCCTCGTGACCATCGGCCAGATCTGGCGCGGTGCGCGTCTGCATCCGCAAGCCTTCCATTTCCCGGCGGCTGGCGAGATTGTCGACGAACCATCCATGAGCTGGCGTGGCCTGCATCTTGATGTCTCTCGCCAGTTCTACGCCACGGCCGAAATCAAGAAGTTGATGGCGGTACTTGCCTGGAACAAGCTGAACCGCTTCCATTGGCACCTGTCGGACGACGAATCCTGGCGTGTCGAGATCGACGCCTATCCGGCACTGACGGAGATCGGCGCATGGCGCGGCCACGGCCTGCCGCTGCCGCCGCTTCTCGGCTCCAGTCCGGCCCGCACAGGCGGCTATTACACCAAGGCGGCCGTGCGCGAGATCGTCAGCTACGCCAGGGGCTTCGGCATCGAGATCCTGCCAGAGATCGATATGCCCGGCCATTGCTATGCGATGCAGCAGGCGATCCCGGAACTTCGCGATCCAAGCGAAGTCGGCAGCTACTATTCGGTTCAGGGCTTTCCGGACAATTGCATCAATCCGGCGCGCGAGAAGACCTATGAGGTCATCGAGACAATCCTGTCCGAACTGATTGAACTCTTTCCGTTCAAGACTATCCATATCGGTGCCGACGAGGTGCCGCTCGGCGCGTGGTCTGGGTCGCCGGAAGCCTTGGCCCATCTGCGTGAGCTGGCCGGCGACGAGATTGCGGACGCGCATGCCAAACGCCTGAATGTCGTCACGAATACGCATGGAGCCGACGATATTCACGGTTCGGGCGCGGCTGTCCTTCAGGCCGAATTTCTGGAGCGCATCCAGGCATTTCTCGCCTCGAAGGGCTGCGTCACCGGCGGCTGGGAAGAGGCGGCGCATGGCGACAGGATCGACAAGGACAAGAGTTACCTCTGCAGCTGGCGCAATGTCGAGGTCGCAGCCGAGCTTGCCGGACGCGGATATGAGATCGTCGTCTGCCCGGGCCAGGTCTACTATCTCGACATGGCAATGCGCCCCGACTGGGACGAGCCGGGTGGCAGCTGGGCAGGCTATTCCGATGCGGAGAAGATCTACACCTTCGATCCGGTCGGCGGCTGGACCGATGTGCAGAAGGAAAAGCTGCGCGGCATCCAGGCCTGCATCTGGTCGGAACCGATGACCGACCGCGCCGTATTCGACCGGCTCGTCTTCCCGCGCCTTTCGGCACTGGCAGAAACCGGCTGGACCAAGCCCTCGGCAAAATCCTGGGAGCGCTTCAAGGCGCTCGCCGGCACCATGCCGCTGCTCTACGGCCTGCATCAATTTTGACAGCTTGATGCATGGCCCTCAGGCGCGATCCATGCGGGTCGCGCCTGAGCGAGATTGGGGGGATGCAGGTCGAGCCGCTTACCTAGCCCATGACCGCGCGATGCGTCAGCGGCTTCTGCAGGACATCGAATTGCGGGTTGGTCTCCGAAAAGATCGGCAGGGCCGCCGCGCCGAGAATGGCAGTATCCTTGCCGGTCGCCCCGATCATTAAGCGGGGAATGGTGCGCTTTTCCATCGGATTTACCGGTATGTGCAGCGGCTCTACGCGCTCGGCCAGCCCGATCATCAGGGATGTGGGTGCGCTGCCGCCAAGCACGATCGTCTGTGGATCGAAGGCCAGTTCGAGGAAATCGATCGTCTGCCGTAGCGGCTGCACCGCCTGTTCCAGCCAGACCTGCAGGCCGTGGCTGTTGGCTGAGATCATCGCATCCAGTTCGTCCGGGTTCAATTCCTGCGCGTCTTCGATGCCGAGACATTCATAGGCAACGGATGGAGAGACATAGCGGTCGAGGCAACCGCGCTTGCCGCAGGTACAGAGCCTGCCATGCGGCTCGACGATGATGTGGCCGATTTCACCGGCATTGGCGCGGCTACCTTTATAGAGATGGCCGTCCAGGAACATGCCGGCGCCAATGCCGCCGTCTCCCGCCAGAAAGAGATAGACAAAGCTGCCAAGGCCGCGCGCCACGCCATAGAGGCGCTCGCCGATGGCGGCGGCGGTGGCATCGTTTTCGACGAGTACGGGCAGGTCGATGAGCCGTTCGAGCTCGCTTGCAACCGGGAAATCCTGCCAGCCCGGCAGGTTCAGCGGGCTCAGCGACGTCACGCCGCCATCGGCATAGCGCCCAGGCAGGGCGATGCCGACACCGAGCAGGCGGTCGCGATCGAAGGTGAAGGCCTGCTGCAGATCTCCGACGACCTCGGCAAAGACGGGCATGGCCTCTATCGGTCCCGGCCTGTCGACATGGCGTTCGATGCGGGCGCAGACCGTGCCGGACAGATCGGTAAGCACGCCCGCCGCGCGCTGGCGACCGAGTTCGAGGCCGATGGAGTAGGCACCGGTCGGATTGATCATGTAGGGGGTTATCGGCTGACCGCGGGCAATTTTTTGCGCTGCCATCGGGATCAGGAGGTGCGAGCGCGCCAGTTCTTCGACGATATTGGAAACCGTCTGCGTGGTCAGCGCCGTCATGCGGGCAATGGCCGCGCGCGACATCGGCCCGTTGGTGCGGATGGCTTCGATCACGACACGCCGGTTGTGCGATTTGGCCTGTTCGAGATTCGTGCCTGAAATAGTCTTCATGAGAGGATAGGGAAGGACTCGGTTGGTGTTGTTGCTCCTCGCGCTTTGTCATCGAGCGAGGTGAGGGTGGAAGCATGCCGTTGTTCCCCCTATGTGGGTAGTTTCCATCCTTTTGTCGATCGGTTCAAGGCGCGATCGACCGGGTTTACGTCGTTTGCTGGGTAATACGTGGAGCTTTTTCTTTTCTGTAGATGATCGGAGTAGATCTTTACTACGACAGGTATTCGACTAGAGTTTTCTGACCCCGGTCTTTTGCCGGGGATCGCGTGGAGGAATTCGATGATCAAATTGCTCGGAATTGCTATTGTTTCGACCTGCATTGCAGGCGGTGCGATGGCGGCAGATGCAACATGCAAGGCCCAGGCCGCCGACAAGAAGCTGGCGGGCGCCGCTTTGACCAGTTTTACCAAGAAATGTGAGAAGGATGCGGCGAGCGCCTGTGATACGCAGGCGGCGACAAAGGAGCTTGCCGGCGCTGCCAAGACGAGCTTCGTCAAGAAGTGCACCTCCGACGCCGTCGGCAGTTGATCGCCCGGTTTCGTTTTCTCTTGAGGCGCTCCGGCCGTCTGTGGCGGCCGGGCAGTAACGTGATCATCGTCGCCGGCGCTGATCGGAGGCGCAGCGACATTTCGTTGCCACGAGATGTCGCTTGCATCGCATTTTCATGCCAGCAATCAACCGTGCGCCAGCCGGCGTCAATCCTTGTGATAAGTGCCTTGCATGGTCACTCCGTCAGCGAAATTACATTGGCCCGCCTGCGACACGCGCCAGGTCGTTGCGGTGAGGCGATCGAGGCTGACCTTGCACTCGTCTCTGGAAAGTTCGGCATGTTCCTTCGTGAGCCCAACTACGCTGTCGATGCCATCTGCATTGACATCGCCTGCGTCGGCGCCGCCAGAGCCGACATAGGTCGAACTGAGCGAGACCGCGAGGAAGCCGTCGACCGGTCCATAGATCACAAGATGCCCCTCGTTGCCATCAGCGCCGTTTGACTGGAAATCTGCCGATGTGCCTTGACCGCCTTTGGTTCTGAGCAGTGAGCCGATCTGGTCGTCATAGGGCTGCCGGACGCATGTGGCGTCGCTGCAGGACTGCACTTTGGTAATCCAGCGCCGTTGCCGCTCCCGGATCTTGCCCGCATCGTCGCGCTTTAGGGCGGCGACATAGAGATCTTTCACCATTGCATCCCGGGCAAGCAGCGATTTGTCCTGACAGATCATATGGTCGCTTGCGGACCCAGGTTTTGCACAATCGATCCCTGCCGCGTGGACAGGAACTGCAAACAGGCCGGCGATGACGATTGCCGAGACGGATCTCGAAACTCTCATGAGGTGCCTCCATTCTCCGATATCCAGGCTAACTATCCCTTGTCGCCGCTTCGTAAAGGCCATGCCGGCATCCGCTGCCAAATTCGACAAATGTCGCACCGGCACTTTGAAGTTCGCAGGAGACCTCCTAGTGCCGACTGTTCGGCAACGCGCATGTCGAGCGTCATCCCGTCGGTCTTCCTGATCCTGTCCTTGATCGGGCTCACCCTTCTCGGTCTCTTCCTCTTCGGGCGCCATCGGCTGGACCTCATCGGGGCGGGAATGTCATCGTCGTTCTGTTCTATATTGCGAACTGGAGCGGACTGGCTTGGTCGCGTAGATGACTCCCGCGGCAGCGCCGGCGGGGCGTCAATACACTCTCAAACCATGCCGTTTACTGCCCGGCATGTTTTTAAAGCAGTCGTGAAGCTCGTTGCCGTGCAGTTGTTGGGCGTTGCCAAGATAGGTAGAATTCATCTTTTGGTGCAATCAACTTTCGCGTTCATTTTTCTCGAATCTGCTGAATTTTAGTATCATCAAAAATGGACGCAGACTGAGCGAGGAAATTTCTCTAGTCTCCATCTCGCCCGGTTTCGCGGTGATCGTGTATCGCCAATCTCGAACTATAGCGAGATTGCACATAAGCATCTGATATTATTCAATTGCGGCTCAAGCTTGGCTTGAGCCGTTCAGGAAGATTCTGAAAAAATCCGGTAAACCTGAAAGGATGTAAACATGAACGCGCCTATTGGTTCAGACAACTGGGGCATCGATGCCCTAGTCCCCGACTCATCGAATGCTTTCTGCCTCTCGGCCTCGCCTGCAGTGGCAGTATACAGGAATAAGTTGTATTGTGTGCGCCAGGGACGAGGCGGCAGTGGCTGGGTGTGGTGTGCCACTTTCGATGGCAGTTCGTGGTCGTCGGATCAACTCATCAAGAATGACGACCATGCCTATGGGATCTCCGGCTCGCCGGCCCTAGCTGTCTTCAATGACAAGCTTTACTGCATCCGCCAGGGGCGCGGGAACAGCGGTTGGATCTGGTGTGCCACTTTCGATGGCAATGCATGGTCGGATGATCAGCTCATTCCGAACAATGACCATGCCTATGGGATTTCCGGCTCGCCGGCCCTGGCTGTCTTCAATGATAAGCTCTATTGCGTTCATCAAGGACGCAGTGACAGCGGTTGGCTATGGTGTGCCACCTTCGACGGAAACTCCTGGTCGGCGGATCAATTGATCCCGCACAGCAACAACGCTTATGGTCTTTCCGCCTCTCCAGCGCTCGCGGTGTATAATGGGAAGCTTTATTGCGCGCGTCAGGGCAGGGACGACAGCGGTTGGGTTTGGTGCTCGACGTTTGACGGCAACAGCTGGTCGGATGACAAGCTCATTCCAACGCCGGGCAATGCCTATGGAGTTTCCGATTCTCCGGCTCTGGCAAGCTTCCAGAACAAACTCTACTGCGCCCGTCAGGGCCGCGGTAATAGTGGCTGGATCTGGTGCGCCACTTTCGACGGACAATCCTGGACGAACGATCGGCTGATCCCGAGCTCCAACAATGCCTATGGCATATCGGGTTCTCCGGCACTGGTGGAGTTTAATGGCCAGCTCTATTGCTTCCATCAGGGACGGGGCAACGATGGTTGGCTTTGGTGTGGGGCGCTCCCCTCGGCCTAAATGGAACCACCCGGCTAGCGCAAGGCCTTATCCCATACTGTCGCTTAAGCTAGTCGCGTCCTGCGCTGGTATGGACTTTGTATAACAAGCCTCTAAGGCAACGGTTGTTGCGCATTGGCGACGGGATGCTGCAGGTGTCTCGTCGCCGAGCGAGTCTTGGGAATGAAGTACTCTTTCGCACTGTTTTGCCGCGCTTGGGCCCAAATGGCTTGTCAGTTCGACGGCCCAAGCAGTTAAGGTCTCCAGATTGCTATTCAGGCCGCGTCCTGCCGGTTTTGCCTGACGTACTCCGTGCCGCCTTTGGTGCCCAACGGGTCGAGGTCGACGCGATAGGCAAACATCTTGCGGCTCGCTCTGACGGTCATCGGAATAAGCAGGGGTAGAAGCAAATCCCTTATAAACAGGCTGAGCCGACTGTTTTTCCGTTTCCGCGAGGCGCTTTGCCGCGTCAGTTTCACCACTCGCGCGATACGCGGGCGCCGCAGGGCTTCATAACGAGCGAAGGCGGCGCCGAAGTCGAGCGTATCAGCGAGGCAGGATGACAGGACCACGGCATCCTCTATGGCCATCGAGGCGCCCTGGCCGGCATGCGGACCGATGGCATGCGCGGCGTCTCCGAGCAGCGCCACGCGCCCCTTCGACCAGGCGGCAAGCTGCGGCATATCGAAGAGGGGATAGCTGCGCTCGATTTCATCGACTGCGCTCAGTATCGATTTGTTGGGCTCGGGATTGTCGACGTGCATCCGGCGAACGTGGGCCGCCAGCGCCGTCGGCTCCAATACGCGCATCGCATCGGGCGTATCGGCAGGAAAGGAATCGAACCAGTAGACAGGATGGGATGCTGTCTTGATGTAGCCGAAGAACGCCTTCTCTCCGAAGGTCATGCGCATGATGCCATCCGTATCCGGTATGTCCGTATCGACGATGCCTCCCGTGCCGATCAGGCCGGTAAACTGCGGTAGGGGATAATCGGGAAAGACGAGCGTGCGGACGGTGGATCGCAACCCATCGGCGGCAACGAGCAGGTCAACGGCAAGACCTGCACCTTCTGAAAAGGTGAGCATGACCGCATGCGGCTGGCTATCAACCTTCGTCACGCGCCGGCCGAATTGCAGGAGGATGCCGTTAGCCTGGCATTTTTCGATCAAGATGGCGGTCAGAGCGCCACGTTTGATCGTGACGGCCGGCATACCAAAGGTTGCCGAATGGTCGCTCTGATCGATGAGTGCGAGCCTTTTGCCACGCGCGTTGAGGAGCTCGATGGCGCGGGTCTCCAACCCCTCGCGCAATACCGCCTCGTGGCAGTCAACCGCCCGCAGTCCGTTCATGCCGTTGGAGGCAAGCGTCAGAAACACCCCTTCAGACAAGGCGGCTTCCTTTGAGCGGGCTTCGAAGACGATCGGGCGAAAGCCGAGCTTTGCGAGTCGGAGGGCGAGCACGAGCCCACCGATGCCGGCACCGCATATGCCGATCGTCGTCTCTACGCTCGTTGCTCGATTACCGGTTGCGGTATGTTCTTCAATAGGGCACATTGGTTCTTCCTTCAAATAGTTTGATAAATGAATTATTCGATGATCGAACAAAAGTCAAATGAAGAGGCTGAACGCCTCTCGGAAGCGATTGGGCTTGCCTGTATGCGCTGGCAGGAGGCGACCGAGAGCTTCGATGAAACCTTCGGCAAGCTGCATGGGTTGAACAGCGCCGAGCGCCGTTGTCTGAGCGTAATCATGCGCGCGCCGCAGCCGGCGAATGCCGTCGCCAAGGCCATCGGGCTTGCGCCGCCATCGGTGACGGCGCGAAGGCGCAGCGACGGGCCGATGGCGACGCTGTCCATCGCATTTCCGATCCGAGTGACCGGCGTCGCGTGCTGGTGGCGCCGTCCGAAATGGCCGTCAAAGTGGGGATGGAGGCGTATGGCCCTATCCAGGAGGCCGGCATGCAGATGCTCCGGCAGTTTTCCGAAGCGGAGAAGCAAGTGGTCCTGCGCTTCATTAGGCAGGCCATCGAGATGCAAGAGCGGGAGCTCGAGCGGTTATTGCAGCAGGACAAGGGCTGATTTCTGCCGCGGAAGCAGACACGCCGAACCGTGAGGGCGGTATCTTGAACTCGACTGCGCGACACCTCATCTGAGTAGTCACACCACAATCTGTCGAACCGACAGCCTCCTGCTTTCCAACAGTCGCTGCCGTTCCTCTATGCGACGCGTCCGCGTCGGAGGAGTTTTTATGGGCTTCATTGATCGTGACATCCAGCCGTCATCCGATGCCGGGCTGCTGGACGCCTATTCTCAATCGGTATCGAGTGCCGTCGATCTCGTCGGACCGGCCGTCAGCCGGATCGAGCGCTTGGGCGGTCGTGCCGGGCATGGTTCCGGTTTCGCTATTTCTCCCGATGGCCTCGTGGTGACCAACAATCACGTCGTCGACGACGCCAAGACGGTGCGCATCAAGACCCCCGAAGGAGCGATTGTCGAAGGACGGGTGCTCGGGCGCGATCCGGATACCGACCTTGCGCTCATTCGCGCCAATGATTGGCCCGGCAATTGGGCGAAGCTTGGGGATTCCAAATCGCTGAAACGCGGTCATATCGCGATTGCCATCGGCAACCCACTTGGCTTCGAATGGACCGTGACGGCCGGCATCGTCTCGGCGCTCGGAAGATCGATGCGCGCCGCAAGTGGGCGGCTGATGGAAGACATCATCCAGACGGATGCCGCTCTCAACCCCGGCAATTCCGGCGGCCCGCTGGTCTCATCTGCTGGCGAGGTGATCGGCGTCAACACCGCCGTCATTCAGGGTGCGCAGAGCATCGCATTCTCGGTCGCGTCGAACACGGCCAAGCATGTGGTGTCCGAAATCCTGCGTT
>ERZ781399.4036-NODE-4036-length-10860-cov-3.960389_pt1 | contig 10860 bp, 9 predicted proteins | sample MGYA00511014_ERZ781399 | MGnify/ENA primary metagenome ERZ781399 (study PRJEB29847, sample SAMN06458254) | wastewater metagenome | isolation source: Wastewater bioreactor | place: South Africa: Cape Town | study: EMG produced TPA metagenomics assembly of the... | reverse complement strand
CAAAACGGCAATTATTATGTTGGAGCAGCAATTAAAAAACATTAGACATTCTTAATTATACAATCTAATTAATCTTTTCTTTTTTTTTCTTCTTCATTAATCTCTCTTCTTTTTTTTTTATTATCTTCTCATTTGTAGTGGATGACAACGGAACTCATCTGAATAATTTTCGTCTTATATCCCTCGGTGTCATTTTGTTAAACTCATAATCATATTGCAAGAAAAAAATCTTTTATTTGTTTGTATTTCTCATTCTTACATAATCATCAATAAAGAATATAATCTTTTTCTTTGTCTTTGTGCTCTATCTATACAATATTCATTCTTATGCTAGCTAATAGATTTGCTTTTCGTTTTTGTTTGTAAAGATTTGTTATGATATATAGGATTCATATTATTTTCACTCTCTCTCTCTATTTTCTTTTTCTTTGTTTGTCATTCATTTGAGATATATTTAGTGTTTTAGAATGAGCATATGACTTGTGTTGGTTTGAAACTCTCTAATAAATATTAATAATTTTTCTTTAAGTATTCGAAAATACAATTGAGATATTTGCTTTTTTTTTATTGGATCATTCCTAGAGAATTTCTTCATCGGACATCGAACTTAATGTTCTTGCATCGACATCAATCGTTGTCGATGATTGTGAGAAACATAACATGAAACTTAAACATAACAACGCAAGAAGAAGAAATATTGCACAAAGAAAAAAGATTGTCGAAAATTGTAAAGGCTAAAACATAAAATAAATGAGAAAAAAGTATTCTTTTCTTTTCTTTGGTTCTCTTACGGATAGAAGAACGACGAGAGTGATTAGATTTTGTGGAACACGAAAGTAACTCATTAATGTCGATCGAACTATATTAATTTGATATTATACTTTGTTTGTCATGTAAATAATAGAAAATGAAGTTCAGTTTTTACTTTCGTTTGGAATATATCTACTCCGTAGAACGCCAATAACCGGGTGATAGAATCCAATGCAAAATTCAAACACAAGAAAACTTAGAAATACAATCAATTGTGACTAAAATTGAATTCAATACGAATTTGTTTCGAAAAGACAAAAGTCTTTTGTATTACATACAGATGAGAATATGATTGGAATAACTAGCGAGACAGCTGCGAGATTAAATATTATTCTACGAAAGAAATAATTCTTATTGAACAAAAAACAACAACAATTTTATTCGTATTACATTAAAAGATATTCATGAGAAGATTTTAATCGTTGAACAACCAAACCCGATAGAAATGCACCAATCATCATTAAAAACTGAATTTAAAATAGATTATTTTTTTGTTCGAATAAAAATAACAAATTTTACCATAAAACATGCGAAAATAATTCCTAATGGAAGCGTTGCCGAGTCTGTAATCAAATGATTACGAGCTGATTGAAGTGCTGGTGTCCATTGAATAGTAAACAAGACGACAGCTGCTTCGAATAATGCCGAACAAAAACCTAAGAGTGTTATCCGAGAATCTAAATCGATCATTCTATATGTATTGAATTTATATAGTTTGCAATTGATTAACTATCACGAATTGATTGAAGAGCAACGAGAAAGACTTTCGATGATGTTTCATGTTGATTTTTATTTCCATAGTTTTCTGACCAAGTCGTATAAATCAAAATCATCATTAAAATATAAATAATAATTCCGGTATTAAACGAGCCTCTAGATAAATGATAAATTCTGTTCAATTATCTTATTCATACAGCGTAGAATTACATATAACCAAATTTTTCTACAATGAATTCCGATTGTATTCCAGCATAAATCGCCAATATGGGATTTCCAACGTCTAATTCAAAAGTGAAATTGATCATTTCAAGTTAATCATTTGTGAAATAACAAACGAGCATTTTGAAGAATACAGGCAAGTGATGGAGGATCTAATTCTTTCTAAGAGAAAAATGTTGAATGTGAAAAAGGAAGAAAAAACATATCGAATATTCTACGATACGGATTGATGTTCTTGAATTAGCCAAGATTCAAACGATGTATGATACAATGAGACAGCAATACCGGAACAAATACGGCCGAGAAATAGAATTGGAAGTGAACGAAAATTCTTTTCAAAACAAAGAAAAAGTTCGATTTTCTTCAATCAAATGAAATTTTACCTGAGCACCATAAGCTAAACTAAATAAAAATACACATAAAAGAGACGCACGTCGTCGACCACTAAATACAATCAAATTTTCACAGATATTTTCAGTCGAAATAGTTGTTCATACAATTTATCAGCAAGAGAAGCAACAAACGTTCCAATACATAACGATGAAATATTTGCAGTAACAAATAGAAATTCAATTGTTTTATGAGAAATATGATAACTATTGTATAGTGCATACAGATACGGGCCTTTGAGACCATCACTAACTGTTAACAAATGAAAAAAAAACAAAAGATAGATTTCGACGGTTTATTTACCACAACCAAGATAAAATACACTGAGAAAAATGGCTTGTAAATGATTGACTTCGGATGATATCTCCATACTATTTGATATATACGAAACAAATGAACGAACAAACAAACGATTAATGACTGGTCTTCTTCTTTTTCTGTTCTCTCGAGTAGTAAATATCTTATTCGATATTCGTTTATGATTACTGATTTCTATTTTTATTTCAACAACAATTATCTTTTGATTTCATATTTTCTCTATAAACAGTATTTAAATTAACAGCGAGCTGAGTTTTAGTTGATTTCTTTTCCGATGAATGTTCTTGAGGATCTAATTGTTGTTTAATTAATAATTGATATGAAATGCACGCAATACGTTTGAAAAGTTCTTGCACTTGATAGCCTGTTAGAGACGAAACCGGCCAATATTCTGCATTGAGACGTTTGGCCGTTAATCGAACAGTTTGTTCGATTTTTCTGAATTGTTGATCGTTTGTCTGAAAATGAAAACAAAAAAAAGGCAATGAATATATCGATCAAAGTTCTCCTACGATTAGATCACGTTTTGATCCGACTAAAAATACGATTGGATCATCTGACGAAGTCACATTCAATGCTTCACTTATCCAATTCTCCGCACTTTTTAATGTTTCAAGATTATTCAAATCAAAAACACCAACAATCACATGAGCACCACGATAATAAGCAGCTAAATATCAATTTTCATATTCGTTCTTCGAACTGCTCAAAGCGAAAGCATTTTACCGGCGATACATTTAAAGCGTTCTTGTCCAGCTGTGTCCCAAATTTGTAAGGAGAAAGGAACGCCGAGGATCAAGAATTTCTCGACTTCGAAATCAACGCCGATCGTCGTTTTATAATTTCGATCGAATGAATTATAGCACAATCTAAACAAATCAAGTTTCTCAATTTCTATCTCTCGTCAGAATTTACCTTTGAGCTAAACTCGATTTTCCTACGGCTACATCGCCGATTAAAACTAATTTACAGATCAAATTTCTAAAGCAAACGAAAAAAACAATCGATTATCAAAGAGTAAATCCAAAATGAATTGAATTCGTACGATGGTTTTTGACTACGTTGATTTGTCGTATAGTTAATCACACATTCATCGAAATTCGCCGATGATGATTCGTCACCATACGCCTATTTTTCATCGAGTTCAAAACGGAAATGTTTTTTTTTCTTTTTAATAAATCAAATTACTGATATAAACTGATCAATTTTCCGATCATTTGATATTGCATTTGTTAGATTAGCAATCGGCATCTTATCTTCTCGGTCAGTCAAATGATTCTCTTCATTCTTTGCTAACGTTCATTGTCACTAAGCAATACTCTCCCTCAAATTCCCTTTGAACAAATCGTCAACGAGTGCCATCTGATGGATGTACTTTTCCTCGTTAGACATGTCATAAATCTATAAATATCTTTAAAATAATCATTTACAATTTTCATCTCTTATCATAAAAGTCAATTAAATTATTGAACTTGTCCTAATAAATAAATAAGAGAGAGAGAGAATTTTCCATTTCGATTAGAAACTGTCATGAGACATTTAATAATCGATTGCCTAACGATTCTCCATCGGGTCTATTCAATTAGTTAATGAAAATGTGACACGTACAAATTGCAAGTCAATGAGAAAAACTAGGTCAAAAATAAAATCTAATCTCTGTTTGTGGATGTTTCTTTGTTACTTGGATAAAATAAAATACAAACTATACTGATATAATAAATATTCAGCACAAGAAAAAAAAGACACGAAAAACAAGCAAATTGGTGTACATGTCACATGATTGTAGATTTAAACAATGTTAGTTCATGAATAAGCCGTATATGTGAACATTATCACAGTATTCAACGATAATCGAATCGATTCGTTGAGGATCAAATCCTTCGATTAGAGTAGTTGGTTGGTCGGTTTAATTGTAAACTATCATACGCCCTCGAATTCGTTGGCATCTTCTAATAAAGGCGGCACGCGTGGTGTTACCATTTGAGTAAGAAATGGTTGCGTATGCGTATCGACACTTGACTGACGACGTACGTAGAACGGTGTCGGCTGTGTGGTGACATGTTTGTTACCTAAAAATTAATATTCATAGAGTTTAAGGTCAAAAATCCTAAGAAGCTTTGTTCATTCGTGTCAATTAGTTCAAATAATAATCGTGTTCGAAAGATGATTAGAGAATAGAAGTTCAACGGAAGCTATTATTATTTTTTTCTCTAATTAGAAAACAGACATTCTGATATTTCATTTGATGTATGTGTGTGTGTGTGTGTGTAATGAAAAAACTAATAAGTAAGAGAACTACCAATCAAGTCAGCAAAAAGAAAGAAATTCAATAATCTATTTTTTTCTTTTTCACTAAATGCATTCGAAGAGCTTTATACAGAAATTTGTTTTCGCTAATTGAATAGCACTCATCACGAGTTTCTTTTTGCTTCATATGAGAATTGATTGAAACATTGGATTTGTTTCTATTCGATTTCAGTGGTAAAATCAATAAAGATCGTCTCCTCCTCTCATATACATCTGTCACTATTTTCTGTATGGCGGTTTTTCTCTTCTCCTGTTGTCATAAATCTAATCTTCTTTAACCTAACATATTCGAGAAAAAAAGAAAATTGCCGTGCTACCTGATAGTTGAATAAACAATATGCCCCATCGTACGGACCAAATCCAACCGACAAGTAAAAATATAGTTGCACTCTGTAGAATAGCAGCCAAAAGATTATATAAACATGCAACAATGTTCTTCTCATAATCATGTTTACCACAACAGAATACAGCGAATGCACTAATTAACGTACCTGTAAAAATAGAAATAGAAATAAGAATATTTATTTATTTATCTTTTTCGTTTTCTGTCAGAAATGATTCTCCTATTGGTAATCAATCTGTTGGCATGTTAGTTATTTGTATTCCGGTTCGAACCGAACTTGTTCATTGAAAATTCACTTGTCATCTTTCTTTTCCTGTACGTGTGTGTCAACTGATGCTTGGTTCTAATCCGTGACATATGATCATTGAATTAGAACACGACATTGTCGAAAGAAATGAATTCAACGACACAAGGCTCTGGCTATTTCAAGAATGGACTCATTTGTCATCACAAGAAATCGACATTGCCATTCGCGAGTAGTTGACATATACCATTCATATCTACATATGTGTCACAGCACGATTACCTTGTGTCTCATTGTCTCTCCTATCTATTATTCGATCGATTCTTGTGATTAAGAAAATAATCAATATACGCTTTTGTTGTTCTTATGGAGAGAGAGAGAGAAAAACTAACGGATTAAGTATAGTGCGTGTGAAGAAAAGAATATTCAATCAAATTCAAGGAAAATTCATCGTCTGCTAAACATGCATATTTGCTGATAAAACAAAGACAAACGACATATGATAAATAAAAGAAGAAGATGATCAAATGAATATGAAGAATCTGTTGAATTACCCGTTCCTGGTAGAATTAAATTGAGAATAAAACAAAGAATAGCAAGAGCACGTGGCATGATGGGTACGGCTCGTTGAAACATTCCTTGTCGAGTTTTAGTTGAATGTCCACCGGACGTGTTTACAGACGGACGTTTATTCGATGATATTGAAACGTGACTTCGACGAGATGATTGTCGATGATGCGCTTGAATTATTTCGCTTGCACGTGAGCGTATTTCATCTTTTTTTGTTGAAGATGGAGGCGGAGGAGATGACGATGTTGTTTTCATCTGTGATAGCAATGTTATGCTGTTATCTGAAAGAAAAAGAAAAAAAAACCAGTCTTCAAAAGAACTGATAATTCCGTTTTTTCTTCTCTTTCTCTTTTCCCTCGTTCTCGTTTTTTTTCTTCTTGAGCTATAATCTACATCATAAATGATTCGAGCAAATCACACACGTAGTACATATCAGTAGGTTTTCCTTCTTGTCGACGTTCTTCGTTTTTTTTTCCTACTGCTTTTAGTTTGATGTGGTATTGAAAGAAATAAAGCCGAAGAGGAAGGAAAGAAGAGAGGCGCGAGACAACGCTACTAAGCTACAACATTGTACGAGCTACCGTCTTCACCGTTTCTTGTCATTTTTTTTTCTCTTAATCGAACATCTTCTTTTTTCTCGATCTCTCTTTCTCTCTTTTCCCGGTTTTTTTCTCTCTCCATCTTCTTAAAAAAGAAAACAGTTTTCTTCGTCTTCCGTTGCTTTTTCTCTCTATTAATGATTTTCATGACAACATATTTCTATCATTTATATTCTGTACAACACGATTGAGACCGGATTTTCTCTTCTCCAATATCAACTAGAAAAAACATATTCTCTAATGAGATCGTTTATTTACAATATGCACATATACAAATGAGAATCCATTTATGTCTCGTTTTCTTTCTGCACACGTCGACAAACTTGTGCGAATTTCAATTGATCGATATACTTCGCCGAAATGATAACACGATTGCTCTCTAAAGAGTACTTCAGAAAACAAAAGACAGGGAAAAACTCGACAAATGTTTTTTTGACTTTTTCAATGGGACTTCTCGAGTATCAAGTCGGAAATGAATATTTAAAGTCAAAAAGAAAGCCAATAAAAACAGAATCTATGATTCTACTTGTTTGACACGATAGTTTCACAGTTCGAGAAAAAAAGGAAGAAACAAAGTCAATGATTTTAGTTCCATTACGGAAGTTCGCTATTTACTTTTTCATATTGATTCTAATCTAGCATCAAACGAGAGAAGAGAAGACGAAGAAAAAAAAAAGTTAATTTGTGAATGTAGTCAAGGTAATACAATTCAATGAGAAAAATGGCATACAAGATTGTTGAGTGAAATAATTAATAATTTATAAAATTCTGTCATTGATATATATGATCGTTAGAGAGCAAATAATACGACGGTTCGATTCGAATGAATACAAGACTTAATTATGTGACGTGCAAGACGAGAACAAACAGAAGATTGCTGCTGAATAGAATTGAAAAACTTTCTGACGACGTCATAAATTATTTATCATTTTGAACAATTATATAGATATCAAAATGACTTTTATTAAGAGAAAACCTACTGTAAAATCTGAAAATAATCAAGTGTCCAACATGTTTGCCCTTTGCAAATAACGAGCAAACGTGCAGATTGTCACTTGTTAAGAGAGAAAACAGGTCCCGTCATGTGTAGAAAGATTAGGATATATTTTTTTTCTCTGTGAAAATATTAGTTTAATTAACTTAATTAGAACGCATATCGAGAAATAGAAAGGAAAAAAAAGCGAAGGATTTTATTTTTATTTTTCTAGATTAATCAAATCAACGACATTTAATAAATGTGAACGCTATTTCCTCTTCATATTTAATATTTCTTTTTTTTGACATGAGTAATAAAGCAAAAAATCTGTCGAATGAATGTTGAAATTTAGTCATGAATATCGAGTGAACGCTCGGTCGTTTTTTTTTCTCTTCTCCTCCGCCGCCACCACCACCATTACTGATAAAATCAATTTATTTCCCTTGTGCCTTTTTTTCTAAATAAAGACTTTCTCTTCTGGAATGCGAATCTTGATGTATATATCCATATATCCTTAGAGAAGATAAATAATATTCTTATTCAATTTTCATAACAAACGGAAAATATATAAAAGTCAACGAGAAGAAAATAAATATCCCATGAAAATGACATATTTTGTTATTCTTCTTTTTCTCCTTTCCGTAGCCGTCGTCTTCTCCCCTCATTTACTAAATAGATTCTACATTCAAACAAACAAACAACTCTATATATTTATACGTACACACATATATATATATATATATCTGCATATTAAATCATTGATTTAAATTAAACTAAATGTATACAATCGAGAGCAAAAAGAAAAAAAAAAGAAATGATTTTTATTAAACAAGACAAAATCTTTGATTTTCATTATTCATTTCCGTATCTGATGCTAAAAATAAGTCTGCATATGTTGATCTTATCACAGTCGAAAAAACTGCGCTATTGATAACAAGAAATGAATTTATATATGTATATAAATATATCTTTTTCTTTCTCTCAAAACAATATCCTTTCTAAATGTGTTACGATCATCGAAACGAATAGAAATATCCATGTTGAATGATTTTTTCTTGTTTGATTACACATTTCTTTTGCACACATGCAAAATCTTCCACTACTAAAATTTGTTCCCGTTGCGTGACGATAACAAACATCGATCTTCGATAACCGATAGAGAAAATAATCGTTTAAACAACCACGTCGAATAAATGTTTCATTAGTTGATGTACCGTCGAAATGAAAGAATTTAACACAATAATCTGAACATTCGATTGTACGATTTGCTTGATGCATTTTAAATGGATCACCACAATAATCATCAACGCGCGAATCACATTGATAGCAAAGAAATTTCGCCATACTACATGTTTCCTTGGCTACGACGACAAGAATTGTACGTAGTTGATGAATTAATAAAGATAAATAGACACTAGACAACTGATTTTTTGTTTTGTAAATAATAAAAAAGAAAGTAGAAAATATTCATGATCAAAATCAAATCGTTCACAACTTACAAAATTCATTTTCGATCATTCGAATCAATCGATTGGATGAACATGATAGAAAATCAATGAATATCTTGAAAAAAAAGAAGAAAGAGAACAAACAGTGAAATATCATCGAGGTCTTGCAAAGTATCGTATCTAGCGTTTCCCAAGCAAAAATTGATGAGACCATCGGCAATATTATCCTTGCTATTATGAATTTGGTTAATCCAGTATTTCTGTTTGCCATTCCCTCTTGTTCTTTTCTTTTCTTTTATATTCGCTTCGTCGTCGTCATCATCATCATCATCAACACGACAACAAATTGGGTCTAATGGGTTGCGCGTTCCGCTCTTTTATTCTTCGTTCTATGTATCTATCTATCCATCCATTTAGAGATAATCTCTATACGAGTATGAAAGCAGAAAAAAAACGAAGAAGAAAAAGAAAGTCGCTTAGCTAAAATAGCAAGATAGGATAAGATAATTGAATAAAATCGACTAGGAGAAAAAGTCTTCTGTAACTTTAGATTCAGATGTCAATTTGACTGTTCACTCAATAAAAAAAAAACGTTTCATGAACATACAAAATCGAGAGAAAGAGAAAACGACTGACCTTTTTATTTAAAGAGCTACATAAATAAACAGAACTGATGCAAATACTCCCAAGAGAAAGTTTCTATTTTTTTTTCTGTAGTTTTTGCTCTGTCAGTTTTTAATCATTGCTCATAATCAAAAATTCTGTTAGCTTACCGTTGGTTTTCTTACAACAGTTGCATTCTCGCGCAATCCCACTGTCGATATTTGACTGGTAGAAGTAATCAAAATGATTTTTTGTTTCTTATAACAAAACCCAAAAGAATAGAAAAAAAAACGAAGAAGAAGAAGAAGAGAGAGAGAGAGAAAGAAAAAAAAACACACACACACACAAAGACAAAGAATGGAAAGCGCTAAACAGACAGTTGACACAAACTTGTCGATACTACCATTACCGTCTATTTCTCATAGAGAGAGAGCTCGTTAATTTTTTTTGTTCTTTATTCAGATGAAAAATGATGTAACGAGAGAACGAGAGTATATTAGTTGAAAGTAGTTTTATACGGTTTTTTGGATACGTTTTGTTTTGTTTCGTTGGTTGACAAATGCTAGTCAAGATGTCTGATGACATATAACAAAAAGATTAATGACCTCGATATTATCTTTAGTTAATCATGATGAGATCTTGTCTTGTTCGTTGAGGGTCGAAATAGTTTTCTTTTTATTATTATTATTTGCCAACAGAAACGGATATGAATTGATCTCGAGTGCGCTACTTAACAAACAATTGAAATGATACTTGGAAAAGAAAAAAAGATCATTGTGTCTGATTTAATCAATAAGAATTTATTATCACAACAAAAGTATTGTTCGTTGAGGTTTGTCCTCGTTTATTAATGAAAACGTATTCTATATGTTCGAATTTCTCCGATAGGAATATCGAGTTTCGATGTTTGATTAAGTGTTTGTTTGACAGATCTCAGTGAGAGAGTTGTTTGTTCAATTGATTGAATCTGTTTTTGTGAGAAGAAATCATCGAGTTTCGGCTAGAAAAAACATAACCAGATCAAGAATGTCAATGAAAGAGAGTTTTGTTTACTTGTTGAGAATGATAAGCATCTTCTTCTTGGCAATCGAATGCTAATCGTCGCACGATGAATGCCACGTTTTTCGATGGTTTATATCTCGTTGTATCACTGTGATCGATCAATGTACGAAAATTAATCAAATGATAATCATTTGGAAAGACTGAAGTTTTTGAAAACAATGAATATTCGGATGCAATTGAATTCGAATTAAAAAACGAGTGAAAAATATGCAATGGATAGATGAATTGAAGAGAAAGATGATGAGCTAAAA
>ERZ781399.4028-NODE-4028-length-10880-cov-3.887760_pt1 | contig 10880 bp, 10 predicted proteins | sample MGYA00511014_ERZ781399 | MGnify/ENA primary metagenome ERZ781399 (study PRJEB29847, sample SAMN06458254) | wastewater metagenome | isolation source: Wastewater bioreactor | place: South Africa: Cape Town | study: EMG produced TPA metagenomics assembly of the... | reverse complement strand
GTTTCCCAGTGAGCATACATTGGTGACTGATTGATAAACACAGTCCAAAGAGAAGGAATGGACAATTGAATCGCGAATATATATATATTCGAATAGAACACGACAGGACGCTAATGGCATGGCATTGACAACACAAGGGACTAGGAGGTTTCAAATAGAACAAGAAGAAGGAGGAGGAGGAGAAGGAGAGGGAGGAGAAAAAAAAGAGGAGGTGTTGTTTTCCTTGTCGTCGTCATCGTCTTCGTCCTCCTTCTCCTCTTCTTTCACATTAGATACAACTGTACAATACACTTGTCACACTGTTTAATCAATTCTTCTTCTGTGCTCACTCCTATTTCGAATCGTAGATCGTTCTCGAGGCTAACAAACGGACATATACTAATTGCATTCGACGATCAAGACATATACACATTTGCCTTGAGAACTTGTCTACTTGTACTTGTTAATTAATCGAATTAGTTCGAAAACAATATGATCAATTTTTATCGGAAAAACTATACTAATCGAGCGTAAAGAATTGATGTTCGAGTGCTGACAAGAAATAAGAATCGTTTTCTATTTTTTGCTTTTGCCAATAAAAATAATTACAATCAAACAAATCAAACAAATAAATATTATTTGACATAAACATTTCAATCGTTCGGATTTCATTAGATTTCGATAGAATTTTATTACATTCATTCGTATATCTTGTGCATGAGATTTCACCAAATGACTATCGTAAATAATTTCGTCGATTTTCTCATCAGTTTCTTTCAATATTAACCCAGCTTGAATCGCTTCCGATCGAATATTTTCATATTTAGTATCTAACGGTACGGTCGATAATTTCTTGTCCACAGTTTTCTTTTGAATAAAAAATGATGAAGAAAAGAGGAGAAAAAAATAACAACAAGAAAATCGAATAACCTTGACAACCTATTGATTAAATAAATCTGTTTTGATCGTATACTGGTCTAATCTCGAGATATATTCAAATGTAAATGAGATTATTTTATTTTCATCGATCCTTGAATCTCTGCAACAAAGAAAAAATAAACCTATATATGCAAAAATCAAACTAATTTGCATAAGATTATTTTTATTTATTAGTAAGACGAAAAAAAAAATTGTTGTGATTTGGATCGATTACAGGCATATCAATAATATGATTTTTTTTCTTTTCAACTTACTCTTACAATCAAATGAGAAATTCGAGATATTTCTCGAGAATGAAATAGATTTTTATTATATGATTAATCATAAGTTTTCAACGGTACTTTCGTGTAGTATTTTTTTATGACATCAACATTTTTATATTTAGCTGAAATTATCAAATAGGAAAGAAAATTTATTTTCATTATACTGAAAAGATACTGTTATTGCTCTTTTCATAGAAAGAAAAAGCAACTACATACATAGCACACGTACAGAAGAAGAAAATAGCGAAGTCACAAGAGGCACTTGATATAAACTAATTTTATGATTGAGAAAAAAAGAAGAAAAAAAAATTTAAGTTCAATAATGATTTATTGCGTGAAAGAGGTTGAGTCCTTTTTCATTTATTTTCTAAGATCGACCGAATTTAAAAACGAAAGCATTGTAAAGAACTAACGAGAGAAATGCAAAGAATAACGCAATGATTTCCAAGCCAGTTGACCAATCGACACGTACTTTATATAAGTCACGAGTCATTTGTCGCATTTTTCCTAGATCACCGTTTACTGAAAAACAAATATCTTAACTTTCGCAATTTTTTTTTAAAATTTAACTTACACTGATATAGTTCATTAACCATTTCCATAATATCTCGTGATAAATAACTTCCAATAAGAATCAATGCAATAAGAATAAAAATGCATGTTAATAAAAGTAAAATCAATGGAAGTAAGCCGAGACATAAGCCAACTGTACGAGTTTCGGATGTATTTATCGAATGAATAAAGAGAATAATGATTGCCAAACCAAGAAAAATCGATGCGATTATAGTGCATGCTGCTATACCTTTTGTTGATGGAAGATAATCACATGAGCAATTACGATTTTGTCTACATTGATTGATATTGCAGTCTGAATCTCTCGGAAACAGGTTAGGATAGCAAGCTTCTCCCCTCATGTCAGAGTTAGTTGTACAAATAGTAAATAAGCCAATAGTGGTATGAATTTTACTCTGTGCTTCTGTTCCATTTCTGTAATCAGCCTTTTTCCAATGATGATGTCCCATAGCTGTAATATGAAAAACGAATGCAAAAACCGCGAGAATAAAGACGCTAAAATAGAATATCTTCGCTTTTTCCGCCATAGTTCACGTTCGAATAATAAAAAGAAAGATCGATGAATTGATCTAGAAGCAAAAACGAAAAAAGAGAAAAGAGAGAGATTCGATGGCAATTACTAGCTCTTTTATCGAATATTTATAAAAAAAAGAAGAGGAAAAAGACGAAAACGAAGAAGAGAAAAAACGAGAAAGAGAGAGAGAGAGAAAGAACTTGACTTTGCTTACAACTCGATCTGTTTGACACCTATGTCAATGAGAAAAAAATTCGAGTTCAGCTATTACACAGAAGTTGTATATTTGATTTCAACCGTTTTTTTCTCTCTCTCTCTCATTCTCTTCCTTGTTCGAAGCGAAAAGAAAAAAAAAGCAAAGCAAAAATTTCGTTGTAAAACAAGGACAAGTCATATTCGTCTAGGCAGCAGATTATAAAACAAAATTCAATTTACAAGTTATGTAGGAACAATTTAGCACAGTGTATCAAATGTGAGGGCTTTTTTCGTTCTCTTCTCGGCCTATGCACGTTCTTTTTTTCTACCTGTATGATAATCTCATAGCAATAGGAGTCTTATTCAATTGAAAGAATACTGAAGGGCTATATAGTTATGCACGTTCGAAGTATGCGAATCAAGAGCTCGATTAATGCTTTAATTATATTTTATATTATATAGATTTCAATGATGAAAATATATGTTTTGTTCGTTGTGCTTAATTTCTTTGGACAATTATCTCGTTCTGGCATACATGAATCGATTGGTACGAATACATAGACATATATGCACCCCTTTTTTTGTGCTCTCTTTCCATCGTATTCAATAATATTATAAATTGATCCCAAACATTTTTTTTTGCTTTATCTTTCTATTTGATCATTGTGTTAAATTTGAAACTCGATACGATTTAGTTCGAACAAGATTTCATAACATCTCGAGATGTGGATTTTTTTTGTATTTCTTTCAACTGGATTTGCAAACATCGAATTGCGTGATGAAATAATAAAGAATATTTACGTATATATTTCTTTCATGTTGTTTATAAGAACACAAAAAAAGCGAACAAATAGTCGTCGAACAATGCTCATCAAATATCCGTTTGTTGATTATTAATTAATCTCGCTTAGTTTTATTAAAATAACTATCAAAGAAAAAAAAATTTATTTAAAAAAAAAGCATTAAATAAAATTCAGTCTTGCATAAGTAAATCCTTCTCTCATTCGTTTGATATTTCCTGTTTCTCGATAATTATAGTCTTTTTTCTCCTTTCGAAGATATTTAATATGACACGCGTGTTAAGATGCATGATCCATTTGAAATCCAATGTGATACAGAAACTTGAACAAGAAAGTTTTGTTTTGTTCAACATGCGATTACTAAGGGTAAAAAAAGAAGATTTCAGACTGCTGCTGCTTCTTTCTTTATCTTTCATTATCTCAAGAAAAACGTTGAGTTTCATTTAATAGTTTTGCTTCGAGCTTTCTTTTTCTCTTTTGAAAGTTGTTAGCCTAATGAAGCATTTTGTTTATTAAAGATTGGCATGGAGATATTCAGCTAGGATATTCATTTCTATTTCTAGTTTAATGAAAAATAGATCTTGAAACGGAGCAAACGAATAGAGATTATATTCTAGACATGTTTGTAAGTAAATGAAAGGATCCATTGAGAAATATTTATTTTTGTTTATTCAAGTTTGATACGATGGTCTTATGAAGAAGATCTTAATGGAATTTGAAGAGAACAACGAGAGATTCTTTTATTTGGACTTTAATATAATTTTGAAAAAAATAGTAAGATTAGCCTATAACATGTCATATGATTAATTTTCTAACAAACTTTGTTTTGTATGCGAAAAAGAAATAAAGAAAATGATTTTTACAACTTTCCGTCACATTCATTTTCTTTAGGTACTCACGATCATATTCAACTAGTATAAAAACAAGAAGATATATATCTTATTCAATGACATCTAACTAACTATTATCATAAAGAAAAAAAATTATGTTGTTCATTTTTTCTTTCTGTAAGCTAAAGGAAGAATAGCACGATGCTATAAAGAGAAAAGAAAGGAAGATCTTTGCTAGTTTCTAGATGAATAGAAAAATTTATCTATTGATACAATCAACAATTGATTATTATTTCGATCGCTATTGTCTATCGAAGTGAACAAGACATTTCTTTGTTGTCGACGTTTCTTTCTCTTATATTTTGTTTTTTCTCTCTCTCTCTCTCTCTCTCTCTTCCTTCTGTGTTTCCGTTTGTATCTAATGGATTTTCATCATCATCATCGTCAACGACAGTTACAAAACGATAGATCAGAATCTTTAAAACAAGATCGAGATGTTGGATTGTCATTTTTATATCATTCGAAACAAACAAGTACACGTATAAGTGAAGTGACATTTCCCGCCTATTATTCATTATCATATCTCCCAATGGCATATCTTCCGAAAAATAACACACGTTCATTCCATTCGAATTTTCAAATTTTATTATATAATTTTCTCGAACGACCAACGGGACTGAAATGTTTTTTATATCATTTTTTCGTGTAAATCATTCGTTCGAATTCGTGTATTCTCAAAACATTGAATCTATCGATCGATTTTAGGTTCTTGGTTGTACTTGTCTGTCTTGTTCTTTCGGTTTTATCAACCATAGAAAAATTTACTGCACGTCTATCGATTCATGTTTATTGGCTTGAAATTTTTCTTGTGACCTTTTTCGGCATTGAATATGTTCTTCGACTTTGGTCAGCTGGTTGTCGAAGTAAATACATGGGCATCATGGGTCGTTTCCGTTTTGCACGAAAACCAATTGCTGTTGTTGGTAGGAAATGTTCTAGACAAAACAAAAAAAAAAAAAACTAAATTCGTATTTTTTTTATAATCGAAGATTTATTGGTGATCGTGGCATCGACATTAATGATTCTGTTTGCTACTGATCGACAAGCATTCGCCGCATCAGCAATACGTGGCGTTCGATTTTTGCAGATTTTACGTGTTTTACATGTTGATCGACATGGCGGAACATGGCGATTATTAGGAAGCGTCGTTTATATTCATCGACAAGTGAGATAAATGATAAAATGAGAGTCATTTTTTTCTTCTAATCTGATCTTGTTTTTCTACTAGGAATTAATCACGACATTATATATAGGTTTTCTTGCATTGATATCATGTAGTTATTTAGTTTACATAGCAGAAAAAGATGAAAAAGGTTCACGAGCTGCAAAAGGAAATGATAGCCATTTTGAATCCTACGCGGATGCATTATGGTAATTAACTAGCTAACGTTGTGTTTTTCTTTTTTTTTGTTAACGAAATATATTTACATGATTCTAGGTGGGGTGTAATCACAATAACAACGATAGGGTTTGCATTTTAATTTCAAATCTATTGATTGAATTCTTTATTCTTCTTTAGATACGGTGATGTTTATCCAATTACATGGTAAATGAAATAATTGCAAGTTCAATATTCAAAGATTTTGCTTTTATTTGTTATCTTGAGGGTTGGAAAAACGATTGCTGCTTGTTTTGCAATATTTGCCATTTCATTTTTTGCACTTCCAGCTGTAGATATTCGAAATTTTGATAGAAATCGTACGATTGTGTTGTTCTAGGGAATTTTGGGCTCAGGCTTTGCGCTCAAAGTTCAACAAAAACAACGTCAAAAACATTTTTCTCGACAAATTCCAGCCGCTGCGACACTCATTCAAGCTGCATGGCGTGTCTATGCAAGTTTACCGGGCTCATCATGCACGGCAACATGGAATATTTATTTACACTTGACTGATCAAAATGCTACATCATCAACAACGAAAGCCTATCCAACAACACCAAAATTTAGTGGTTAGAAAACGACGTTAACAAGAATCTGATTTCGACAGATTTCAATTTAGAACGAACAGCTGAAAAACTTCGATATTTACGTTTATCAGGTTCGACGAAAAAACTTCGATTGAAACGAGCTAGTCAATCACCTTCGAGTAGTCATTTGCAATCGCCTGCAACAACTGAAAGTCGAGCTTCGAATTCTTCAACCGGAGGAAATACAACAGGTAAATTGGCAACAAAACAAAGTTCATTTTAATCAAGAACGAAGAAAAAAAAACAGATTGTTTCTCTCGAGCAGGTTGTTATTTAACAGTCAATACTGATCATGATGATGAAGATTTCGAAGAAGAACCAATTAAACTATCAACGTAAATATCGAAATTACGAATAAAATCTCGAGCAAGAGAATATTCGGTGTAATTTAGTTTGACTGAAGATCATCGACAAATGATTCGTTGCATACGAAAAATGCAATTAATCGTTGCACGACGACGTTTTCAAGTAACAGAAAAAAGCAACAAATTCGAACTCGATTTATTTATTTCTTTTTCTCGGTTGTTAGCAAGCCCGAAAACCTTACGATGTACGAGATGTAATTGAACAATATTCACACGGACATATCAATATGATGATGAGAATTAAAGATTTACAACGAAAGTACTTTTAAAAAGATAAATTTTGAAATGAACGAACGAACGAATGAATGATTTATTTATTTTTTGTCATAGACTTGAGCATACGATTGGTAAACAACCACCATTAAACAGTGACGATCGATCGAAATTAACTGTTCTTGCTCGAATGCAACGTGTCGAAAATGCTATTAATGACATGGGACAAACAGTAGAAAATATCTATCAATTATTAAAAACTATTGATGAAAGATTCGATCAATTGACAGTTAACAATAATAATAATAATAATAATAATAATATCCAGCAGCGATCGTCAAGATCAAATATGACTAATATCGCGGTTAAATTTTCTTCAGTTCACGAAGAAATCCCATGAGTGTGTATTTTTGGTTTTCTATTATACAATAAAAATATTACAGAAAAAAAAGGACCAAGTTGATATTCGTTGTCAAATACAAATTGAATGATAGATAAATAAGTTCTTAGTCTTGAACTAGGAGCTTATTCGTTTGATTGAATCTCGTAATAGATACATAAATACGATACTTGTTCTGTAGATTTCGAAATGTCTAGGGATCGGAAACAAGTAAATTAGCAATTCTCATTCGGTCGGATTTATAGAGTTCATAGATAGTTGTAGGCTTTCGTCGGAATGATATTTGTGATGTTCGTTGTCGATAAGTTCGATTGGGAAGTTTTAAACTATGTCGCATAGGTAACGAAGCTGTCACTTGTAATGAACGTTTTGTTGTGCCATCGTTTTGCATCGTTAGATCTTCACATGAATGTGTACGACGTTTTAGTTTTGGTTTTCGTTTACGTTCGTAATATTTCGATATTGATCGAGATAATGCATTGGCTAATTGTACGTCATTCGGTTCGACAATAATTGTTGTTGAATTATTTTCATCGGCATTCGTACCCATCTGAGAAGATAAACGTGGTGTAAGTAAATAGTTTGATGCTTGAGAACATAATTTATATGAACTACTTCGTTTTGCGTGCGTAGGAAAATGTGAATGAATGGATGATGATCGTAACGATGTGCCACAATCCGAAAATGAACTAGTACGACCAACGATAATTTCACCGTTATTATTTATTAAATCTTCACTATCATCGAATATAATTTTATTGTTAAGATTTGTTTCAAGTAGATTATTGTCTAATGATGTTGGTTGTGATGAAATACGTTTAAATGTAAAGAACCTGTAGAATAAATATGAAATAAGAATAAAAAGTAAAGATAATAGAAAAAGAGCAATGAATAGACCAGTACGATCCGATGACGATGTAATTGTTGTGTTTAAAATATTTTCTGTTTTATTAACCAATGTTAAATTTGAGTCCATTAGGATAAAAACAAAACACTTTTTTTTGTTTCGTTTTGCTGAATAAATCTATTAATGAATAGAAACATATACCCACTATTTATTTATTTCCTTCCGGCAAATGTCGTCTATTGACTTCTAATTTTCTATTCTTTTTGTTTTTGAAAATGTGTAATAACAATATTCTCTTTTGCTAATATATCGAGGGAAGAAAAAAAAAGAGGAGGAAAGCTTTGTTTCTTTTTTATTCAAAACAAAAACGTCGATCTATTAAATGCCAGTTTTCCTATTTTTGTGCGTAATTTACTCATTTTCAAAACTATTTCTTCGATATTCTTTTCCTTCCATCTGTCATACGTCCGTCCGTCAACAAGTTTAATGAAATATTAGATTAGAAAAATCTCTTATATAAACAAATGCATTCGAGATTAATGATTTACTTACGAAAGGAAGAGATTCGTTGAATTAACCGAGATATACTCGTGGGTTAGGAAACAAGGATTTATGCACTAATAGATCGATATTGTTGCCTTGAAAACATTGAATATTATTTTGATACTCGTCTAACTTTCTTTTGCCATCGAATAATGACAAGCAAAACAAACTCTTCAGTTCTCTTCTCGTCGGTCTCTTTTCTTTATCTAGATTCATTGCCAACGGCTGTTCGTGCTCCCTCTTCTTTTTTTCTTTCCGCTCGGCCCATTTCATCACATCTCTTCCCTTCTTCTCCTCTCTCGTCATCATTCGCCACACTACAGTGTGAGATTCGTCATGAGCAGAGCTTCTTCACAGTAGTGTCTCGTCGTTCTTTCATATACTAAATGAATGTATTTGATTATTCCACGTTCAGCATACACGCATACACTGTGTTTGAAAGAGAAAAAAGACCAATGTTTGCAGTTGATAATAAAGAGAGACATAATCTTAACAATTCAGATGAAGATTTATAGCCGAGAGGAAAAAAAGAAAGACAAGGACGAGAAAAAAATAACAACAACAAAAATAGCCAAGCTGAGAAAATTAATTACATATAAATTACTGAATCATCAAATATATATGTAGTATATATAGATGTCTGTGTGCGTGTGTGTGTGTTTGTATTTCCTTATAGATTTGAATGATTGATATAGTGGACAATTGATTGTCATTAAAATAGACAAAGTAAAAGAAATCATATTCATTTGCGATGTCGAACAAAACTAATCTTGGCCAGAAAATATAGAAACCTAGATTATATGTATATTTACATTTGTTAACAAGCAAAAATCCAGGAAATAAAATTACCATTTTTATTTACTCGATTTAAATTATCCGAACAAGTAAATGTCGATGTTTGTTTGTTCGAGAACTCAATAACATAGAGTACTGTTCGTTGTAATTATTGAATACCACGATCAACAACAATAAATTGCGCTCTTTATGTCAAACTTCAACTTCGTTCTCAAGAAAAAAAAGAAGAAACAAGTATAATTAAGTTCTCTCTTAATAATCTCTCGACCTTGAATATGTGGAGTTTGTATGTGCGTGCGTATCTATTTCTGTCTCTCTTGAAAAACCATATGCCTTTGCGGATGTTCTAATTAGTTATTGCTCGAAAATATTTCATGAGTATTTAACCTGCGAGTTTCTCGTTCATTTAAATAAATAAGATATTAAAATATCCTACGAATAATGTTATCTTCATTATTTATTCTCATTTTATGTTGTTCTGGTTTAAGAAACTCGTGCTCAAAAGGTTCTAGCGTTCTTATGTTTTTAAGGACATGATTATAAGTTTGAAGAAAGAGAAAAATCTCGAACACATACTTTCTAATTGATCCCTCGATTTTTCATGAAAAGTATATGACGTCAACATGATTACCTCTATTATGGAAGAATTAGTTCGGATGCGGAAGCATTTGTTGTGTCTCGGTTGAAATAATAGATAGGCGCTTACTTATTTGCTACTTACATATATTGATAGAAAGACAAACAGATAGATAAAAAGAGTAGGATAAATATAGAATAGTTTGTGTGTGTGTGCATTTTTTTAGAACAAAACTAATTATCCTAAGAGAAAGAGTAGTTTTGACAGTTGTGTTTTTTTCTGTTTTTCTCCATAAAATCGCTAATAACTAATTATGTTCAATAATTAATGAAAAAACAATTCGTATGCGTATTCAAACTGTCAATTAGAATTTATTACAGAATTGATTAGAGAATAAAAAGATGAAACTCGAGTATAAAGTGTATTGTTACCACATTTCGGCGATGCACTAACGATTCCAGCACATGTCCAAGAATTATTATAGCTAACCATGAGTGGACTACCACTATCACCAAAACAAGCATTTGTACTGTCATAACCAGCACAAAATCGACTATTAGTAGTGCCTGCACCTGGACATGATGAAAGTGCTTGAATCTGAATCGTAGCCTGCTGTAAATTATTCGATAAACTACTGGAATCTTTTGTTTCTCCCCAACCAATAATAACACCAGTTTCGCCAACACTCGGTATTGATGTACTCGATTGTATACAACATAAACCGACTGTACTTACTTGATTGAATTCACTTGCAAGTGTTAGTATGGCGAAATCATTTAAAACCGATGAGCTATCATAACCATCGGCAATCGTGATATTCGTAACAGCACGAGATTGTCCACTAGTTAACAAAGATAATTGTTGTATACCAGCATAGGCAATGATTGTACTCGTTGTGACAAGATATACACAATGTGCAGCCGTAATAACATGACGATATGTAACTAGAAAGCCGCCACAGAAAGATTGTCGATTATTGATAGAAATTGCTATCATCCATGGCCAAGAATTCGATACTGTTG
>ERZ781399.4018-NODE-4018-length-10904-cov-3.488156_pt1 | contig 10904 bp, 8 predicted proteins | sample MGYA00511014_ERZ781399 | MGnify/ENA primary metagenome ERZ781399 (study PRJEB29847, sample SAMN06458254) | wastewater metagenome | isolation source: Wastewater bioreactor | place: South Africa: Cape Town | study: EMG produced TPA metagenomics assembly of the... | reverse complement strand
CGGACTGAATAAGTCCTATGGCGCCAAGAAGATCCTCGAGAACATCCATCTCTCCTTCTACCCCGACGCCAAGATCGGTATTCTCGGCCCGAACGGTGCGGGTAAGTCGACGGTGCTGCGCATCATGGCCGGCCTCGACAAGGAATATACCGGCGAAGCCTGGTTGGCCGAAGGCGCCACCATCGGTTACCTCGCGCAGGAGCCTCAGCTCGATCCGAACAAGACGGTTTTCGAAAACGTCATGGAAGGCGTTGCCAAGAAAACCGAAATCCTCAATCGCTACAACGAATTGATGATGAACTATTCCGACGAGACTGCGGAAGAGGGCGCCAAGCTCCAGGACATCATCGACAGCCAGAATCTCTGGGATCTGGAAAGCCAGGTCGAGATGGCAATGGAAGCGTTGTGCTGCCCGCCGCGCGATGCCGAAGTCACTAGCCTTTCCGGCGGTGAGCGCCGCCGTATCGCGCTTTGCCGCCTGCTTCTCTCGCAGCCGGACCTGCTGCTGCTCGACGAACCGACCAACCATCTCGACGCCGAGACCATCGCCTGGCTGGAAAAGCATCTGCGCGACTATCCGGGTGCCGTGATGATGATCACCCACGATCGCTACTTCCTCGACAATGTCACAGGCTGGATCCTCGAACTCGACCGCGGCCGCGGCATTCCCTACGAAGGCAACTATTCCGCCTATCTGCGGGCCAAGGCCAAGCGCATGCAGCAGGAAGCCCGCGAAGAAGCTGGCCGTCAGAAGGCGATCAGCCGCGAACAGGAATGGATTGCCTCCAGCCCCAAGGCCCGTCAGGCCAAGTCCAAGGCGCGTATCAACGCTTACGAACAGTTGGTCGATGCTGCCGAAAATCAGCGTCCCGGCGATGCGCAGATCATCATTCCGGTCAGCGAGCGTCTCGGTCAGGTGGTGGTCGAGATGGAGGGCATCACCAAGGGTTTCGAAGGCCGCACGCTGATCAACGATCTGTCGATCAAGCTGCCGCCGGGCGGCATCGTCGGCATCATCGGCCCGAACGGCGCCGGCAAGACGACCCTGTTCAAGATGATCACCGGTCAGGAAAAGCCGGATGCCGGCTCGGTCCGCATCGGCGAGACGGTGCATCTCAGCTACGTCGACCAGAGCCGCGACGCGCTTGATGGCAATAAGACGGTATGGGAGGAAATCTCCGGCGGCGCCGAAGTCATCAAGCTCGGCAAGTTCGACATGAACTCGCGCGCCTATTGCGGCGCCTTCAACTTCAAGGGCGGCGACCAGCAGCAAAAGGTCGGCAATCTCTCCGGCGGTCAGCGCAACCGCGTTCACCTGGCCAAGATGCTGAAGGCTGGCGGCAACGTGCTTCTGCTCGACGAACCCACCAACGACCTCGATACGGAAACGCTGGGAGCGCTGGAAAGCGCGCTTGAAAACTTCGCCGGCTGCGCCATCATCATCAGCCACGATCGTATGTTCCTCGACCGTCTGGCCACGCATATCCTAGCCTTTGAAGGCGAAGGCCATGTCGAATGGTTCGAAGGCAATTTCGAAGATTACGAGCAGGACAAGATCCGCCGCCTCGGCCCCGATGCCCTCAATCCAGGCAGCCAGGCGCACAAGCGACTGACGCGCTAAGCTATCGGTCTCACTCATCGAAAACCCCGGCTTGTCCGGGGTTTTTGTTTGCACTTCGGCGTAAGCGGGTATTCCGTTTTCGTCAGAAACTAACAGATTTCCGACGTCGAATTAACGTCGCGAGCGATTGGCTCTTGCAGATCGTGCTCAAATCACATAAAGATATCTTTATATCTTGATTGGGTGTCGACGGACGGATCTGGTTAAACTCGGCTTGGATGACGTGGTGGATGTGCTGAAGGCGGTCGGCGAGCCGACGCGGCTGCGTCTTCTCGCGCTGCTCGCAGCCGGGGACCTCACGGTCACCGATCTTACCGAAATTCTCGGCCAATCACAGCCGCGCATTTCCCGACACTTGAAGTTGCTCGGCGAAGCCGGCCTGATCGATCGCTATCAGGAAGGCGCGTGGGCCTATTTCCGCCTGAAGCAGGAAGGCAAGGCGGTGACGCTGGCGCGCGCGCTGCTGCGCCACACCGCCGAGAAGGATACGGTGCTGCTGCGCGATGGCGAGCGCCTTTCTTCTGTGAAGCGCGTTCGCGCCGAGCGCGCCCAGGCCTATTTCAGCCGCAATGCTGCCGAATGGGATGAGCTGCGGCGTCTCCATGTCGCTGATGAGGATGTCGACAAGGCGCTGATCGATCTGATCGGCCCGCAGCCGATCGACTCCTTTCTCGATCTTGGCACAGGCACGGGCCGCATGTTGCAGCTTCTGACCGGCCACTACCGTCGGGCCGTCGGCATAGATGCCAGCCGCGACATGCTGGCCGTTGCTCGCGCCAATCTCGACCGGGCCAACATCACGAGCGCCTCTGTGCGCCATGGCGATATCTTCAACCTGCCGCTCGAACAGCAGGATTTCGACCTCATCACCATCCATCAGGTGCTGCATTTCCTCGATCAGCCGGAAATCGCCATTAACGAGGCGGCGCGAATGCTGCGGCCCGGCGGCCGGCTTGTGATCATCGATCTTGCGCCGCACGGGCTCGAATATCTGCGTGACGATCATGCGCATCTGCGTCTCGGCTTCTCGCATCAGACCATGTCGGATTGGCTGAAGCTGGCGGGGCTGGATGTCGAGCGTGTGCAGGACCTTCATTCGGGAAAGGAAGGCGGTCAGGCGCTGACAGTCACCATCTGGCTGGCGCGCGACCCGCGGTTGCTGATTGCGGCCGACCAAGACCTCCAATCGTCCCCCATTCTTGCCGGGAGAGTTTGACATGTCTTCGAGATCCGAAAGCCGTGATGACGGTATCCGCATTTCCTTCGAGTTCTTTCCGCCGAAATCGGAAGAGGCGGAGCAGCAGCTCTGGAACACTGTCGAGGAACTAAGCGATTGGGAGCCCGAGTTCGTCTCGGTCACCTATGGGGCCGGCGGCTCGACCAAGGCGCCGACCTTGTCTGCCGTGCGCAAGATGATCCATGAGACGCCGTTCACGACGGCGTCGCATCTGACCTGCGTCGGGGCGACGCGCGAGGACACGCATCGGGTCATCGACGAGTTCTTGGCTGCCGGCGTTCGCCGTTTCGTCGCCCTGCGCGGCGATCCGCCTGGTGGTGTCGGTTCGGCCTATCAGCCGCATCCGGGTGGTTATGCCAATGCGGCGGAACTGGTTGGGGCTTTGCGCGAGCGCGGCGATTTCGACATCTCCGTCTCGGCCTATCCTGAAAAGCATCCGGAAAGCCGCGATACGGCTGCAGATATCGACATGCTGAAGCGCAAGGCGGAGAATGGCGCCGACCGGGCGCTGACCCAGTTCTTCTTCGATAATGACGCTTTCGAGCGCTATCACGACAGTGTCCGCGCCGCTGGCATCGAGATTCCGGTCGTGCCAGGGATCATGCCGATCCAGAACCTGACGCAGCTGAAGCGCTTTGCCGGCGCCTGCGGCACGAACATTCCGTCCTGGCTCGACGAGCGTTTCGCCGGTCTGGACGAAAACACCGAGGAGCGTGCCAGGGTTGCCGCCGAAGTGGCTGCCGAGCAGATCCAGGATCTGATGCGCCGCGGCATCCATGAGTTTCACCTCTATACGATGAACCGTTCGGCGCTGGTTTCGGCCGTGCTTGAACGGTTAGGCCTGCAGCGCAAGGTGGATGCGCGGGCCGGTGCCGCCGCCTGAGCACTTCACGGGAGCCGATAAAAAAGCGCATGTCCGGTCGGGACATGCGCTTTTCTAATGAAACAGGGGTTTTGTTAGCTTTTCGGAGTTTGGTCGTCTGCGAATTTCACCAAAGCCGTCAGATGAAAAGCATCGTCACGACGAAAGCAAAGGCCGCACCTACCACTAGGACGTTGATGGATCGTGTTAATCCCATGTCTTCCTCCTCAGTCAGCCGTTAAATTTTATGTCGAAAATGTGTCTTTTGGAAAGAACATTCGATGCTGCGGCGCGGTAGCCGCCTGTTGCTTTGATTCAAGTTTTCGCCCTAGCGAGTTGAACTGGCTTTACAATTTTCGGTCGAACAAGATCGGTTCAGTTGTGTATAAACCGCGTGGCGTCAGGCCACATCGGGGCGCAAACTGCTTTTGACCCACGCGTAGAGCCTTCCATCCAGGATAAGCAGCCCCGTCGCGATCAGCAGCATACCGGCGATTTCCGCGGACCCCATGCGCTCCCCGAGGAAAAGAAAGCCGAGCAGCAGGGCGCTTGGTGGCACGAGCAAGGTGACGAGAGACGTATTGGTGGCGCCGGCAAGCTCGATGATCCGAAAGAAGAGGATGTAGGCAAAGGCGGTGGACAGAAGCGCCAGGCCGAGAATGGCAGCAATTGCCATCAACGGTGGAGCGGCGAGTGTCCAAGGCTGATCGATCGACAGGGCGACCGGCAGCATGATGAGCGAAGAGCCGGTCAGCTGGCCCGCTGCCACAACCGGCGGCGCAATGCCTTTGAAGCGTTTGGCATAGATGGCGGCAAAGCCATAGGAGATCGCCGCCAGGATCGGCAGCGATAGCGCCCAGAAGGGAACTGAGCCGCTGCTAGTAACGCTCGGTCCGAGCAGCACCGCGGTTCCAAGCAATCCTGTGAGGCATCCGGCGAGCTTGGCGGATGTCAGGCGCTCGTCCGTTGTGAGCTGATTGCCGATCAGCACGGTCCACATCGGTGTCGTTGCATTCAGGATGGAGGCGAGGCCGGCGCCCATCTGCGTCTGACCACAGAAGAGCAAGGTGTGCGGTATGGCGTTATTGATCAGTCCCAGCAGCAGAAATTGCCGCCAATGGCGCCGCAGTGACTGATAGATATCGAGGCGGCCAGCGAGATAGACATGCAGCGCCGCTGCTGCCAGCGACAGGCGCAGAAGGACGAGCGTAAAGGGCGGGACGTGGTGAACCGCGATCCGCGCGAAGAAGAACGATCCGCCCCAGATTAATCCCAGCAACAGCAGCAGGCCCCAGGTCGAGGCACTCATTCGGTTCTCGCCATTCATGTCGATCTCTCCTCTTTCGATCCATCTAAACTGGAAGAGGGGCGATGCACCACCCGTTTCCTGCGCCGGGGATTGTCGGCGCCTGGAGGTGGCAGGGGAGATACAAAAAAGGCGGCTCGAAGTCGCCTTTTCGATCTGATAATCAGGAAAAATCAGAGCGCGTTGAGCAACGCCGTCGTCGCCCAGCCGTCGGCCGGCATGCCCAAGCGGAACTGTTCCTTCTGGATGGCGACACGCGTGCCGGAGCCCAGAATGCCATCGATCTTGCCAACATCGTAGCCGCGGGCCACGAGCTTGGTCTGAAGCGCCTTCATGTCGACATCGTTCAGGCCCGGCTCGGGGTTGCCCTTGTTATAGGGCGGAGCACCGGCGAAGCGGGTGGCGAAATAGGCGGCCGAGGTCGTGTAGATGAACGACTGGTTCCAGCCGAGATAGGTGTTGTAGTTCGGATAGGTCAGGAAGGCTGGGCCTTTGCGGCCCTGCGGCAGGATGAGGGCGGCCGGCAGCGAAGCGAAATTCGTATTGCCGTCGCGCGGCTTGACGCCGAGCTTGAACCAATCACCAGCCGTCAGCGTGCCGCCAATGCCGGATTTTTCCCAAGGGAGATTATCCGGTACGGCGACTTCCTGCAGCCAGGGTTGATCGCGAATGAAGCCGAGATGCTGGAGAAAGCGCGCAGTGGTCAGGATGACGTCGGGCGCACTGGTCTTCAGATTGACATGACCGTCGCCATCGCCATCCGTGCCGTAGGCAATGATGTCAGGCGGTAGCATCTGCGTCTGGCCGATTTCACCAGCCCATGCACCCGTCGTCGTTGCCGGGTCGACGTCACCGCGCTGGACGAGTTCGATCAGCGCGATCAGGCGCGGGCGGAAGAAATCCGGACGGCGGCAGTCATGGGAAAGGGTGACCAGCGCATTGCGGGTGTTGAAATCGCCCTGCACGGCGCCGAAATCGGTTTCCATCGCCCAGAAGGCGGTGATGACGCCCGGAGGTACGCCATAGTCCTTTTCGGCCTTGGCGAAAACATCGGCATATTGCTTCATCTTCTGGCGGCCGATGTCGAGGCGGCCCTGGCTGACGGTGCGTTGGGAGAATTCGAGGAAAGTCTGGCGGAAGACGCCCTGGCTGCGGTCCATCGCGAGGACTTTCGGGTCGATCTGCGCGCCGGCGAACGTCTTGTCAGCGGCTGCGGCATCCGCGCCATCGGCAATAGCCTCTGCCTTCACGCCGGCGAGAAAGGCCGCCAGATCGCCGCCGCAGGCTACTTTCGGCGTTGCGTCGCTGCTCGCGGGCGGCACGGCGGCTGGTGCCGCGCTCTGCGCCATCGCCGTACCGGTCATGGTTGAGGCGAGGAGCAACGCAAGAGCGCTGCGTCGAATGGTGTGACGGTCCATGAGCGATCCTTTCCAGTGATAGAATAGGGTCGCTTTCACAGAAGATTGTGACATAAGCAAGAGTGAAGTGGAGTCGGCCTTAAGAATTTCCCTGCTTCTCTACTGCCTTTACCCAGTTTTGCCAGTTCTGCTCGGAGCCGGCAAAAACATTGATATCCGTCGGGCCCTTGATGCCGGGAATGACGCCTGTTGAGGTATATTGCCAGAAGGCCCAGTTGCGATCCGCATAGGTCTCCTTCGGATGCTTGGCGACCGAGCGGACCCAGAAGTGATAGTCCTTGAAGTAACCGACAAGATTTTCACGATGGAAATCGACCGATGTATAGATGATCGGGCGCTTGCCGTAATAGGCTTCGAGGCGATCCATGAACCGCTTGATTTCCGTTCGCACCGTTTCGGCGGGCGGTCTGGTGCGGCAGGTCGGAGAGCCGGGATTCCACTCGACATCGACGACGGGCGGGAGCGCCATGGCATCCTTCGGCACATTGCGGACGAACCAATCGGCCTGCTCGTCCGCGGTCGAGCAGAAATAGAAGAAATGATAGGGCGCGTGCAGAAGTCCCGCAGCGCTCGCTTCATTCCAATATTCGGTGAAACGCGGATCGATCCGATCCTTGCCTTCCGTCGCCTTGATGAAGACGAAAGCGACACCGGAGCCCTTGACGGCCTTCCAATCGATATCGCCCTGCCATTTGGAAATGTCGATCCCGTGGATGGGGTGGCGCTCGGGATGATCGCGGCCGAAATCCTGCGGTTTGGTATCGGCGAACCGGGTCTTGGGGAGAGCCGTTGTCGAAAGTGCGTCATAGCCGGTCGTGCAGCCATTCAAGAAAAAGGCGAGCGGCAATAGGCATGCCAGAAGCCGACGCATGGATATCCTGTTGTGGCGCGAGTGATCTTGTTGCCCCAAGGCCTGGCTTCCGTAATATGGTCCCCGAGAATCCAAAAGAGCGGCGGACCGGCCATTGCTAGCCGATCTTGCCACTTTATTCACCATATCAACGTAAAAAATGCGTTATCTTCAAGCGGATTCTTATGCTTGGCTCGTTGCCGAAGCGGAATCTCGATCGGTGGATATGGCCGGTCAGGCGCCGTGCCGTGTTGCGACGGCCCGCCAGGCATAGCCGCGACCGATCCTTTCGGTCTTCAGGGACATGCCTCGCGCTTGCGCTTTTTCTTCAAGCACGGTCAGAAGATCGGGGCGTGGGGCGACGTGGAATTTCTTCAGCCAGCCCTTGAGCATGGCGCGGAACCAGCCCGGCAATCCTTCCTGTTGGCCGAAATCGACGATGTGAAGCTCGCCGCCCGGCGCCACCGCATCGAGCGAGGCATCGATAGCGCTTTTCCAGTCGGGGATCATCGAAAGCGCGTAGGAGATCATGACACGATCGAAGCCGTCCACACTGAAATCGGCAGGCGAAAAGGCGGTGGCATCGGCAACACGGAAATCCGGCATCTGCTTCAGGCCGCGGAAATTGCTGCGCGCCGAGATCAGCATTTCCTGCGAGATGTCGAGGCCGTAGAGACGGGCGGACGGGAAGCGGCGGTGGGCCAGCAGCATATTGCGGCCCGTGCCGCAGCCGACTTCCAGAAGCGAGCCGCCGATAGGCACATTCAGTTGCTCGATCGTTCGATCACGACCGAACAGATAATATTTGCGGGTCAGGTCATAGATATGGCGCTGATAGCGGTACATGCCATCCATCAGCCTGGCGTGGTTATTCGCGCTGGGTTCTATGCCGGTATCCGCCTGGCTCACGCTTTTTTCCCGTAGATATGGAAGCCGCCGTAGATGGCCGAGCGATCAAGGGCGTTGAGTTCCTGCGAGCGCTCTTCAAAATAGACCCACTGGTCGCGGATCGCCGGAGAAAGGCGGCCCTCGATAATGCTCCTTTCGGCGGCCGTGCGGAAGATGACGCGAGCGCCTTCACGCGCTGTGCGCGTGATCTCGGCCCAGAGGCCATTGAGCTGCTCGTCCGTCATCCAGTCCTGCGCATCGAGGAGGATATAGCGATCACGGGACGCCGCCGGCTTGGAAGCAAGAAGCTCGGTGAAATTGGCGTGATGCACGTCGACGCGGTCGGCGTTGGCGCGGATCGCGGCATAGTGCTCCGGCTTGAGATAGGTGGGCAGGGGGCCCTGATGCTGGGCGGCATAGCGGCGAGAGAACGCCTGCCAGGCGAAGTAGTTGTCGCGCATCGGGAAATGGCAGGCGAGCTTTTCGAGGCGATGCTTCAGCACCGCGGAAATGGAGTCGTCGCCCGCGAGGCTTGCGAGCTCGTCATATTGCTGCGGCGGGATGCCGAGGCCGAAGAGCGAGCTCTTGCGGCCGAGCAGCCAGCGAACCGCACGCTTGTCGAAGATCGGAGCGATTTCTTCTTCGAAGAACTGACGCTGCTCGCGCATGGTGCGGGCTTCCGTCATTCTGTCGAGGCGAACGCCGTGAAGGCGCGCCAGAACATGGGCCGCGCCGATAAAGCGACCAAGAAGGCCGGTCTTGTAGATATTGCGATTGAATACGGTGATGCGGCGGCGGCCGTAGAGATCGCGGCCAGCCCAGTAGTCGGCGGTTGCGGTATCAAGCCGCGGTGCGATGAACTGGTCGTAAGCCTGGCTGTTTGCCGCAATGTCGGGCGTCCCGAAGAAGCGTACCAGATCGGTATGGCCGGGCAGCAGGCGGAAAGCCGAGAGTTTCAGCTTGTTCAGAGCAACATGGTGGCGATTGAGATCGACAACATCGATGGAAGCGGGATTTTGCGAGAGATAGGCGAGCATGTTGCAGCCGCCCGAACCGATTGTCACGATGCGGTGATGCGGCTGCAGTTCCATCGCCGCCATATCGACATCCGGATCTTCCCATATCTGCGGATAGACAAGGCCGGAAAACAGCATTCCGAACAGGCGTTCGGAAAGGCCTGCCTTGGACAGTGCCTTGTGTTGTAGAAGCGCGTCCTTGAGTTTCCGGTTCTTCTGGAGACCGGCATCCGGGGCGAATTCCGTCATCTGAGTCTTGTCACCGATTTGTGAAGTTCAGGGCGTTTAACCCGGCAATGCTACAGTCTGATGACGCGGGCTGTTGGCAGATCGGGCATAAAAGTAACCTTGCACATATTTAAGGAACCCTGACCATCATAGGTCTTTCATCTCGCAGCGTTTCCTGATTGTCTCCGCCTACCTTTCTGGAGGGTATGCAATATGCGTTTGATATCGAGAGTGATCGGGGCTCTGGTTGTTCTGCTGCTGATCATTGTCGCCGGCGGGGCCGTCTGGCTTTCCGTTTATCCGCCGGAACTGCTCAAGGTTGGCGATGGCTATGCGGCAAAGATCGTCTGCTCCAATACGTTCGTGGCCAAACGGGACCCGGACAAGGTGCTGGAGGAGGACGTGCAGGCTCCGGGCAATCCCGCGCTCAAGTTCATTCGGGTCTCCGTCGATCGAGAGGAAGGGGTGGTTACTGCCCGCTTCCTCGGAATGTTTGCGCCGAACCGTGCGCTCTATCGCGGCGCGCTCGGCTGTGCGCTCGTGCCGGATGGAGATATGCAGGCGGCTCGCAGCGCAGTCTTTCTCAACAAGGTCAAGGCGCCGAAGAGCGATGCCTTGTGGCCCGACGGCGATACGGTAGACATCGGGCAGGGCGACCTGGGGGCGAAGCTTGCCAATATCGTGTCGAACTCCGATCTCGCCGGGCCTGCCATGCGCGCGATCGTTGTCGTCAAGGATGGACGCATCGTCGCCGAGTCCTATGGCGACGGCTTCGGCAAAGGGACGCCTCTTATTGGCTGGTCTATGACGAAAACGGTCAATGCCGCCAGCATCGGCCGCCTCATGCTGGCCGGACGCAATGGAGCGCGGACTCACGCAAGGATATCAAGCTCAGTGATCTCCTTGCCATGGAGAGCGGCCTTGCTTTCAACGAGTCCTACGGCAGCGTATCGGATGTGACGCGCATGCTCTATCTTGATCCGGATGTGACCAGTATCGCCGCCAATGGACGTCAGTTGGCGGCGCCAGGGGAGCGCTTCAGCTATTCCAGCGGTACGGCGACCCTGCTTTCCCGCATCTGGATGAACCGGCTACCCAATCTGAGCACAGCCGTTTCCTATCCGCGCGAAGCGCTCTTCGGGCCGCTCGGCATGTACAGTGCGGTTTTTGAGGCCGATGAGCGTGGCACCTTCGTCGGCAGCTCCTATCTCTATGCCAACGCTCGTGACTGGGCGCGCTTCGGCCTGTTTCTGCTGCAGGATGGGATCTGGAACGGGCGCCGCCTGTTGCCGGAGGGGTTTGTCGGTGCCATGCGCACGCCGACGAAGGCTTCCGAGGGCGTCTATTCGCAGGTTCAGGCTTGGCTTGCCGGGCCCGGCGGCTCGAATGCGCAATTTGGCCTGGCTGCAGATACGTTCTGGATGAGCGGTCACGCCGGTCAGACGGTCGCGATCGTACCGTCCGTCAAGCTCGTCGTG
>ERZ781399.4004-NODE-4004-length-10929-cov-4.712617_pt1 | contig 10929 bp, 13 predicted proteins | sample MGYA00511014_ERZ781399 | MGnify/ENA primary metagenome ERZ781399 (study PRJEB29847, sample SAMN06458254) | wastewater metagenome | isolation source: Wastewater bioreactor | place: South Africa: Cape Town | study: EMG produced TPA metagenomics assembly of the... | reverse complement strand
AATATCATACGAATGTGATTCCGTATAATATCCTAACAATTGTTTATTGATTGGCGATCGTAAATCCCAAAAAGCGACGGCAACATTTTCATCTTTCTTCAATTCAGTTCCAGCTGCAACAAGAAGATCTTGATTATTACATGTAATCGAGAGAAATTTATGTTCATCGGCACAACCATTCAATTGAAATGTTTCTTGTTGAGGCGTTCGAACGTCCCAGACAAGAACGAGATTTTTATTCGTCGAAGCGAATAACGTATTCGGTGAAATATATGCGAATTTAATCGAATTTATAACAATTGAATTCGATGAATCATTACTATCGAAATTATTCGATGTTGACGAGAGAGATGAAACATGTTGTAAAGTGGTTGTATCGAATAATTGAATCGTACTTGGACTGGTCAATGCAGCAATTTGATTACCATTGCTATTCAATGTTAAATCAATGGCATAGCAATCGTTTGTTTCAGGTGTTGATCGAACTGAACTCTTGTTGGTATAGGTCAATAGGGACCGAGTTACTCCTGGCTTGAGTTTCATATCTAAATGTATAATATTCGAGAAATTGTTCGAGTATTTGATTCTTTGTGGAATTTGAAAAAAGAAAAGAATGATTATTGATTACTAAGTTTATTTTCTTTGGAATCTTTTTGTTAGACGGAATGATAACAATCAAAATATAGAAGAAGAAGAAACAAAAAACATAACAGAAATAAACGTTGATTCAATAGTTTATTGCCAAAAAACTTAGTAAACATGAACCATTCCATAGAGAAATGTCCAAAAGAGCACGTAAGTAAGCAGTCCATTGAGAAATCCATTGACAAAGATATGTTTTAAATTTGTGAAATACTTTCGATGTTCATTTCGAATGAATAAATAGATAATAACCGATAAGAGTACCATAGAAAATCCATAGAAGAGAAAACCTTTGTACGAAGTTAAACCGATGATACCAGCGACGCAACCCGATAGAGCACTGACTGATGTTCGACATTGTTCGAGACTGTTTTCATTCAGACGAACGGCCACATCACTGTAGAGAATTGGATCGACTTTTCGTTTTTCACCAGTTGAAGACGAAGGCGATCTTGGCGATGCAGCTGGTCGTGCCGCTGCTGTACGACGAATTTGCATTTCACTACTCGCAGACATGTTTGATCGATGATTAATATCTCGGATTCATCTGAAAATAATAGTAATAAAAAGAACAATTTCATTTGATGGGATGACAAAATTGTTTTGAACAATATATTCACTGGTTTAGTTAGAACACATAAAATGAAATCATGATTAAAATAAATAAAAGAAAGAAAAAGAAATGGACGAATGTTATGATCAAATGTCTGAATTAACCTATTGATTATGCGTTGACACGTTGGTAGAAATAGAGATAAGCTAAATCTTTCGGTGGATTTTCTGAAAGTGCAACATGTTCATCATTGAATATGACCCATCGCCCGTCTTTGAGAATATGTGCGACATAATGACCAGATGATGGCTGATTGCCAATATGAGAAATAAACGCCATGAGACGATATTTGCCCGAACCATCACGATATTGTGATTTGTCTTGTTGTTGATTTGCTGATGTTGTATCAGGAACTGAACTATCGTCCGGTGTATTTGTAAGTGCCCATTCGATAGCAAGTTCAACATTATTATTCGATGATGTTAACGCACGAACGGCATGAGCACGTGAAAAACCCATGGACATAACTAAACCAACACTTTCTTCATCAGCCTATTAAATTAAAACAAGACAAATAGGTTTCGTTCGCTCTCAAGAGAAAAAGTAATACATACGGTTGGTGTTTCGACACGAGCTTTTTTACTCGGTGCTTGATAGGGTGTATCGAAATCAGGATCTGATTGATGTTCGAACACCCAATTCATAGCTGCTTCGACATCATTGTTTCCTGTATTGATTAATGCTCGTTTACAACCTTCAACTGAAAAACCCATGTCAACTAATTGTTGGAGGAGAACTTCGTTGACTTGAACGTTCGATTGAGAGGACGATCCTTGTCCAGCTGATGCATCATCTACGCAACAATCTTGTCGAATAAGGAAAAAAAATTTGAAAGAAATTTACCATTAGGCATTAGATTTTCACCATGTTGGAATCCAGTTGCACGTAATGAGTTAAGATCAAGTTCATCCGGTATTTCCATGGAAACATCTAATTTCTTCGGTGTCCAATCAGAATTGAACGCATATTTTTTCAATTGAACAACAAGAAAATCGGGAAAGTTAACGAATTTTTGCGTTTTAGAGATCGTTGTTTGTCGGTCACTTTGTGGTAATTTATAACCTTTAATTTCTTCCGGTGCTGCCCATTCGGAAATACTTTCTATCAAAGGAATAATCGGTCGTACGACAGCTAAATCATTCGTTCTAACTCCTTGTTTTTCTAAATCTTCGAGTGTTTTATTATATTGTAAAACATCATGCATATTTCTCGCTGCACCCAACGTAACATTCAATCTGAACATGGTTTCTTCTCGTTTTAAATATCGTACTTGTTCAGTTTCCGGATAATAGATACGTTCTTCTAATTCAAATTGAAAACTTGTACTTGGATCGAAATTTCGATCAGGTGACGGATCTTTTTGACAATGATTATGAACTTGTTCGATGTAATATTCAAGAAATTCAGCTGCATCTTGTTGTTGTTTTGTCGAAAAGTCCGGATGATTGCGACCGATCAACGATCGAAACATTTGCGGACGAATACCCGACGGTTCTTGGAGAGACACATCGATCTCAGCTGCTGGCTGTTTCGAATAGACACCCGATAGTAAACCATCGGCTAATTTAGCTGTTTGAGCATTGAAATCACGAGCTGGATCTTTAGCGTTGTCGAAATAGAAATTACGTTGTTTGTAATATTTATCTTGGAAGTCTTTGAGAGAAAATAGAACTTGCATAACAGAATTCATGTAACATGAATTGCCGAGATTTCTCATTCCTGTATAACCTCCTCCATAGACAGGCTGTAATTTTGAATTACTTTCTTCAATCATAGAAGCCTCGCCAAATTTTTTATTCAAAGCTATTTCTAAATCGGCCATGGATTTATCTGTTTTCTCCATTTTAATCATATTAATTCCCCAATGTGATAAATGAATACCAAGATTTGGATCTTCGACCATATCATCTTCATCATAAGAATAAACATCTGCACCTTTAGCCGTAATTGTGCCGAGTTTAACAGCAAGTGGATATCTCGTATTATAATAATGTTCAGCTGCATGATTATTTCCTCCGGTTCCGTCGAAAAATTTTCGTCCGCAAAGAATTGCGCCATCAGTTAAATTCAACCAAAGATTATCGGTCAAATCACATTTTTCACATTTCCATCCCGATGGTGGAATTCGTCGTCCGTTGTCCAATTGTTTCAATGTTTGTGTGTGTTTTGTCGTTTGACGAAATTCGCCATTCCAAGTTGCGTTCATCAGTGATTGTTCTTCTTTGAGAAAAGCCGAATCAGCTTTGATAATCGCTTCAGCCGATCGTTTGACTTGTTCAGGCAATTGATTTGTTTCATCGGGATAGGGAATCGTTTGATTTGGATGAATATAAATCGAATATTTCTCGTCGAATGTAAATCGACTCGATGAATTCACATCGAAACCTCCTTCGATGCCGATGGCTAACTTCGTGACTTGTTTCGGTTCAGCAGTTGGATCGACTGGTACCGGCAAACGTTTTCGAAGAAGATGCAAAAAGACATTTTTGCCTGGATTTGCTTTACAATGTCGATCGAGATGATTTTTTCCGATGCCACGGAATGTTGACATGCAAATGTAAAGACCAGTTTCGGATTCAGGATTATCGAATGAATAAAGACATTCGTCTTTGTAGACACTATCATTCGAACCGGGCACACGAACATTTTGAAATTTATCAGTCATGATTTTGGTTTTAGATCTAAAAGACGAAACATTATCGTTTGTTAAATATTTACACGACAAAATTTTGAATACTATTAACGATAAGGAAGTATATGCAATTCCGTAAAAATGACTAGATTTTCAAAAGAAAAACAAAACAAAAAACAATTGTCTTTGATTATTCTTATTCGTTGTGTTGATGTTTTCGTTGTCGTAATTGATTTTCTTCGTTTGTTTCTACATCGACAGTGGGCGTGGCTTGATCATCACCGATTGATGAATGATTACTACTCAATGATTGCGAATGATGTCGTTCACGCCATTCTTGGACTTTTGTTTGACTATCAGTTGTTTCTTCAGGTTTTTTCATTTCATCTAAATCATAATCATCGATTGTTGATTCTTCACATCCGTAGTTTGTTGTCATTAGACCATAACGATAACTCGATGATTCAGATTCATCATCTTCATCTTCATGAGAAACTTCTTCTTCTTCTTCGTCTTCGTCATACGATGATTCACTTTCATCGTCATCATCTTGTTTTTGATGATTTTCATCATAGGAAGCGTCTTTCTCTTCATCTTCGTCTTCCTCGTCTTCACTTTCGCTGAACGATCTCGATGATTGATGATAATCATCGTCATCGTCATCATCCAATCGACTTTGTGATGATGGTTGTTCAAGTGATTGCCGAGTATTTTTCGTGATTTCATTCATTTTATTCGAAGCTACATCTAAAGCATTGAGAATTTTGTACATTTGTGCTTCGGTTTGAGCAAGACGATTCTGTAATTGTGTTATTTCATTATTTGTCAATGACATATTGTTTGTATTTGTTCCCAGTTTTGAATTAATAAATGATAATGAATGTTTCATTTCATCGAGAGTATTGTGCACTGAAAATCAACAATTTGCAAATCAATTCAAAATAGAAAAGAAAGTCAAACTTTGTCTTTGTTCAGTGGTTAATGTTTGTTCTCGCTCACGTTCTTCTCGTCTTCTTTGTTTTAAATATTCAACATAATCAGCATCTAATCCTAGATTTCGATATATTAATAAATTTTTGTTTGAATTCAAAAATCAATCAAATTAATGAACCTGCATAGGAATCTTCTTCTTCTTGATCGTAATCATCGTTGATCATTTGTCGATTATTGACTTGATAATTGAATTTCTTTTTTTGAGAATTCCATTGAATGTTAGTCGGTGAATAACGACTGCGAATTTTTTGTTCTTGACTTTGACGAGATCCGAAATACTAAATCGAAAATAAATTTCCATTTTTTGAAAATTTATTTATTAAATTTTATACTTTAACACATGTATAGAGAATAAATACAGCAATGCCAACAACATACATCGGTAGGACAAATGTCGAATGTGTTTTTGAAAGAAGTTCATCTGTACGAACAAAATCAGACGAAGGATCCGATGAATCCTAGAAGAACTGAGTTTTATATTTTATTGAAACGAAAATTTCAAACGAACAATTGTTGATTCGATTGGATTTTCTTGATGATTTCGTCGAAAATCTTACATAGAAATAGATAGAAAAAATAGAATTTATTGTTGAAAAATGCGAATACATACGATCATCTGTACGATAAACTGGTCGTGGTCGAAAGTAGGGCAATAAAATTCGAGGTATAAGAACGACAAAACAGCCAAAAACAATCGCTAATGTAACGGTTGGACGTGCAAACAGAGACATTATAAAATCGTGCTTTACAAAACAAACTCTTAATTATAAATGTATGCGTTCACTACATGTAGAAATGAAGAAGTAGTGGTAGTATAGACAGACATTTTCTTCCTTTACTTAGTCATTGATAAAACACTAAACAACAATTCTTATTTGCGTTCTATAGATGTCAGTCATTGTCAATAACTTTTATTTAATGAAAACACAAAACACTTTGTCAACTTATGATTGTGATTTGGTTGTATTAAGTTAGTATTATTCAAACGAATAAAGTTATTGTCGATTAGCGTATTGCCCAAGTTTTACATGACATTTTGTTGAGCAACCAACACCCGCTCGACGACAAGAACAATGTTTTGTTCGACACTTTGTTTTGCAATCACATTTAGCTATAGAATTATCACGTGCAAATAATTCTAAAGATTGTTCAAATGATATCGATTCTGTATTTTCGAAACTGATTTCTTCTAATATAGATGATTGAATTTCGGACATTGGTACAAGTTGATGTACAGGAACTAATGTATTTAATTGACCAAAAGGCGATAGAAGACGATACATTATCATATTTCTTCATCAGTACGTTCTTGAATTAAACAAGGCATAATTTTCTTGTCACAATTTGTTCTATCGACTTTGTTTATAGCAACGCCAACCATACTACCATTTTGAAAAGAATCAGCAATTTGTTTTAAACGTTCGTCGTACAATTTTTGTCGCTTTTCTTGTGATTTTAAATAATTCATACGAGCAGATTTTCGTTTGTTTTCGTGTCGAGAACTGATATATAAAAATACATGAAAAACAGATTTGACCTTTCGTCAAGAATTGACACTTACTTTTCTTCGCTATTTTCTTGCTCAGCATTATCTTCGCCTAGAAAATTTTTGTAAAATGAACAGAAGAATTTCTTAAAGTATTGCTTTGCCTTTATCAGTAGATTTATTTGATGTAGGAAGAGACGTCATTTTGTCAATTACTAAATCATCGAAGTAGACATCATCATTCAAAGCTGAATTGTATAAATTTTCCCTCAAGACATGATTCGATCGTGCTGTTCGACCAAATACTAATTCATATGGACTTTTTTTTTGTTGTATGAGTAGTTCTAGTATTTATAGAATATATTGTGATGCCAAGACCTTGTGACCAATGGGTTGTTGAGTAGTATTTACCTAGACAATCTGTTAGTATTGCATTTGCACGTCTAATTAATCCTAGTGATTGTGGACGTTCGTGTACTATTTGCATATCTAAGCGAGGAGCACATTGTAATTTTATTTTATTCATAGAAAGTATTATCCAATATTTTACTAGGAAAATCAGTTTGTAAACTGTTGGTCAATGCATTTATAAATTCATGATCATCAGCAGATTTTAATATACGTGGAGGACCGAACACAAAAAATATGTCACATACTGCTTTATACACTTCTTTAGCTTCTTTGTGTTCCAAAGGTGTCGCCCAACTGAATTTTGTAAAATTATCCTTCAGTTGTAATATCCATCGATAAGTTTTATCGTTAATTGCATCAGATCGAGTTCTCATATCGATCAGACCCATTTGAACTCGATTGAGAAATCCTAGTCGACAAAATATCCATAAAACATTTTAGAATACTTTGTAGTTACCTAATTCGATGATTGGTTTCGAATTTATTGGTATCTTGGCCGTTGTTCGTGTTTGACATGGCATGCATAATTTTAAAAAGATTTGTACTAATGGTCGACTACACCAACTATAATGCAGTGAAAGTTCATCGAGACATTTATCTCTTCCGCCATGATTTGTGTCGATATGCACCTGTTTGTATACTGAGTACATGTTTTCGAACAAAAGTACCGGTTTGTGTGTTTTTAAATCAGATAAAAATGTCTGTGAACCAATATTTAAGAGTTTGAAATTTATATGACACCACGTACGGAAGTGACTATCAAAACTATGAGATTCTGAATTTGATAAACATTCGATGATTTTTGTTTGTAATTCTTTTGTAATGACAGCTTTTTCTCGAAATTTTTTGTTGAGGGATTTAATATGATCATTTGCTAGTTCATAAAAATGTTTTTCAGTATATTCTTCTGGTATTGTATTATTAGCTGTTGTTGCTGACATTTTTGTTAAAATGTTTTTATGATCGCTCGTACGAAAACAACGTGTGCATTTTAATTAGTTTGGTTGCTTAGGAAAATGTTTTTCTTTTAAATTTTTAGTGCCAATGAGTTTTATTTAATGAAAAACAAAACACTCGGTCTACTTATGATTGTGATTGGATATAAGCTGCAACAACTTGACCAATTTTATTGTCACCTTTCAAATTGGGATGTGCAGCATCATGTCCTGTTAAACCGTTTGAATATGGATCAGCTGAATACATTTCATGACCGAGAAAAGCACCTTTGACATCTTCAATAAAACCAATTCCAGCTTGTGATGCAGCACTTTTGACCATATCGGAAAAAACTTGCATTACTTGATGACATTGATCTTCATTTGGAATTTTATGTCCAACACTAATAAAATCAACATAAGGAATACCGTAGATTTTCGTTCCTGAATTTGCTCTTGTTTTAATAGTTTTATAAGTATTAATGAGTTGTGGTTGAAGACTTTGAATTTTTGCTTCAACAGCTGTGTAATTGTTATCTACAATGACTTCTGTAAGAGCATCTTTTACACCGAGATCATTGCCACTAGTTGTCAAAACAATATGAGTTACACTTGGTAAAATCGAAGCAGCTCGATCTAATTGACCTGGAATAGCAGCCATTTTCGATCCACCAACTGCAAAATTATGTGTTGGCCAGTTAAGAATTCGACCAGCAACTAATGGAAATGATTGATTGCCACCAATTGCGGTGTAGGAATCACCAAGACCAAGTAAAACATTAGTTGCTAATTAAATTCAAACATAAAACATGAAATTAAAATTTTTAAATTTACTTTGTTGTTGAGAAGCAACAAAAAGATTTAGTAGAATAATGATTGCACGAAGCATCTTGTTATCGTTCAGACGAAATTCCGATTATCACAAACTGATTTTGCGTTTCTTTTTACTCTATTCATTTTATAGGTACTGATAATTGTAGTTATCAATACATCCATCTGTTTTACGTGGGTTTGTACTCATAAAAATCATGAGAAAATTTTCTTGCCGTCAACATCAAATTAAAATCTATTGTCTTTTCGGAAGAAAGTTTTATTTTCGATATCTTGGTACTAAAATGCGCACATTTATATATAGACATGACATTTACCCACACAACTGATAAGGAAATATTGAGTATATTTTCTGTGAAAAATGGCAATTATCCGTGGAAGAATATCAATTAGTCGAATACGTACCCAATTATTATTCTACTCATTCATTATTTATTACTTATCATATCATTATTTTTGAAGGAAGTATAGAAATATCTACTCCAGGTCTCTTTTTAAAATTATTCATGAGTTTCTCGTATTGCATGCACGAAGCTTGAATAGATATATCGAAGACAAAAGCTTATTCATAATGTGTTCTCTATTCTCTACAATTACATTTCATGATGCTTGACGTTGAATTAGAAAATCATTTTTGACATCTTGCAAGCATTGATTTACAACTGTTCATGATCTATATTATTATACAATTGAAAAGTCAAGTCGACCGATTTAATGCATATATGTTGAATATGTATTTTATTATTCTAACTATGTAAATAGGCAGTTACACAACATTTGCTGGAATAAAAATGAAATGTTCTTTTTTATTTTTCTTGTTCAGAATCAGATGACGACGATGATGACTTCCAGTCCTTGGAATCATCCACTAGAAATAAACGAACAATCTAATATTACTGAAGAGAATAGGCTAGAAGAAAACATACTTGAGATAGCTTGGTCATTAACTCCTTTCTTAATGCCGTAATGTCTAAGTGAATGTTTGCCTTTGAGTACTTTATCACGAAAAATTAGCCGACAACCTTGTGGATATTGAGGCTTCAATCGTAATTTTAATTCAGTTTTGAGTTCGTGTACATGAGTTTTTTCGTCCATAACAAATGTTAATGAATGTCCATCGGATTTTCTAACGACAGTTACACTAACTTGATCAGTTGGAGTGTCAATAATAGGCGTTGCTGACATTTCTGTATGTTCGCGTGCTTATTGAGATTTCTAGTGAATGAGTCTATCAACTAACTTGTATAGAAAATAACGACGTAATATAAGTGTAAATAGAATAGACAGAGAGGAAAATGAATAAAGAAAGAAAAAGAAGAAAAAGAAAAAGAAAAAGAAAAAAAGAGCAATTCGGTCAAAGAACATCGAGAGCATCGCCTCTGTCTACTTCTAGAATAAGATAGATCGTAGATTGATAGAGAGAGAGATTTGGATGACATGAAGAAGACTGCAGAGAAAATAAGAACGGATTTCATATGTGTTGTTCGTTCACATAATCTATTTCCGTAACATGCGGCGGATAACACGATTTGCAATAATTACAACAAAAGTTTCTTTGTATTTCTATTTAACTAATTTATAAATAGATTTAAAAAATAATGGATTCAATTAATATTATATTCATTTATGCATTTCGTAGATACAAAAAAATATTGTGATTGCATAATTGTGTCTTTTCAAGAAATAAATAGAATCTTGCTTTTCGTATAGTAAAAATTGTTACTGGTAATATTAAATGTTCTGGATTGATGTGTAAATTAGTTGTTTTTTCTCTTCTATTTTGCACTATATTGCGTCGTGTTATAATATAACAAAAATAATTACACTATAAACATGAAAAAATGAGAAAAATCAACGAAGAAGAAGAACAGACAAGACAGTTATCGTAGTTTCTCTACTAAACCAATAAACTGTTATTAATTTATTTTAACAACATAATACAAAAATTTGACATTGAATTTATCGTCGAGCATGTCCAGTACGTGCTGGAGTATAACCATAAGTCGAATAAGTTGTTGTATGAGAAGGACCATTCACAAAATCGCCTATTCTACCGTACATTGTTGGATAGTTTTGAGCGAATTTATTAATCATCGGGTCAAATTTCCCATCATTGTATGCATTGTAAAGAAACATACCAGCTTCAATATACCCGAAGAGACCCATTGAAAAAAGCAAACAATCAAATGGTTTGTGTACTGAATCAATGTATATTTTATCTTTGTATTTATACATTCGAATAACGTCAATAAATTGATAGTTATGTAGGTGTGTAGTACGAAAAACATACTTAATTTGTCATGTGTTGTGACGTCAAACACGTTGTATAGAAAACCTAAACTACATGAAACCCTGTCGATTAGTATCCAAAATCAATGAATCATAA
>ERZ781399.4003-NODE-4003-length-10930-cov-3.707862_pt1 | contig 10930 bp, 6 predicted proteins | sample MGYA00511014_ERZ781399 | MGnify/ENA primary metagenome ERZ781399 (study PRJEB29847, sample SAMN06458254) | wastewater metagenome | isolation source: Wastewater bioreactor | place: South Africa: Cape Town | study: EMG produced TPA metagenomics assembly of the... | reverse complement strand
ATTGTCGTCCTGTCAAAGCCTCCGGCAGTGCCGTAGGTCGTCCAGGAATTAAGGCCGGTAGCATCCCAGCCTTGGGTGTAAGAGATCTGTGCCTGGATACTGGCCAGGCTTAAGCCGCTTAGGGCCGCGCTTAAAAATAATTTCTTTAGATTGTTCAATTTCGACATAAAACTTTATTCAATTAAAAGGTTAAATAAATTTTGCCCAACCTTTTTCGTGATGATATGAGGGCTTAAGGTTAATGTGTTTGTGTTAGGTTGACTTTTAGGTATACCGGCCTCCTTCCGGCTCGCATTCTTTAGCTTGGTCTGACTTAATCAGTTGATGAACATAAATTTATGTGTACAAAATACAAAATATATTGATACTCAACAAATAAAGAACGATCGGTATTAATAAACGTACTGCTACCGGTTCTCAAAATACAGGACCTGCTTCAAAATCGATACAGATGCTTTTTAGCCAAAAAATCATATTCTGTTTAGAATGAAATTGCAGGATAACAAAAAAAGGGCTGCTTTTAAAGCAGCCCTTTAGCATTAAACAATCTGACAACTATTTTAGAATCTCTAATTTTCTTGAGATCACACCTTCTGTGCATTCGATACGTACCTGGTACATACCGGAAGTGAGGTGATTGACATTGATCGATTGTTTTGAATTATTCGTCACCGGCAAGCTTAATACTTGTTGTCCCAGCACATTAAACAGGGTAATGGTTTTCATGTTTAATCCGCTTACATTTTCAAGCACCACACTATGCGTTGCAGGATTCGGATAGAGTTTTAACTGATTAGCGTTTACAGCTAATTGTTTCACACCTACCGGGTTTACCGTTACATTGGCATGTAGCGTATCGCTGCCGCAATCATTGGTTACGATCAGGGTAACTTCAAAAGTCTGCGTACTGGAAGTTGGCGTATAAGTATGTGTAGCCGTTGCACCGGAACCATTCGGGCTATTGTCTCCATAATTCCAGCTATAGCTGTTGATATTTTGACCGTTACTCACCCCAAAAGTAAACTCAGGAGAAGTGCCGGTTACCGTAATATTATCAGCACTTGGTAATGGATTGAGGTTTACCTGTATGGTATCACTTGCAGAGCAACCGCTAATATTAGTCACTGTAACATGATAAGCCCCTCCTACAGTTACATTCCTGCTGCTTGCCGTACTCTGGTCGTCCCACAGGTAAGTGTCTGTACTGGTTCCGGTGGCTGCATCTAAAGCAAGGGTAGCGCCCTCACAAATAGCAGTGTCGTTGCCCAGGTTCACCACTGGTACAGGATGTTCTGTCACCACAATTGTGTCAGCAGCAGAACAGTTATTGCTATTGGTCACCGTTACATGATAAGTGCCTGCTGTAGCAACCGTTGTTGTTGCAGTATTTGCACCATTGCTCCATACAAATGTCGCACCGGTGTTGCCTGCATTTAAGGATAATGCAGCTCCCGGGCAAATAGCCGTATCTGCCCCGATGTTAACGGTAGGATTAGCATTTACTGTGAGCGTGGTAAGCGCAGAAGTATCGGTACATCCGTTCGCAGCAGTCACTACAACTTTATAGTTGTCGGCCTGGGTTGCGGTGAAGGTACTCGCGGTTTGTCCGCTCACCAGGATATTGTTTTTATACCAGGTATAAGACGGTCCGCCGCTGGCAGTCAGTGTCTGGGATTGTCCGTTACATATCGCCACATTGCCACTCGGCATTATGCCTGCTGTAGGATTGGTTTTGATAGTAGCCGTAACCGGAACTCTAGGCGACTCACAAAGAGAGTTGTAGCCGAAGACCATTTTCGGACGTTTGCTGATGATAGGTCCGTCATTGCTGGAATTTCCTGCCGGTTCATCACATACGGCAGTAGTAGAGCCATCTACGCGGAGCACAGACATAGCTACGAAAGGTGTAACGTCATACTTCACCTCGGCGCTACTGGCGACAACACCACTGTTGTTATTCCTGTAACATGTTTGTACGATCACGTTAGAAACACCATCCCAGACAAAGGGCGTGCTAAAGTTATAGGTATTGATACCTACAGTTGGGGTCACAGAGGTAGCCGAATATACATTGGTACCACCGGTAATAAATGTAGCCGTCATTGCCGTTACATTTGTAGGGATCAATTTGATGTTGAAGCTGTTAAATACACCCGGAGTAGCGCCCACAGAAGCTATGTCAAAACCAAGGGAATTAATATTACCTGCAAATACACCCAGGGCATTTAATTCAGCCGCAGTGATCAGCATCTGGTGCTTGTAGTTACCATAGTGATAAGCGAAAGGACTCACGCCTGAATAATCTGGTGCGCCTGCATTGGAGGTAGCGGCACCGGCACCCAGGACAGCAGTACCGGTGCTTCCCGTAGCTGCTGATACATAATAAGTCGTACTCGTACTGATGCTTGGCGTGGTAAAGTTGGCTCCTGTAAAGATAGGAGTACCACCGCTGGCATTACTAAACCATTGCACTTGTGCTCCGGAACTGGCTGCTGCACTGAGTGCTACAGTACCAGGTCCACAGCGTTCACCTGCTGTATTAGCCGTCAGGCTCGGAGTGTTCACTAATACGGTATCGGAAACGGTGCTAAAACATTGCTGTCCGTCACTGTTACTGATCACCGCCCTGAAATAGGTAGTGTTCGTGATAATAGGTGTAGTATAAGTGGCATTGGTTGCTCCTGCAAGACTGGTAAAGGTGATATTATTAGTAGAGCTCTGCCATTGGTATTGTACACCTGTTTGTGCAATTGCAGGGTTCAGCGTTAAGTTGCTGGTGCCTGAAACACAAAGTACACCAGGGTTGGCAAGCGCCGTTGTTGTTGCCGGTAAGACCTGGAGTTTTACCGTATCTACAGCACCACATAAAGTGGTCGTATTATTGGCAGTCGCTATAAATTCCTGTGTGCCTGCAGTGCCTGATTTATGATAAACTGTATAGGCATGGGTATTGGCAACATAGGGCGTAGTAGCTGTAGCATTGGTATATAAATTGGCTGCCGGAGACCAGGTAACATTATTGAAACTGGCTTGTGTGCTGCTTACGCTTAAAGTAGTAATACCATTGTTACACACCGTTTTGTCGTCTGTTACGGCAAAAGAAGGAGCGGTATTCACCGTTGCTGTAACCGGAACACGGAGTCCTTCACAAAGGGTGATACCATTAAACAGGAATTTTGGCCTGCTCTGGCTGCGGTCAAATGTTGAGGTGCCGGCAGCTGTAGCACCCGTAAAAGTGGCCAGGTTGGCAAAGGTCTCATTGTCTTTTCTGTAAGACTGAGATGTGTAGGTAGCCGTGGTATTATACCTGATGGTACCATCAGTATTGGAAGAGTTGTTATTACTCCAGCTCGTGGAAATAATGATATTGGATACGCCATCCCATGAAAAGGCCGGGCTAAGCGTAAGGGTATTAATGCCGGATACCGGTGTGAAGTTGGCTGCTGCCCGGACTGGTGTCAGGCCGCCGATAATACTTACCGGTGATGGGAATTCCGTCAGCGCAGTGGTACCCATCTCTACCGAAAAGCCCTGGTAGGTAGCGCCTGCAGCAGAGAAGTCTAAACCGATAGCATTGATATTTCCTGCCGATAAGCCGGAAGCGGCCAGGTCTGCAGCGCTGATAATGTATTGCGTTTTCATCCCTCCATAGGTACCATTGGTCATATTATAAGGAGCACCGGTACCTGTTGTATTCCCACTACCTACTGTAATGGTGCCCGGGGCCAGAGAATAGGGCGCAACATAGAAATCGGTAGTGGCCGTAATGGATGGTGTTGTCAGGTTATTGCCCACAGCCAGGGGCAGACCTCCTGTTGCTGCTGCAAACCAGCGGACCGTAGCCGATCCGCTGCCTGTGGCACTTAAGTTAACCGTACCTACACCACATCTTTGTCCCGGAGTGGTAGTGGCAATAGTATTTGCATAAGTTAATTGTATCGGCGTGGAATAAACGGTATCCGGCCCTGCACTACAGATAACCCTCGCCCTGTAATAAACAGGAGCAGTGAAGGTAGTTGCATAGGTTGTGCCGGTGGCCCCTGTTATATTCGCATAGCTGACACCATCAGTAGAAGATTGCCATAGATAAGCAATACCCGTACCTGTAGTTGAATTAGCTAAGGAAAGTGTAATAGGTTGATTGACACAGGCTGCAGCACCACCTGAAGATAGTGTAGCACCCGGGGTTGGCGTTACGCAAAGCGTTGTGAAGCTGGTGGATGAAGTCCAGACACTTACATCAGTGCCTATACAGGCCGCTCTCACCCATACATAGTGCGTGGTGGCAGAGGGAAGGCCGGTAAGTACTTTAAAGGTATCGGTAACTGATCCCGTAGGCGTAGTAGACCCTGTTGGTGCCGTATTGCTTGTACTGACGTAGTACTGATAACCAGTGGCAGGAGCAGGTGTTGCAGCCCCCCATCTTACAGTAGCCCCGTTATTGGTTACCGTATTATTGGTTGGAGTGGCCGGCGGTAAGCAAGAGGCCAGGGTAGTGAAAGACCCTGTTGTGGCATAACCACTGCCGCTCCCTGCTGCATTCGGGATATGTGACCAGATGCCCTGGGCACTTCCGTTCAAAGGTTGTACCTGTACCATATAAGTGGTGAAAGGCGTTAAGCCGGTTAATGCAGCGGTATTGCTGGAGTAAGGATTACCGGTAGCCATGGTCCAGTTACAGGCAGCTACGGTCTTGTAGCGCACATTGTACTGTGTGGCTCCTGTGGGAGCGGTCCAGTTTACAGTGGCTCCCGTTGCTGTGATACCACTGGTGGCCGCAAAGGTTCTCACCGGCGCTTGTGTGCCCGGTGTCCAGGTATAAGTAAGCCCGTTAGGTATATTAATGCTTGGGTTGGTACTATTAGCATACAGCAGGTTGCTGTTATTCGCATTTGCGGTTACCGCATTAGACCAGTTACAGGTCGTCCCGGCAGGTATATTACCTATCATCAGGTTGTTCACATTGCTGGCGTAAGTCACCGTATTGCCGCGGATACCCACCTGTGCAGTTAGCCCCGATGTGGTCGTACTGGCAAGGGTACAGTTACCGTAAACGATCTTAACAATGCCGGTGCTGTATTCCAGCCTGATCTGGAAATTCATACGCTCCTCGGCACTTGCCCAATAGTTGGCATGGTCCTGGAACTGTACGACAAATTCTGTGCCTGTATTCAGGTATTTAATTTCAGCGGCAGCACCCGATACCGTAGAGTTGCCCCCATCCTGTCCAAAAGCAGAGATAGCACCTGTGGTACTACCTAGGGTGCTCATGGGTGTGTAGGTGGCCGTTCCCGGTGCTGCTCCAAAGGTTATGAAGCCATTGCTGCTGATGTAGCAGGTGGTCATGTTGCTGCCTCCGAAAGGAAAAGTACCGCCCATGGTAATGGCCGCACTCACATCATTGTCATAGGTAGTGGCAAATACTGTTCCCCCCGTGATCGGGGTGTAAGTACTGGTTCCGCTTGCAAATCGGTAGTTGGCAATATTGGTTTGCGCCATACTACTGACAGAGCTAAGGCTGAGGCCTAAAAGACTCAATGCGGCAACCGTACTTTTTAGCTTAAGTTTTGTAAATTTTTTCATCGTAAAAAAACTAAAAAGGGTTAAAAGTTGATATATAATGAAATCTTGAAACAACCGGGAGCCTACATAAAGGTGCTATAGGCACGCCGGAAAAATCAATAGTTTCAAATCCTATACATTCTTTTTTTTAGGATTCTTTATTATATATTTTAGATAAATTTTTTTTCATAAGCAACTGCTTGTGTATTTCTTTTAGTAAAAAATATCTTTTCAATTCCCTTACTGGGATTGGTTTTGGCATAAAAAAAGGGCCTCTGAGAAGAGGCCCTTTTTAGTAAAAAAATATTTTATTAATAAATAGCAGAATAGTTTTTGTCAAACTCATTAAAGCTCACTTTATCCCAGGTCCGTCCATTGTCATCGCTGCGATAAACACCTTTAGTAGTGGCGATATACAAGAAGTTGATAATGTTGCCATTCTTATATACATTGTATTTTGCCGTGATGCCGCTGATCTTGGTACCGATCTGCAAGCCGGTATTTGCTTTGATGAAAGCACTACCTGTAGTAGCAAAGTAAACATCATTTTCTGTAGCGATCGCCAGGGTGCCGCTGCCACCGGAAGCTGAACCTACAAATTTCTCGAGGCCTTGCACCGGTAATGCTCCGTTACCAAATTTTTCCCAGTTAGTACCCTCATTCAGGCTGTACCATGCTCCGCCAAATCCGTTATGATCTACGATGAACAGGTCGGTACTGTTGGTCGTTAAGAAGTAAGCAGAAGCTGCAGGATAATTCCCCTGGATCGTAACTGCATTCCAGTTGCCGTCTACACCATCTCTTCTGAATAATACATTATATTCTTCATTGAAGGCAAAAACTGCACCGTTCTTTAACTGGCCAAAGCTGGAGATGCGCAGGTTAGGCGCTGTATTCTCCTGCCATTTGGTATCTGGTTGCCAGGTCTTGCCGCTGTCGGCAGAGTAAACCACACCCCAGTCCACGTTGGCCGCCATATACACACGGTTATGGCTCGGGCAGTCCATTACCCAGTAGCGCCAGGGCTTGGCTGTATAGTTGCTGTAGTTAACCGGGTTGAAATTTTTTCCGTTATTATCGCTTAAAAACAGGCTTGATTTTAAGATCAAAACATTAGGACCTGCTGCTGTAACCATTTTAATAGGGCTACCATCTTGTCCAAAAACGTTATTAAAAGTTCTGCCGTCATTGGTTTTTACGATCCATCCCAATTCTGTACCCGCAAGCACAGTATGAGGGGTTGTAATGACAGAGTCATTGTCCTGACCTATATTATTGGTTTTTTTACAGGAACTGAAACCGGCAATAGCTAATAATCCTATTAATATTTTTGAATGCAATTTGCGATTAAGCATGTTCATGGTATTTTGCACAAGATTGTAAAAATTATATTTATAAGCAAGCAAGTTACTAGAAAATTACCAAAAATATCTAATACATTACTTATTTTTCAGTACTTATATGCCCATCAGTTCCATAATCTTCTCCAGCTCTTCATCACTATAAAAATCTATGGTGATGCTGCCTTTCCCGTTTTTCTTCCGGGCTAAAATCACTTTCGAGGAAAAGTGGCTGGCCATATTGTCCTCGATTCTTTTATAAGCAGGGGGCAGTTTAATTTCTGTTTTTTCTGCGGCCTGGGGCTTACGTTCCTGTTGCATGGCTTTCACCAATGCTTCCACCTGTCTTACGCTCATGCCTTTGGTCATACATTCCCGGAACACATACAATTGCTCATCCACATTTTCTAATCCTATGATGGAGCGGGCATGGCCCATGCTCATAGAGCCGTCCCTTACTGCTTTTTGAATATCCGGGGGCAGTTTCAACAAACGCAGGTAATTGGTCACTGTGCTGCGTTCTTTCTTCATCCGCTCGGCTACCTGCTCTTGAGTAAGACTGCATTCGTCCATTAAACGTTTGTAGCTAAGTGCAATTTCTATGGCATTCAGGTTTTCCCGTTGCAGGTTTTCCAGCAAGGCCATTTCCAGGAGCTCCTGGTCATTGGCTTCGCGGATATAAGCCGGTATGTCTGTTAAACCGGCAATTTTAGAGGCCCTCCAGCGTCGTTCTCCCGAGATAAGCTGGTATTCACCTTCACCTGTTTTGACCACCGTTACCGGCTGTATGATATCATGTAGTTTGATACTCTCTGCCAGTTCGTTCAGCGCCTGCTCATCAAAGTCGTAACGGGGTTGCTTCGGGTTTACTTTTATTTTGTCGACCGGTATACGCCCTATGGCTACTGCCGGTTGTTTATGATTGTTTGCTTCAGCATTTTTTATGGCAGGCTCATTCGATTTCAGTTCTTCGTCAATATTATTCAACAAAGCTCTGATGCCTTTTCCTAAAGCTTGTTTTTTGTTACTCTGTGCCATAAACTCGGGTTATATTAATTCAGAAGTTTTAATTTTAGTCAGGTTGTTTTTTTGCAAAATCTCCTTGGCTAAATTCAAATAATTCACGGCCCCTGTGCTTTCTGTATCATACATCAATGCCGGTTTGCCGAAACTAGGGGCTTCTCCTAATTTGGTATTTCTATGAATGATCGTTTTGAAAACGAGGTCTTCAAATTGGTTTTTGATTTCTTCCACCACCTGGTTGCTTAAGCGCAGGCGACCATCATACATGGTCATTAATATACCTTCGATTTGCAATTCGGTATTCAGGCGCGCCTGTACTATTTTGATCGTGTTCAGGAGCTTGCCCAGGCCTTCCAGGGCAAAGAATTCACATTGTACCGGGATGATCACGGCATTGGCTGCAGAGAGCGCGTTGACGGTGATCAGGCCCAGGGAAGGAGAGCAATCTATGATGATGAAATCATATTCATTATTCAGGGCGGCAATCGCCTGCTTGAGGATATGTTCCCTGTTGGGATGGTTGATCAGTTCTATTTCTGCCCCTACCAGGTCAAGATGTGAAGGTAAAAGATCAAGATTAGGTGTTTCAGAGGCCAGGACGGCGCTCTTGATCGGGGTATCGTTCACCAGGCAGTCGTAGAGACTTAACTGGATATTCTTAAGGTCAAAGCCGTTTCCTGAGGTACTATTGGCCTGAGGATCTGCATCAATAAGTAATGTCTTGTACTCCAGCACAGCAAGGCTGGCGGCAAGATTGATCGCAGTAGTAGTTTTACCCACTCCTCCCTTTTGATTGGCAATAGCTAATACTTTTGTCATATAATGTATTCCTTTTTTCTTTGTGTTGCCGGCTTTCCGTGGAAAGCCTATAATGATTTCCCTTCCGGGGAAATTTATAATGTAATCGTAGCCCCGATCTCCGGAAGACGAAGGGTCTTACCCGCATCTTTGAATTGCTGGATAGAAGCCGTTTTGTCGATCACGATATACCCGAAGGTGTCATAGTGAACGCCTACGATATTGTCACATTTAATGATATTGCTGGCGATGAGCGCTTCTTCCACGTTCATCGTGAAATTACCGCCTACCGGCATGATGGCTGCATCTAATGTACCGTAATACGGGATCATGGTAAACTCTGCGGTAAGGCTGGTATCGCCGGTGTAATAGAAATTACCTGCTTCGGTCTTGAAAATAAAACCTCCGGGATTGCCGCCATAAGAGCCATCGGGCAGTGCACTGCTGTGTGCAGCGGGCACGAAGTGTACCGTACCGAAATCGAAAGTCCTTGTTCCGAAATTCATAGGATGCACCTTCTCGTAGCCTTGTTTACCCAACCAGGTGATGAGCTCAAAATTGGAAACAACCGTAGCCTGAGTTTGCTTAGCCAGGCTGAGCAGGTCGGCAACATGATCTTCATGGCCATGGGATACAAAAATATAATCAGCTTCTATACTGTTGATATCGATATCTTTTGCCAGTGGATTGGGGCTGATGAAAGGATCGAATAAGATCTTTGTAGCACCAATTTTAACCAAAAAGCAGGCATGTCCGTAAAAAGTAAGTTCCATTTTGAAGTCAATTTTTGATTTGCTTTAGCAATCTACAAAAATAACATCTTAAACCGAAACTTTGGCCAATTGTTTATAAATGAACTCAGAAAGCCTTCATTTACAATAGGGAATTGAAATGTTGTAACAATTTATTAATTACAACCTGTTGATTATAATGTGATTGTATTAGTTTTTCGGCTTTAAGGCCCAGCTCGCTTACTTTGGCCGGATGCCGGATGAGGTCCAGACAGGCGGCTGCAAAATCTTCGGGTGTATCTGCCACCAATACTTCTTCATTATGCCCGGCGGCATGGATGCCCTGCATGGCTATATGGGTCGCAATGACCGCTTTCTGCTTCGACATGGCTTCAAGGATCTTGATACGGATCCCTCCCCCTGAATGGAGTGGTACGACCAATACCTGTTTATCTGCTTCAAAGGCATCGGCATCCGGTACTTCCCCTGCGATATGGACATTAGGCCATTGGTTATTGAAGAAGTAGTCAGACATATTTCTTCCTGCCAGGTAAAGGGTGGCTTCCGGTGCTTCGCGGATCACCAGGGGCCATACTTTTTCCAGGAACCAGGTGATGGCGGCTTCATTGGGTTGCCAGTCCATAGCACCGATATGGTAAAATTCGGGGGTTTGAACGCCTGGCGGAAGCGGAACGGCAACCGTTTTTGTTTTGAGGCTATAAGGTATATCCACGATCGGGAGCTTGCATCCCAATGAGCGGTAAATTTCAGCATCTACCGGGGAGATGGCCGCAATGCTGTCATAGTCATTTAACTGTTTTAATTCATAGGTTTTAAGCGCTTTTGCCAGGCGATCGAGGTAAAAGCGTTTCAGGAAATTGCGGCTGTTTTGCGCCAGTCGCTCCCATATCTGGAATTCTACATTGTGCTGCCGGTAGCAAACCGGTGCTTTACTGTGTTGACGGATCGCGGACAGGTAAGGGGTTACGTACAGTCCTTCCATCAGTATCAGGTCATACTTGTTGGCCTGCAGCATCTCCACCAGCGCCTGCTGAAAAGATGTGGTGATAAATCTCTGTAGGTTATAGGAAGTTCCCTTAAGCAGGGAGTAGAGCGCCGGTAGGGGCTTAATGCGGTTGTCCACCTCTACTGTTTTGAATGCTTCCAGCTTTTGAAACAGGGGAGGCAGTTCGCTGAGGTCTACCTGGTGACGACTTGTATTCATGCTGAGCATACTCAGGCTCATGCCTGCATCCAGCAGGCCTTCCATTAAATTACTTACGGCCAGGTTGCCCCCGTCATGTAAGGGGTAGGGTACGCGGCTGCATAGAACCAGTATGTGCATTAGTTTTGTTTGGATTTAGGAAGAACGACTGTGAAAGCGGTACCCTGGCCGGGCATACTATCACAGATTATTTTACCCTCATGCAGGCTCACGATGGATTTCACATAATTAAGGCCGATACCAAATCCTTT
>ERZ781399.4002-NODE-4002-length-10932-cov-12.083111_pt1 | contig 10932 bp, 10 predicted proteins | sample MGYA00511014_ERZ781399 | MGnify/ENA primary metagenome ERZ781399 (study PRJEB29847, sample SAMN06458254) | wastewater metagenome | isolation source: Wastewater bioreactor | place: South Africa: Cape Town | study: EMG produced TPA metagenomics assembly of the... | reverse complement strand
CTATGGTTTGAATTTCTGGAGTGAAGCACTGGACGTTTTCTATTTGCTTGCAACACTCAACAGCTTATTTGTGATTGCAGAAATCATCTGAATAGCTCTAGATATAAAGTCAAAACTATCTTATGAGACCCTTTAGCAAGGTCGAAACCGGTCGTAGTTGCTAGACTCAACCCTCCGTTTGTCACTAACAAATAAAGATGGAAAATGAACCAACTCAACTAACATCAATGCTGTACAATACAGTAGACCCAGATACACAGATATTCTAGTATTCAGTCCATTATTTCATTCTTCTATTTATTCTATTTTTAAAATTTATTCCACATAATATGGCGAAAAGTACATAAAAGGGATCGTTCGAATGATTTGGATAATGACATGCTAATGAATAGAAAGAAAGAATGTGCGAAGAGATGAACAGAAGCAATTAATGAGGGGGTGATAGAAGATGCTAATCATGATTAAAATCAATATTTCCAAGAAGTATCAAAGCAAAATATGATAATTCATCATTAGTAGGACAGCAGTTGCAGAATTCCTAACAAGCAGAATTCAGGATTCTGTATACTTATGTGATTTTTGACGTATATTTCGCACCAACAAACAAATGTATATAAATGGAATAAAAATTTAACTCGTTCTGACAACTTAAAAACAAAATTCGATGAATGATATTTTTGTTGAAAATAAATATTTTAATTACATGTTGTCGTAACATTTATACATGTCATATGTGATTAAATAAAATAAAACTATTCTGTTCTCTTTATAAAGCAATTTTTATCATTTTTTACAACATCATTGGAAGTCTATTGATTGGTATTAGGAAATAAGTTCAATAGTGTTTTCTTTTGTATTGGATTTAATTTGAATTGACATTTTTTAATTTCATTTAAAAAGTATATCCTCACTAGAAACACCTAAAGAAGATTTTTGCGTTTCTGTTAAACATATAGGATTTTCCCCTTTCTCTTATACATTGGTTTTTTCCATTCCTCTCATATCTGTACATATATATATATATTAATATTCTTGTATGAAAACATATTTATAAAATAAAATTCCTGAAGGCGATTAAAATCTTTATATCAAATACAGTTAGTTGCATCTGTAATTTTGTTGGTAATATTTACACCAATATTACTTTTGATCTTTATCAATAGGCTATTGTTGGCGCAGAATTCTGCTTTTAAATAAGAAAGTAAATAGAATTCTGCTTTTCAATGAGAATGTAGATAGAATTCTATTTTTCAATGACAAAGTAAATAGAATTCTGCTTTTCAATGAGAATGTAGATAGAATTCTGCTTTTCAATAGTGAATATGGTAAAAAACTGAAGTGGATCTTTCGTTGTTTATGGTCACAAAGAGGAGGTCACAAAGAGGAGGTCACAATTATTTTTTAGAAACTATTGTTTGAGAATGAATCTGGATATCTTTTATCCATTAGCTTATCTTTTTTTGTAATTTAGCTTTTAGATCGATTACATCATGTCCAACTCTAATGTTATGTTTATGTACGATAATATGCTACGAGCAGCCGAACTCCGTATTCCAGTAAATGTGATGTTCAGCGAAAATATGGCTAATGCCTTGATTAAATGGGTGCCAATGTTGAGAATGGAGCCGGTGGCGAGCGCGATTGCTCTATTGAACGTTGTTGCTACAACATTGCAGTTTAGCAACGTGGAAAGAACACTCGATGGTAGTCGTCGTGTTCCTGTCAATTTGTTTAATTTCATTGTTGCTCGCAGTTGTAAATGATTAGCAACTTGTTTTATATGAATCCCAGTTAATTTTATTTTGTGTAGCGTATGGAAAAAGCGACATAGCCGAATTGGTTCGCTATTTACTATCACTGATCGATGAAGCGAATAATGAGAATAATGACTATTGGATGGACGAATTTACGCGTGCTGGTTTAATGAATAGTTTAGATAAAAGCACAAAAATTTTCATTTCCGACGAAGCCGATATTGCGTTTACAGAGTCAGGCTTGTTTTATGGCTTTGGGAAACCATCAGCTGAGGTTAATTGCAGATGTAAGTTTTTTTTGTTGAAGTTGCAGATATCTCAATAATGCATGCGTGCTGTTTTAGCATGCGTTATGATCCTCTTCGATCGAATGTTCTCAACTTATGTGCGACGTCTAGCGCAACGGCGAGTTGTAGTAGAAAAAAGCAAGCTAAATTTATTGGTATGTAGTATCTATATTATAATGTTCAGTGTGTGTCTGTCTGTCCACTTTGTTTCATGAAATTAAAGATAACAAAAGATCAGAGAGGAGTGAGGATCGAGTTTTCTAGAACATACCAGTGTCATAGAAATACTGCATTTCCATAGAATGTTCGAGAACTTTCTAAAAAAATCTAGAACAATTGAAAAACAGTGCTGCTCAATAGGAAAATCGAAAGCTAGGTTGAAGGATATTTACTTTCTAGAATGTTCAAGATACGTTATTGCCATTCTCGAATGTTCTAGAAAACTCACCATTTTTCTATTGATTAGGTCAAAGGTGAGTGAATGCAGAATTTAATACTGAGTTCTACTTGAGTTAGCTATTCGAGATATTAATGCTAAAGCATACGAAATGACAGCATACATATGGAGCACTGAAATTGCGCAGTATGCGCAGGTTCTCGCTAGTGTGTATTATGATTTAGGGATTGTCTACTGGTGAACTAATGGGTCAAATGATTGTGAGATTAAAAAATGGCGGATACTGGGATCCAATGATTCCTAGATTTGTTTGGTGGGTTTTGGATGGTGAACCAATAATGGAAACAATGGAAGGAGTCGTCTTAGACTACTCCATCCCATCGATTGAACAGGTTGGATTTGCGGCTAGCTTATTTAAAAACTGTACGTTCAAGTACGAAAACGATGCTTTTAAACGTGTTATGGAATGGTCAAATAGTATGAAATTAAAAAGTATGTTCCATCGTGAAAAACAAGAGAATTCTAGAGAATTGTACAGTTCAGTAGTGTCCGATTTTAAAGTTGAATTCAACTTTACAAATTGAAATTTCAACTTTAGCTTCAGTTGAGTTTTCAAGTTTCAACTTTCAAATTTATCTTATTCACCGTGTACACATGTTCGCCTTCACCCTCAGTTGTGGAATAATCTAAATTTGAAAGTTGAAAATTGAAAATTGAACTGAAATTCAAGTTTCAAATTTTCAACTTGAAGAGTTGAATTCAAGTTTCAAGTTTGACAAGTATGGTACAGTTTCGATTCTATTCTGAAGAATTTGTTTCTGCGGCATAGTTTTGATTAAACAATTCTTTATATGTTAGAATATGTATTGATTTATTTTTAGGCCATGCCATTAGAAGGGAAGCCGCTTTATCCTCTATAGTTGGTAAAACTGTTCAACAAATGCATCGATTTGCAGGTTTGTTACAAACCATCGAAAATGGTTTCAATATCTGTAACACATATTTCGAACGTTTTGGATCATTTCAAGTGGACGGAAAAGTGAAAGGAATTTTTAAAGATCGCTGCGAAGGAATCTATGCTGAAATGTTCGAAAGTCAATTGAATTCACTTGAAGAAAATCCGGTGTTCTTTATCACCGACCAAGTTGCTGAACGTGCAATTGATATGAGTTCCGGGCTGTTGCAACAATTAAAGCTTTTAATGGATGATAGTAATGTGTCGGAGAATCGGACACATATGTGCAAATGCACCTGTTCATCATCTATCGATGAGAACAAAAATCGAAATGTAGCAAAAAAGCCACATGAAGAAGTTACCAAATTAGGTACAGATGTTTTCTTGCATGTTTATGTATGTGTGTATTTATCTTTTTTTGCAGCTGGATATATGTCAACAGAAAAATATCGTCGAATAGGTGCTAATATTTTGCTATATCCAGCATTGTGCTTCACTCTCAAACAGCTAGACAAAGTGTCTTTTTTACACAATGTCGAAAAAGCTCATATTCGTGCAGTTCTAAAGCATTTAATCGAAAGTGATCTTCTTCATTGCATTCCAGGAGGTATCAGAACCACACGACGATCAACTGATATTTATATTAAAAGATTACCTGTTTGTCATGATGACGGATTTTTTGATGAAGAGGAATTGGAATTATGGAATAATCATTTTAAAGAATTTAAAAGTGAAAATAAACCGACAATTGATGTGAAGATCGACGATTATTTGAAAATAAAATCAATTATTAACCTTAAACATATCAGTGGTAAACCGAAACAAATATTGTTTGATTTTTTAAAGTTACCTGAGTACAATAACATTGATATAAGTCCATTGTATGCGATGAATAATGAAGGTATATTTCGTTTCCACGAAAAGTTCTCAAACAGTTTGAATCGATGTTTTTCAGATGATATGACATCCAATGATGATCTTATTTCAGTGAAAGGTAAGGATACATTGGCAGTTAGTTGCTTGCATGCTAAAATCCTATTTTTCATTTTTGTAATTTCATTTGTTCGTTCAGATACGCAAACAATTGGAAATGCCAGCAGCATTTCTTCTATTATCGAAGAAGAGGAAGAAGAAATATCGAATATTTTTAAAGGAATTAGTGATGAAATTGAACTAATTTCTATGATCGGAGCTGGTACTGATAATTCAAATGAGTTTGGTATGTGTTTGCTATTGTCATTATCGTTATCGTAACAACTGTTGAGATATTCTCAAAATTTAAGTGATGAATAAGAATCATATGGAGAATATTCAAACGAACTCATTGCCGTGCGCAGATGTAAATGTTCAACATACAGAAGTGATTGACAATGATGAATATTCGAATTTGATGAGCGCAACTGCAAATCCCATGGTGAAGCAAATGGTTACTGGAGACGAATTAATTGAGAAAAAGAAGAGAAAAAGAAAGAATGCTTGTGAGAATAAGGAGCAATGTGAAAGCGATGGTTTTATTGGCACGTTTATGTCTCCGCCATCAAGTCGTTTACGATCAAAAAGTCGTCAATCTCATTTACATGAAGCTGGTGTTTGTGGTCCAAATAAAGAAAAGCATTAAAAAATTTTTCAAGTTATTATATTTTACATCTCGTTATTTGTTTGCAATGTTGTAACGTTTGTAGTCAAACTGAGGTTAATGTTTATGATAAGTATCTTTAATGTTCTTTTCAGTACAGTTCTTCAAACTTCTTGTTGTCTCTAGTTTTGTGTTCATCTCATATTATTTTTTTTAAAGTTCAAAAAGCAGCTGTGTCATCATTTAACGTTTATTTTTTGTTATACTTTTAGATTTATCCTATCAGTTTATACATTTATGTTGACAAAAGGCAGTATAAGAGTATGAATCAAACGTGATCTATTTTTTCTAAGCATTATTATGTTGCGTTTTTAGAAAATATTAAATGGGGAAATTTTGCAATTGCCAGTAGTATTATGCATAGAAGTTCGTATTTTATAATAAATTCTACATTTAATATTACATAAAAATAGGAAGTAAATGTGTTATTAATTGATAAGAATGAAAAGAGTAATGATGAAGATGCTGTGACAAGTATCCGTTTGCGTTTAACAGATTCGGTGGAATCATTTTCAGGTAAGCCATACATTTTACCTATATAGATTCTCTGTATACATTTGATTTAGGTTTTGTATGCAAAACAAGATCACCGAACGATCTTATCTCAGGAAAGTGTATTTCTGTGAATAATTTCAAAGTGGAATCTTTGGGAGCAAACAAGTATATATATATATGCAATTGAATTGAATAATATTACTTATTTAATGTTTATTAGAATCCTATGCCAAATTGATAATTGGAATATCATTTCTAATAGCAGTTTGAGCACATTGACAGATATTCATGATGCAGAAAGAAGTGATTCAATCGAAATGAATGATACGATGATAGAAGATCAAATTATTTTAATACGCTTGGCTGATGTTGATTTAAGTAGTGGTAAAAAGTATGAATTTATCGTTTCAAGGAATTTATTAATCTTCACATACCGTTACATTGTTTATAGAAATATGGTTCGTGGTCATGTTATATGGAAAAGTCCAATTAAAACCTACGGCAATGAGGAACATCAATTTTTTTATTTTGACATCATGGATGAATCAGGACGTATACGTGTAAAGGCATTTGATACACAATGCGATCGCGTGTTTACTCATGTATCTACTGGTCAGGTTTGAAGTTTTTTGTTGTTTGCTATTAAATATTTCTATGTAAAATACAGATGATTGAGTTGTTGAAATTTTATGTTACTGTTGCAAACAGAAAATACAATCTTTTGAATCATGATTATGAAATTGTTATACAACAATATAGTCAACTGAATGTCATTGATGATATTACAACTATATCAGTTCAACCAACATTTCAATTTCATTCTTTGGGAGAAATGGAATTTTTGAAAATCGATGGTTTGTATGGTTGGTTTTTATTTGTTGTTTTTTGCATTGATATATATTGGCATATTGTATGCTTTCTCACAGATGCAATAGGCATTATCAAAAGTGTTGGCGCTTTATCTATTGTTTATGAACGAAGTACTCATAAACCATTAGATATTATTCGACTACTATTGTGTGATGCTACCGGAAATGTTGAAGTTCATCTTTGGAATGATATGGTACGAATATACATAGTGCTGGGAGCAATGATATTCTTTATTATTTGTACGAATGCAATGTTAATTTTTCATTTTATTATCTAGGCATCGCATTTTACTGGTAAAAAGGGTGATATTTTGGCGATAAAAAGCTTTCGATTATCACTTTATCATAGTGAGTTTTTCTATGTTTGAGAATAGTTTGATTAGCAGAATATGTTTAGAGAAATACATTTTGAATAGCGTGATGGGAAGCGATATAACTTTAAATCTAAAATGTGATGAAGCAATCAAGTTACAATCGTTAAACAGCTGCCTGACAACAGAGTAGAAGTATAAAATAAGCAACTAGTACAATTTGTTTTTATAAATGCTATGTATATAATGCATATTTTTAGGTTTCAATATATCAAACTATAAAAGTCCTACAATAGAAAGTGCATCTTATTCGTTTTGTGGTATTTTAGCTTTTCAGTTATGAACTGTTCTATATAGAGTTGGATGTCTGTTTTTCTAGAAAAATGTTGAGGTTTCGTTGTTGTTACTGTTGTTACTTTTTGTTTTAGATTTTCACTAAATGTTTGTTTAGAATGGGCCAGAAAATGTCTGTGAATGAACACCTAATTCATTCCATTAAAAAACTGCGTGTGAGCAATGCGGATGATACGTATGTTAATGATAAAACTCATACGGAAATTCGGTTGTATGATCCAACTTCTCCTCCTTCTCCGTTTCGAAAACAATATGGTGGTCAAAAAAGTGTTCTTGATCGTGCAATTTGCGCTCCATTTGAGAGAAGCCCAACGTTTAATAATGAATATGAACAAATCAGTATGAAGGGAAATGAACATAATGAATGTATCGATCATGCTAAACAGTTTGTGAATATTTCTAATACGAGAATAATTGAAAGTAAGTTTTATCGTTTTTGATAAAACTGAAAATACGTCGTATATACATAGATTTGCAATCGAGTGAATCAGCATTGTCGGATAGAAAGGGTAGTGAATTGCAGGATGGATATAGCAACGACGAATTAGCTACGTTTATGATGAAACAACAGGAATTACAAGCAGTATTAGGAATTCGTTTTAAAGTGGTGTCGGAAAGAACAAACTGTGTGAATGAAACATGTTTAATGATAGGGAACTCATTAGATTCGGAGAGTGTTGTATCACTTGAGCCTTCTGATGAAGAGATCATTACATTTTTAAAAAGTTCATAATTTTTCAGATTTTGACAAGTTACGTTAACATTTTATTCTGAATTATTTGGAATATTTACATTTATTTCTATGGATTCACGTACTTCTCTCGAAATTATTTCCACTGTCACAGATCTATTAAAGGTTTTCACTTTGGCCGAATTGGTTTATGTTTTGGAACAAGATGCAAAATTGTCTCGCTTTGATATTCATCGACTACAAAAGATTACTGATGCTGTTCGATATCGATTCAATAGTAATCATAGCTTTGGAGAGATAAACATGGCTGTGCAACTGTTAGGCAATGAATTCAAGCAAACGTTGCCTGTCGAAAATAAGAATTCATTGTCACACATTTTTAACTGTCAACTTCATGATCCTATTATTTTACCTTTTTCGTGTGTTTGTTATATATGTAAACGGTCAATTAGTGAAATAGAAACCAAAGAAAGATCTGTAAAAATATACTGTATAAATGGAGCCGTTGTTTCGGGTAGGAAATGTATATACTTTGTATCAGTGCTGTTTTACATGATATTATTTTTTTTTAATTCTTAGGGAAACTCATGAGCTTTGTATGTAATCATAGTAATGAAGGCGATCATTATGGTAATTCAAGTGAAGTTATTATATATCCTAATTTTATTTTTCATAATGGAAAGCATATTTATTCTTATGAAAGTCTGCAGTATGGATTTTACGTTTACATTGGTGGGGACGTGGCTGTTGAAAGAGCGATCATTGATCGTTTTACAGCAGAATTTATTTTTCAAGGATTATCTATACATAGTTTCGTGAATAGTTTAAATCAAGAAGCCTTTAACAAACAACATGTGCAGTTTAGCGAAATAGATCCACATACAATTAGTAATATCTTGTTCCGTTACTTATATATTCAAATGCATATTAGTATGGGTAATACTAGTGTTAGTACACCATCTCGTGTTAATGATTACGACGTATGGGCTTGGAAACAATTTCCAGAGATGTTGAGTTGTTTTACATATTTATGGATGAACCACGAAACTATCATTGGCCCCTGTGGTACGTTTTGCTCCAAATGTCTTGTAGTGGATGGTCATCAAAAGTGTCGTCGCCGGCTTTGTGGATATAAAGATGTTGAAATTGGTACTGATGAAATGGATAAAATAGTTATTGGCTGTTGTCGAACGCCAGTTAGTAAAAGCAAACATTGTAGTATACATAGCAGCGTAGTTGCCGATTGTGTTAGTACAGGAAAACCAACACTTGGACCGGTGAGAAAATCCTTGAAGAGATTGAAAATATTTCACAAACAACATAAGAATGATGCAAGTGACAAACTAAACGCATTCAATTGTCAAACAGACAAAGAGAGATCCGATGATTATATAGCGAAATGCTGTAGATCTTTTGGTTTAATAGCTATTGTATACAATTGCAAAATAATCGGTGGTTTTAGTGAACTATTCAGATCTGAAACATTGAAAGAAATTATAAATTTATTCTGCTCATGCATACGAAGTAATTTCTGGTTTGAAATATTCTTTTCAATCATAGTTCTATTGTTATTTTAGTATCGGGGCGACTTGCACCTACAATAGTATATGATGATGGATGCCACTTAGTTGCATACATTCGAAATCATATCGATCGTGACCTTAAACGAACATATGCATTGAATTTACTTGCCTCAACGCCTGTTAGTGTGGACCGAATGCATTTCAAGAATCATGTAGGGAAATTGTGTCGATTAGAAATGAATCCCGATAATAATCGTTGTGCGTACAATTTTCCACAATTTTTTTTTATTTTCTCTAACTTTCAAAAACTAGTACTAGATAATATCAATACTGAAGCGGCGGAACAATGTTTCTCTTGGTTGAAAAAATATGCATCGATTATATCCAGCATGAACTGGTTACGAGCACCAACTTACCTGGTTCTCTTGTTTCACTACAAAAATTTATCGAATGTTCATCGTAAACCGACGGATATCTTTCCAGTGGTACGAAAGAAAATTTTTACTATTCACACTTCGATACAATTGACTATTTATCATTTTCGTATTTTAGAAAAATCTTATACCAGCAGTACAGAATATTTCTCTTTGTCATTCAGCTAATGACATATTATCCTCTAACAACACATACGATTTCAAAACTTCCAACAATTACTCCCAAGTCAGCAACATAACACCAATCGATCTTCCAAAGTCGTCGACTGATTGGGAAAGTTTAGTTCAGTTGATCAACAAACACTCATCCGAACAAAATAGAATGTAGTTTCAATCGAAATTCTTCAAATGAATTCTTTCAACATAGAAACACCTACATGAACAAAATATTAAGCTTCCAAACAGTCAATGTAATCTACAGTATCACACTAAAATAGAGTTATATGATTTCAGAAAAGGATTTAACTGAATGAGAGACGACCGAGCGATGGAATAGAATTCTGTTTATTTTCTAATGTAAAAAATAGAATTCTGAACAAAATTCTGCTGTTTTCATCAAAGTTCTGCTGTGGATTTAATTTATGAAAAGGATCGAGTTGAATGAGAGACGACCGAGTGATGGAATAGAATTCTGTTTATTTTCTAATATGAAAAATAGAATTCTGAACAAAATTCTGCTGTTTTCATCAAAGTTCTGCTGTGGATTTAATTTATGAAAAGGATCGAGTCGAATGAGAGAAGAACAAGTGAAGAAATAGAATTCTGTTTATTTTCTAATATGAAAAATAGAATTCTGAACAAAATTCTGCTGTTTTCATCAAAGTTCTGCTGTGGATTTAATTTATGAAAAGGATCGAGTCGAATGAGAGAAGAACAAGTGAAGAAATAGAATTCTGTTTATTTTCTAATATGAAAAATAGAATTCTGAACAAAATTCTGCTGTTTTCATCAAAGTTCTGCTGTGAATTAAATTTATGAAAAGGATCGAGTTGAATGAGAGACGACCGAGTGATGGAATAGAATTCTGTTTATTTTCTAATATGAAAAATAGAATTCTGAACAAAATTCTGCTGTTTTCATCAAAGTTCTGCTGTGGATTTAATTTATGAAAAGGATCGAGTCGAATGAGAGAAGAACAAGTGAAGAAATAGAATTCTGTTTATTTTCTAATATGAAAAATAGAATTCTGAACAAAATTCTGCTGTTTTCATCAAAGTTCTGCTGTG
>ERZ781399.3995-NODE-3995-length-10945-cov-6.113039_pt1 | contig 10945 bp, 10 predicted proteins | sample MGYA00511014_ERZ781399 | MGnify/ENA primary metagenome ERZ781399 (study PRJEB29847, sample SAMN06458254) | wastewater metagenome | isolation source: Wastewater bioreactor | place: South Africa: Cape Town | study: EMG produced TPA metagenomics assembly of the... | reverse complement strand
GTACACCGGCTGGCGCTGGCCGTGCAGCACGTCCTCGTAGGCGGCGCGCGCGGCGTGGGCGATGACCTTGTCGCGCACGAAGCGGCCGTTGACCCAGGCGTACTGCTGGTCGGCGCGGGCGCGCGCGGTGTCGGGCAGGCCGGCGCGGCCGCTCACGCGCACCGGGCCGGCGCTGTGCTCGATGGCCACCGAGCTGGCCAGGAAGTCCTCGCCCAGCACGTCGGCCAGGCGCTGCGCCAGGCCGGCGTCGCCCGGGTGGCTGCGCCACTGCTCGATCAGCCGGCCTTCGTGCCACAGCGCAAAGCCGACGTCGGGCCGCGCCAGCGCGTGGCGGCGCACGGCCTCGGTGCAGTGGGCCAGCTCGGTGGCGTCGGTCTTGAGGAACTTGCGCCGCGCCGGCACGGCAAAGAACAGCTCGCGCACTTCCACCGTGGTGCCGACGATGCGCGCGGCCGGGCGCAGCTCGCCGCTGCGGGCGTCCAGCAGCCAGGCGCTGGGCTGCTCGGGCGTGCGCGACAGCAGCGACAGCTCGGCGATGGAGGCGATGGCGGCCAGCGCCTCGCCGCGAAAACCCATGGTGCCCACCGCCTCCAGCTCGGCCAGACTGGCGATCTTGCTGGTGGCGTGGCGCCGCAGCGCGGTGGCCAGCTCGTCGGGGGCGATGCCGGCGCCGTCGTCCTCGACGCTGATCAGGCGCACGCCGCCGGCCAGCAGCCGCACGGTGATCTGGGTGGCGCCGGCGTCCAGCGCGTTGTCCAGCAGCTCGCGCACCACCGAGGCCGGGCGCTCGATGACCTCGCCGGCGGCGATCTGGCTGATCAGCTCATCGGGCAGTTCGCGGATCGGGCGGCGCTGGGCGGGCATGGACGCGATTGTAGGAAGCCGCCGTGGCGGCCCACCCGATAATCGCCCCATGGATTACCTGATGATGCTGGCGGACTTCGTGCTGCATGTCGATCGCCACCTGGGCGCCTTCGTGGCCGCTTACGGGGCCTGGGTTTACGCCCTGCTGTTTTTGATCGTGTTCGTCGAGACGGGGCTGGTGGTGATGCCGTTCCTGCCCGGCGATTCGCTGCTGTTCGTGGTGGGCGCGCTGGCCGGGGCGGGGCACCTGAGCTATCCGCTGGCCTGTGCCGTGCTGCTGGCGGCGGCGATGCTGGGCGATCAGTGCAACTATGGCATCGGGCGCTTTTTCGGGCCGAAGGTGTTCCAGTGGGAGGACTCGCGCTTTTTCAAGCGCCGCGCGTTCGACAAGGCGCACGCGTTCTACGAGCGCCATGGCGGTGTCACCGTGATCCTGGCGCGCTTCATGCCCTTCATCCGCACCTTCGCGCCCTTCGTGGCCGGCGTGGCCGAGATGAACCGCGGCAAGTTCAGCCTCTACAACGTCGTCGGCGCGCTGATCTGGGTGCTGGGGCTGGTGACCGCGGGCCACCTGTTCGGCAACCTGCCCTGGGTGCAGACCCACCTGAGCAAGATCATCTGGGCGCTGATCCTGGTGCCGGGCCTGATCGCGCTGTACGGCGCCTGGAAGGCCGGCCGCGCCGCGCCCAGCGCCTGAAATCAGATAAAAACCGGCATCGGCGTACAACTGGCGTGCGCCAGAAGCTATTTATTTGATAGCAAGCTTCAGAACTGCCGGTGGCGCGCCAGCGGCGGGTTGGCGGCGAAGTACTTGCGGATGCCGCTGATCAGCGCGTCGGCCAGATCGTTCTGGTAGGTCTGGCTGCGCAGGCGGCGCTCTTCGTCGGGGTTGCTGATGAAGGCGGTCTCGACCAGCACGCTGGGCACGTCGGGGTTGCGCAGCACGGCGAAGTTGGCGCGCTCGACGCTGCGCTTGTGCAGCTTGCCGACGCCGCCGATCTCGCGCAGCATCGAATCGCCCAGCCGCAGGCTGTCCTTGATCTGGGCGGTGGTGCTTATGTCCAGCAGCGCGTGCCGCACCGACTGGTCTTTCACGCTGACACTGACGCCGCCGACGCGGTCGGAGGCGTTTTCCTGCTGCGCCAGCCAGCGCGCGGCGGTGCTGGAGGCGCCGCGCTCGGACAGCGCGTAGACGCTGGCGCCGCTGGCCTCGGGCCGCAAGAAGGCGTCGGCGTGGATGCTGACGAACAGGTCGGCCTGCACGCGCCGGGCCTTCTCGACCCGGGTTTGCAGCGGCACGAAGTAGTCGCCGTCGCGCGTCAGAAAGGCGCGCATCGGGTTGCCGCCCACGCTGCTGGCATTGATGCGCTCGCGCAGCTTCAGCGCCACCTGCAGCACCACGTCCTTTTCCTGTGTGCCGCCGGGGCCGATGGCGCCGGGGTCTTCGCCGCCGTGGCCGGGGTCGAGCGCGACGATGATCAGGCGGTCGGTGGCGCCAGCCGTGGCCGGCGGCGCCGGGCGGCGGGCGGCGTCGCGGCGCGTCATTTCGTTGGCGCGCTCGATCTGGCGCGCGATCAGCTCGCCCAGCGTGTCGGCGCCGTCGTGCGCGGGCAGGCGCGCGGCTTCCACCTGCACCGGCGCCGGGCTCTTGCCCAGGTCCTTCATGCGCTCGGCGATCAGCTGGGCCAGCGGGTCGGCCGGGTGCGCCGGGTAGAGGTCGAACACCAGCCGGTGCTGGTAGGCCGCCACCGGCGCCAGCGTGAACACCTGCGGCTTGATCTCGTGCTTGAGGTCGATCACCAGCCGCACCACGCCGGGGGCGTTCTGGCCGACCCGGATGCCGGCGATGTTGGGGTCGTCGGCGCGCACCTTGGCCACCAGCTCGCGCAGCGTGGGGTCGAGCGTCAGACCGTCGATGTCCACCGCCAGCCGCGGCGGTGTCTCGACCAGGCGGTAGCTGGCCTTCAGCGCGGTGTCGGATTCGATGGTGACGCGCGAATAGTCCTCGGCCGGCCACACCCGCACCGCCAGGATGCCGGCACCGCGCGCGATCTGGTGCGCGCCCAGCAGCAGCACCAGCGAGCCGCCCCGCAGCAGCGCGCGGCGGCGCTCGAGCGCCTGCGGGGGCAGGGCCAGGGGTGCGCCCGGCTTCATGTGCCGACCTCCGCCAGCAGGCGCTGGCCCAGCGACGTGTGGGCGCTGACGCGCACGGCGCGCGAGGCGTCCTCGCGCACCGCCAGGTGCAGCGCCAGGTCGGGCACCGGCAGCAGGCCGGCGGCCTTGTCGGGCCATTCGGACAGCTTCAGGCCGGGGGCGGCAAACAGGTCGCGAAAGCCGGCGTCTTCCCACTCGCGCGGGTCGTTGAAGCGGTAGAAGTCGAAGTGCGATACCGCCAGTCCGTCGGGCGCTTCGTGCGGCTCCACCACGGCATAGGTGGGGCTCTTGATGCGCCCGGCCACGCCCAGGGCGCGCAGCAGGTGGCGCACCAAGCTGGTCTTGCCGGCGCCCAGATCGCCATGCAGCTCGATGCAGGCGTTGCGCAGGCCGGGCGCGGCGGCCAGGCGGCGGGCGAAGGCGGCGGTGTCGTCCTCGGTGCGCCACAGCAGCGTGAGCGCGTCGAGGCTTCCTACAATTTGGGCGTGGCTGGAGATGGCGCTCAAATCGATTCCCTTGATCTGTTGATCCAGTTGCGCGGCTGGGCGCGCGAGCTGGGGTTTTCGCAGGTGGGCGTGGCCGACGTCGACCTGTCCAGCGCCGAACCGGGCCTGCTGGCCTGGCTGCACAACGGCTTTCACGGCAGCATGGACTACATGGCGGCGCATGGCCTCAGGCGCGCGCGGCCGGCCGAGCTGGTGCCCGGCACGGTGAGCGTGATCACCGCGCGCATGGATTATCTGCCGCGCGCCACGCCCGAGGACTGGCAGGCGCTCGAGCTGGCGCGGCTGGCGCGGCCGGGCGAGGCCATCGTGTCCGTCTACGCCCGGGGGCGCGACTACCACAAGGTGCTGCGCGCGCGGCTGCAGAAGCTGAAAGACCGCATCGCCGAGGCCATCGGCCCGTTCGGCCACCGCGTGTTCACCGATTCGGCGCCGGTGCTGGAGGTGGAGCTGGCCAGCCGCAGCGGCCAGGGCTGGCGCGGCAAGCACACGCTGCTGCTGTCGCGCGAGGGCGGCTCGATGTTCTTCCTGGGCGAGATCTACGTCGACCTGGCACTGCCGCGCACCGAGCCCACCGGCGCGCATTGCGGCCAGTGTGGCGCCTGCATCGACGCCTGCCCGACGGGCGCCATCGTGGCGCCGTACCGGCTGGATGCGCGCCGCTGCATCTCGTACCTGACGATCGAGCACCACGGCGCCATCGACGAGGCGCTGCGCCCGTTGATCGGCAACCGCATCTACGGCTGCGACGACTGCCAGCTGGTGTGCCCCTGGAACAAGTACGCCGGCCGCAGCGCGCTGCCCGACTTCGATCCGCGCGAGGGCCTGGGCGGCGCCCAGCTGACCGAGTTGCTGGATTGGAGCGAGGCGGAGTTCCTGCGCCGCACCGAAGGCAGCCCGATCCGCCGCATCGGCCACGAGCGCTGGCTGCGCAACGTCGCCGTCGCGCTGGGCAACGCCCTGGCCGCGCTGCCACCCGGCGACGCGCGCCGCGCGCCCTTGCGTGCCGCGCTGGCGCGCCACGCCGAGCACCCCAGCGCGCTGGTGCGCGAGCATGCGCGGTGGGCGCTGGGGCGTTGACACGGGGGCGATCACTATGTTTTTTGCCGGCATGAACGGTGCGAATTGGGCGCCACGTGCTGCTGTATTTATAGTATCTGGCGCGGGCGTGTCAAGCCTCAGCGCCCGGCGACAGACGCGGGATGTGATTGCAAAACCGTTGTGGTGCCCGTCCGGGCAGCGTCAGCAGCCATGAATCAAGGAGCAAGCCGCTCCAGCAGCAAGAACGCCCAGGGCAGGCTCAGCAGCGCCAGCAGGGTGGACAGCGTCACCAGGCCCGCCACGTAGGCCCCGTTGTAACCCATGCGCGCCGCCAGCACGTAGCCGCTCGACGAGGTGGGCAGGGCCGAGAACACCAGCAGCGCCGTCGCCTCGGCCGTGCCCAGTCCGAAGGCGCGCGCCAGCAGCCAGGCGGTCAGCGGCTGCAGCAGGTGGCGGATGGTCAAGACCGAGATCCCCAGCGCCTTGGCGCGCGCCAGGCTTTGCAGCTGCATGCCGGCGCCGGCCGCCATCAGGCCCAGCGCGATCGAGGCCGAGCCGATGCGCGACAGCGTGGTGCCGGCCCAGGCCGGCAGGCCAAGGCCCAGCAGGTTGGCCGCCAGCCCCAGCACGGTGGCGATGATCAGCGGATTGCGCAGCAGCTCGCCGCCCACGGCGCGGCCGCTGCGTCGCGCCATCGGCCACACGGCGGCGACGTTGTACAGCGGCACGCTGACGCCGATCAGCACCGCCATCAGCTGCAGGCCCTGGGCGCCGGCCAGGCGCTCGGCCACCGCCAGGCCGATGAAGGAGTTGAAGCGAAACGCGACCTGCGCGCTGGCGGCGTGGTCGTGGACGTCGATGTGGCGGCCCAGCAGTGGCAGCTGGGGCAGGGCCCAGGACAGCGCGACGCCGGCGGCGCCCAGGGCCAGGCCGGCGCCGATCAGGCTGGAGGCGGCGTGCAGGTCCAGCGGCGCGCGCGCGATCGACTGGAACAGGTACGCCGGAAACAGCAGGAAATACACCAGCTGCTCTACCGCCTGCCAGACCCCGCGGCCCAGCGCCGTGTGGCGGCACAGCAGCCAGCCGAGCAGGATCAGCGAGAAATCAGGCAGCAGGAGCGTGACGTGGTGCACCGGGCGAGCATAGCGGTCTGCGTAAACCCGAGTGCCGGACCAGGCGCTGCGCCGTTAGCATTGCGGGCTGTTCTGCCATTCATCCACCTAATTTGAGGATCCGGATCCCCATGCAACGACGTCACTGCCTTGTTCTCGCCGCTGCCACCTGCATTTCTGGCGCGGCCTTCGCGCAGGCCTATCCCAGCAAGCCCGTCCGCCTGGTCGTGCCCTTCGCGCCCGGCGGCACCACCGACATCATCGCCCGCACCATCGCCGACCCGCTGGGCAAGGCGCTGGGGCAGCCGGTGGTGGTCGACAACAAGGCCGGCGGCGGCGGCGTGATCGGCGCCACCGAGGTGGTGCGCGCCGCGCCCGACGGTTACACCCTGAGCGTGGCCACGGTGTCCACCACCGCCGCCAACCCGGCCATCAACAAGAAGATCCCATATGACCCGATCACCGACTTCGTGCCGGTGATCAACATTGCCGCCACGCCCAACGTGATCGCCGTGCACCCCAACTTTCCGGCCAAGGACTACGCCTCCTTCGTCGCGCTGCTGAAGAAGGAGCCGGGCAAGCACTCCTACGCGTCCTCCGGCACCGGCGGCATCGGCCACCTGCAGACCGAGCTGTGGAAGAGCCTGGCGGGCGTGTTCGTCACCCACATCCCGTACCGCGGCGCCGGCCCGGCACTGAACGACACCGTGGCCGGCCAGGTGCAGATCATCTTCGACAACCTGCCCTCGGCGCTGCCCTTCATCAAGTCCGGCAAGCTGGTGCCGCTGGTGGTGGCCGCGCCCGAGCGCCTGGCCGAGCTGCCCAACGTGCCCACGTTCAAGGAGGTGGGCCTGCCGGCCGTCAACCGCCTGGCCTATTACGGCATCCTGGCGCCCAAGGGCACGCCCAAGGACATCGTCGACAAGCTCAACGCCGCCACCCGCAAGGTGCTGGAAGAGCCGGCGGTCAAGAAGCGCATCGCCGACACCGGCTCCATTATGGTGGCCAACACGCCCGAGCAGTTCGCCCAGCAGATCAAGGATGAGTACGCCGTCTACAAGGAAGTGGTGGCCAAGCAAAAGCTGACGCTGGATTGATTCGGCCTGCCGCCGCCGGGGCGCCCGGGCGCCCCTGGCCGAAGCCCGCCGCGCGTTTGGACTGCGGCGGGTTTTATTTTGCTATTTTTGTTATAGCTGCTGGCGCTCGCCAGTCGGTCGCAAACGCCTGATTCAGCCATCAATTGACTGGCCTGACCAGGCGCTCTGCTATCGTCAGCCCGTGACCGCTTCGCCCGTGCCCGACCCGCTGATCGACCGCTTCATCGACGCCCTGTGGCTGGAAGACGGCCTGTCGGCCAACAGCCTGGCCGCCTACCGGCGCGACCTGACGCTGTACGCCACCTGGCTGCACGCGGCGCATGGCCTGGCGCTGGCACATACGGATGAGCAGCACCTGAACGGTTACATGGCCGCGCGCGCCGGCGGCAAGGCCACCTCAGCCAACCGGCGGCTGACGGTGTTCAAGCGCTTCTTCCGCTGGGCGCTGCGCGAGCACCTGGTCGGCGCCGACCCCACCCTCAAGCTGCTCACCGCGCGCCAGCCGCTGCGCGTGCCCAAGACCCTGAGCGAGGCCCAGGTAGAGGCCCTGCTGGCCGCGCCCGACGCCGACACCCCGCTGGGCCTGCGCGACCGCGCCATGCTGGAGCTGATGTACGCCAGCGGGCTGCGGGTCAGCGAGCTGGTCACGCTCAAGACCTTCCATGTCGGGCTGAACGAAGGCGTGCTGCGCGTGCTGGGCAAGGGCAGCAAGGAGCGCCTGGTGCCCTTCGGCGAAGAAGCCCGCGACTGGCTGGAGCGCTACCTGCGCGAGGCCCGGCCCGCGCTGCTGGGCGCGCGCCAGACCGACGCGCTGTTCGTCACCAGCGCCGGCCGAACGCCCGGCACCGCCATGTCGCGCGTGATGTTCTGGAACCTCGTCAAGCGCTACGCGCGCAGCGCCGGCGTGACGGTGCCGCTGTCGCCGCACACCCTGCGCCACGCCTTTGCCACCCACCTGCTGAACCACGGCGCCGACCTGCGCGCCGTGCAGTTGCTGCTGGGGCATGCCGACATCTCCACCACCACCATCTACACCCACATCGCGCGCCAGCGCCTGAAGGACTTGCACGCGCGGCACCATCCTCGGGGGTGAGATTCTGTATCGATTTGTAGAATGCGCCGCTCGCACAGGGAGGAGAAGCACACATGACAACCGGCGAATCGGACGGGCGTCCCCAGGGGCTGAGCGTGGCGGTGGTGACGCCCTATTTCAAGGAATCGCCCGCGACGCTGCAACGCTGTCTGGCCAGCGTGAGCGCCCAGACCTACCCGCGGGTGATTCACTACATGGTGGCCGACGGCTTTCCGCAGACGGCCCTGCTGGCGCAGTGGCCTGGCGTGCGCCATGTTCAGTTGCCTAACGCGCATGCCAATTTCGGCTGTACCCCGCGCGGCATCGGTGCCCAGTGCGCGTTGGCAGACGGCGTGGATGTGGTGTGCTTTCTGGACGCCGACAACCTGCTGGAGCCCGAGCATGTCGCCACCGTCGTGCAGACCGTCGCGCAGGCACAGGCGGCAGGGGTGGCGCTGGATGCGGTGTTCTCGTTGCGCCACCTGTTTCTGCCCGGACACGAGCATTTGCGGCTTGTCGCGCCGCGCGAAGAGGCAGGGGCTGGGTTCGTCGACACCAGCTGCATCAGCCTGACGCGCTCGGCGGGCTTCCTGTGGGGCGCCTGGTGTCAGATACCGCGGTCGTTGACGCCGATCTGCGATCGGGTGATGTGCTGGCTCATGCAGCATCACCAGCTCAAGGTGGCCTGGACTGGTCGGCGCACGGTGCTGTACGAATCCAACTGGGCGCATGCCTACGTGCAGGCCGGCCTGCCGCTGCCGGCAACCGGAACGCACGACCACACCTTGCGAGCCGTTGGGCAGGGCTTGACGCCCGATGAGATGTGGGCGTTGCTGCGCGTGCGCTGGACGTTTGGCAAACCCGCACAGCAGCCTGCCGCATGAGCAGCGTGCTGGTCACTGGCGGGGCGGGCTTCATCGGCAGCCACCTGTGCGAGGCCCTGCTGAGCCAGGGTGCCCGGGTCACTTGCCTGGATGACCTGTCCACGGGTCGCGTGGACAACGTGGCGCATCTGCTGACTGACCCAGGGTTTGCCTTTGTTCAGGGCGACGTGGCCGACCCCGGCGTCTGGAACCGCTTGCCGGCGGCCCAGCGCGTCTTTCACCTGGCCAGCCCGGCCAGTCCGGAGGACTACCAGGCCGCGCCGGTGCAGACCATTCGCACCAACGTCGTTGGCACGCTGAATGCCCTGGGCTTCGCGCGGACCCATCATGCCCGCGTGCTGCTCACGTCCACCAGCGAGGTGTACGGTGATCCGGCGGTTCATCCGCAGACCGAAGACTACTGGGGCCATGTCAACCCCGTGGGGCCGCGCAGCTGTTACGACGAAGGCAAGCGCTGCGCCGAGGCGCTGATGATGGCGCATGCGCGGCAGCACGGCACGCAGGTGCGGGTGGCGCGTCTGTTCAACACCTACGGGCCGCGACTGCGGCCGGACGATGGCCGCGTGGTCAACACTTTCATTGCCTGCGCGCTGCGTGGCGAGCCCTTGCCACTGCATGGCGATGGCCAACAGACACGCTCGTTCTGCTATGTCAGCGATACCGTGCGCGGCCTTATCGCGCTGATGGACAACGAACAGACGGTCGGGCCCATCAATCTGGGCAACCCGCAGGAGGTGTCGATGCGCGCCCTGGCGGACGAAGTGCTGCGCCTGACCGGCAGCACCGCCGGCGTACGGCAGCTGCTGGCACGCCCGGAAGACCCGCGCTGTCGCCAGCCCGACATCCGCCTGGCACGCCGTTGGCTCGACTGGCAGCCGGAGGTGCCGTTGCGGCAGGGGCTGATTCAGGCGATCGAGTGGTTCCGCGCGCAAGACGCCCTTGGCCCAGACCGGCGCATGCCACAAGGCCAGGCGATGGCCGAATCGTCGGCACGGTCGTGACTGGCTTGCGCGAGCAGCTGACCAACCTGGACACTACAAAAGCAATAGCTGCTTGCGCTCTCCAGGCGGTCGCTGAAGGCCAACGGATCTGATGGCCGGCGCCGCTCTGGCAGTCCAATCCGATTCGCGGTGGAGCAAGGTGCGGGCGCCTCAACGACCAGCGTGGGTCCAGCGCGTGCCCTGGCCGCGGGCGATTTCGACCAGCGCGTTGAGGGCGTCGACGGCGGTGAAGATGCCCAGCAGCCGCCCGTCCTCGTCGTTGACGATGGCGCTGCCGACCTTCAGGCTCGCCATCTTCAGGGCGACCTCCTGCAGTGGCGCGGAGGCCGCCACCGTCAGCGGCTCGGTCACCATGATGTCGCCGGCGCGCACCTGCAGCTTCTCGGCCAGGCTCAGGCCGGACACCAGCCGCACATCGCGGTCGCTGATCAGTCCCACCACGACGTCACCACGCACCACCGGCAGGTGGCGGATGGCGTGGCGCTTCATCAGCGCCTGCAATTCGTCGATGCTCAGGTCCTCGCGGGCCGTCACGGGGTCGGGGGTGGTGAACTCCTCCACGGGAATCTGGGTCGGCTGCATGGCAACACTCCTGTAGTGAAAACGGCTGAACACTGGCGGGGCGGGCGATGCGTGGTCCGCATGCGCCGCGGCTACCCCGACCATACTGCATAAATCAGGGTTTTCCCAGGGGTGCGCCGCAGGGCGTGGACGGCGCAGGCATTGGAGGGCGGCGCGGCGCCGCCGCGACTCAAGCCAGGGCCAGGCGTTGGCGGTGCCGCTCGATCTGCCCCCGCACCTGCGCCGGCGCCGTGCCGCCCAGGGTGGCGCGGGCGTTCAGGCTGCCGCGCAGGCTGAGGACGTCGTAGACGTCCTTCTCGATCGCCGGGTGGAACTGCTGCAGCACGGCCAGCGGCAACTCGGACAGGTCGCAGGCGTGCGCCGCGGCGGCCTTCACGGCGTGGGCCACGGTTTCGTGCGCGTCGCGGAAAGGCAGCCCCTTCTTGACCAGGTAGTCGGCCAGGTCGGTGGCGGTGGCGTAGCCCTTTTGCGCCGCGGCCTGCATGGCGGGGGCGTTGACGCTGATGCCGCCTTCCCTGGCGCCGGTCTTCGGGTGGGTCTGGCCGCCGATCATCTCGACGAAGATGCGCAGGGTGTCGCGCAGCGTGTCGACGGTGTCGAACAGCGGCTCCTTGTCTTCCTGGTTGTCCTTGTTG
>ERZ781399.3983-NODE-3983-length-10967-cov-4.383339_pt1 | contig 10967 bp, 8 predicted proteins | sample MGYA00511014_ERZ781399 | MGnify/ENA primary metagenome ERZ781399 (study PRJEB29847, sample SAMN06458254) | wastewater metagenome | isolation source: Wastewater bioreactor | place: South Africa: Cape Town | study: EMG produced TPA metagenomics assembly of the... | reverse complement strand
TCATCAATCGTTAAATTACATTCTTTAATTAATTCTTCTAATGTTATTGGTTCGGGTAGACCGGTTAGATAACGTTCCTAAATTTTAACATATGATTTTAATCAGTCAATACAAATCTATTACTTTTAATGCTTCAACAACATTAGCTAATTTTAAATTTTGTGGTGTTGGCGCTGAGAAACTCGATAATAAATCACTTGATGTTTTCGATCGATTCATAGTTGGCTTTGGTCGAGTAGATTTTTGTGATGATGGTTTATCAATTTTTTGTCGTTTTTCATTGGCAACAAGAAAGTTTGCTGCATCAGCTTGACGTTTGGCAAATTTTTCTCGATCTTTAAGTAACGAATCCATGACTCACTTAATCTAAAAATCCAACGGATCTTATCAATATATTTCTTTTTGACGTTTCGATAGAGAAGAAAAGAAAAGAAATGAACAAGAGAAACAGAGAAGAAGAAGAAAAAAATAAATCAAACTTTAATTTACATTTAAAAGAAGCAACAACAACAACAAAAAAAACATTTTTTTCTCTTTTCGTTGAGAATTTACTTTTTGTTAAATGAACAACTCCGATGCGTATGTATGCGTATTTTTAGTTGAGAAATAACACGGATACATATGAAGAAAAAAGAAAGACGGCATGGCCGATACGTGCTATTCGATTTGAATGGTACAAATAATAAAAATGAAACGAGTTCAGTTTTTTTTTCGTTTGTCGATTATTATTCTGTTTTTTTTTTTGTCTTGATAAAGTTTTCTTGTTCCCAAAGCAAACATTGAAAATAAAGCAGCGCAGCAGCCAAAATGAGAAAAAAAAACGAACGAAGAAGAGTATATGGATATACGAAGAAGAAGAAGAAGAAGAAGAAGAAATCACCGGCTATGTTCGATGTTGTCGTTGGTTGGTAGGTAGATACTGGATTTTGTTTGTTTTTCGGTTAACCACCGGACGAAAAAGGTACGACAACGAGAATAAACAACAATAATGAACACTAACAACAACAACAACCAAAGCACAAATTCATGCTAAAGACAAGAAGAAGAAAAAAAGCATTCATGAGAGTGTACCTGACACTCGAAAAAAGAAGAAAAAAAAACTATATCTATATGTACATTAAAAACAGATAGTGAGAGAGAATGAGAAATGTTTCGATTAGGTTAGTTGGTAGAATTCTTGTTTGTTTCCTAGTCATCACTGTTCAGTATCTGTTGAATTATTTGATGGTGATTTGAAATGATCGATGGGAATATTGGGAACTTAAAACCAACAAACAAAATGAATTGAAAATTTCGATTGATTTTTATTCTTACCATCGTCACTTAAGGCGCTTTCGGTTATTCCACGATAGAATGTTTCAAGTTCAGTACTATTATGTCGTTGATTATAACTCTGCCGTGGATTGTTGTCATCTGACGATGAAGATGAAGATATTTGATTTGGATTATCATGTCCTGTTTGTTTCGAAAGAAAATTAGAATGATTATTGATTTATTTTTTTTTTAAATTTTACCATAAAAAATCGATGTTTCTTGATCGGAATAAGATTTTTGTATAGGTGATTGATGAAGGAGATTGGCATCAAAGAATTGATTTGAATTGGCGGCTGCCGGTTGTGAACGTGAGAGATATTGTCTTGGTGGACAAATAGTCGAATTTGCTAGTTGATAATTCGCGTGTTGAGGTGACAAACCATTCGATGTATGATTATTCGCCATGGGTGATGTATTATAAAATCTGATCTTATTTGGATCACTATATGTTTTACATAATTTCGTTTTATCATCACCATGTGTTTCACCATACGGGCCAACACTTGTCTTACGTGTTAGTAATTGATGTTGATTTGCAGCAAGATAACCATTGGCATTATTATTTCGTTGAGGTGTGGATGTAAGATAATTAAATGTTGGTCGAAGATTTCCATTTCCATTGCCTGAATGTTCGTTTAGGAATCCTTTGGTTTGATCAACAATCGATAGATGATTTCCTGTTTCATCCAATCCATCATTGTTTGTTGTAAAAATGAGTGTCGGCGATTTCGTTGGTCGTCGAATAGTATTATTGTCGTTGGGACAATCGGTGGTATTCAATTGTTGTTGTCGTGTTAATGGTACAGCATTAATCGGATAACTCGAATAATAATTCGAACTTTTTATATTTCGAATAGCTGGTTTAGTTATTTGTGTCGTATTCATATTGCCCATGCTTGTTTGTGGTTTCAATTGAACACGACGATTTAATGATGATGATGATTGCATAGATTTAAATTCGATTTTACCAGATGTTTGCAATTTATTACATAATGGACCGCGCCAACGTAACAATGTATCACGTTGACTATTCGAAAATGCTTCGTGTTTATAACAACGATCGAATAGACCAACAAGACTATTGCCTATTTCCGAGACGAGATTTGTCGATGAATTTGATGATGTTATTTGTTGATAGACTTTTTCAAGAACTTTCATAATTAAATCAGGTAGATCTTCGTCATTATCGGTTTGTTTAGCACGTATAGGTGTAACCATTAATTCATTTAATTGTTGTAGAACACTTTTCAAATCAATTTGTCCATTGTCAATATCGATTAGACATTGTTGTAATAAACTTAGACGTTCTTTTAATTTCTTAATATTCAATAGAATTTTTGTACATGCACCATCGGTTATTTTGCCTTCTTTTAATTGTTCAATATTTAAATTCATCATTTCGTCATATGTCATTTGTGAGAAGAAGAAAGCATATTTATGTAGACGAAGATTTTTCAGCCATTTCGGAACATCTACGAATAGAAACAAAACATTTTCTCGTAAGAAAACAAACAAAAAAACAGCTCATTAGCAAAATTATTTACCACGCATGCCACTATTCGGTTGTGTGAATGTATTTTTAACTGAACCCGTATGTCCGTCGATGCCGAGATACTGTGAAACGCCATCGATATTATTTGTTAGATTATTATTTGGATTTTTGCCTGTTCGATTACGTAAGGATGAAAATTGTCGTAGACGATTGTTGTTATTGTGATTATTATCTGAATAGAAATTTTCGAATGATGAAGGTAATAATTGAGAATTATGATTGTTGAGAAAATTTTGAGCATCTTCTTCATCTTCATCACTTATTGTCAATGTTGGTTTGATTTGTTGATGTGAATAAGTTGAATTTTGATGACGAATATCGGAATAAAAGGATTGAATCGATTGAGCTGGCGCACTTAGAACAGCTGATAATGGTACAAATGTCGAACGATTCGTTGTTGTTGTTGCTGTTGTCGTCGGTACAGTTTGTTCAGGTGTTGGTGATGATGATGTTTTAACAACAAATGCATGACTATTATTATTATTATTATTATTATTTTGATTATCTTGTCCATTTGTCAATGATAAATTGGCCGAATGTGATCGACCAATAATTGCATGTTGAGAATTTTGTTGTATTAAAATACTATTTACACTCGGTTCAGATAGATCCACACCGCTGTCACTCGTATCACGTAATAGTTGCGGTGAAACATTCGTATGTGTTATTGTTTCCGATGAAAAATTCATTAATGGTGCTGGCAATGGCGATGTTTGTTTGTAAAGACGAACAGCTGAATAGCGTTGCAATGGTTGATGTTGTTTGGGCGATGTTGACAATGATTTCTTTAATAATTTAGAAAGAAAACAAAATGAGAAAATTTATTGAACATTTGGGAAATGATTAGATAAAAATTGGAAGAAAAAAAAACAGAACATCGTGACTCTGTATCTTTATTAGTTCGTCTTCTTCGTCTGCTTTTTTTTTCTTGACGTCAATTCTAATGGTAAGTAAAATATGAATATTTACATCCGCCGTTTTCTTTTTCTTTTTTGTTTTGTTTTGAAAAATTCATGAAAATAACAAAAGGAAATCAAATAATAACCTTGCCTAGTCACGAATCAGTTCGATAGTAACGAGAGACAAAGAAAGAAAAACATCACACACTCACATCATCGCTTGTGATTTTATTCATCGATGCAAGAGCATTGAGTTGTGGCAAATCAACGAGATATTTTTGTAGACAAGGATTAATTTGAATAAAAAATTGTATTTGTTGACAAATTTCAATCAGCTGCTGATCAGTATAGGATAGATTTGTTGTTTGAAGTAATTTCGAATCCAAATATACGAATACATCATGATAGGATTCGAGTAATTTTTCATTTGTCGTTGTTGTTGATACTAATGGTAGATAAAGTAGAAGAGTTGAAATGATTTTATCTATCGAATCCGATAGAAGACAAGCTAAAATTGCTAAAATAACAATAACAACAAAAGACAATAATTAAATTCCGATTTTGTCAAATTTTATCTACCGGGTGTGTTGGCTTGATGAATTGTATGTTGGAACATATCATTATTTTCTTGTTTGGTTGTTTTCTGATAGATTAATTGTGAAAGAAAATAGCGATACGATAATTGTAGCTTTTTTGTTAATTCCAAACATAGAATAAATTGTTCAAATGGTGACCATTCATCGAATTGTTGTTGAATATGACGAAAATCTTCATGGAATTTTTCCGATAAACTAATCATGTTTCGATTCTTATTCTCTTGAACAGTATCTCTACTTAATACATACAGCATACAAAACTATACAAAAACATTAACATCTGAAATATGAGAAATTAGGAATGAATATGTAAATTGACTTAGTTCCTTTTTTTTATTACAAAGTTTGACGTCTGTTCAATCTAGGAGCACACACACACACATACACAAAACATCAGTCTCGTGATAGAAACACGTTCATGCGAGTTTTTTCTTTTTTTCTCTCTAATAATTAAAAGACAATTTTTAATATATATATATATATATATATGTAAGAGTGTTTGCTCTCTTTCTCTCGCTCTGTTTTTTTTCTCTCTCGCTTTTTTTTGAATATGATAGACTAATCAACTGAGGCACTTCTAGTAAAGAAAAAAGGAGAAAAGGAAAAACGAGAAAAAATATACGAAGAAGATGACTTCGTTCTCCTGTCCAGCAAATGTCATGTTTTCCATATATTTTTTTTCTTCATTTCCTCTCTTTTTTTTTCTTTGCACTATTCGACATACCGTCTGCGTACGTTTTTTCTTCTTTTTCTTCTTTTTTACTTGTCGAACGTCTGTTCTGTTCTTAGAAGAAAAAGAAGAAGACGAGGTAAAAAAAGAAAAAGAAAGATTCAAAGACGCACTACCTGACAATTTTTTCCTTTTCTTACGAAGCAAAAAAGAAACATCTCGATCAATTTAACAAACCTAACCAACAACAACAACAAAATCTATTGTCTATTTAATCTAAATTATCATATTTTTCATCATACAAAAACAGAAGAAGAAGAAAAAATGAGATAAAAAAATCCTCCGAAAAAAAACCTGACTTTTTTGCTGATTATGTTGGCAAATAGAAAAACAATGCTGACATGTTGAAAGGAGGGATTCATGATAATAATTACAAAGAACACAAATTATAGTTAGAGAGAATGAGAAATGATCGAGTGAATAATCGTGCCGCGCTGTAAAAAGAACTCGAACTCGTGAATATTTTACTTTATTAAATTCAATCTTATGTTTTGTTTCGATTCAAGGAGAAATTTTGCTTCTTTTCGTCATATTTAATCAAATGAAAATTGGCCAGTTCGTTGTGTTTATCTGATGAGTCGTCGAATAAGAATTGAATTACATTTGTCGCAAGCAAGCAACCTAGCTTCCTTGTTGTTTTTTTCTTTCGAATCTATATATATATAACTAACCTCAACACTAATCAACCATTGGTCGATTGCTGAGTCATATGAAAATTCACAGTTACTTTATATTATTTACGTTCTACATATGTTTAGAAGATAGAAAACTAATTCGAAAGTTTATTTTTTCTGAACACATTTTATTTCCCATTAAGAATTATCAATCTTAATTAGCCTATGAAAAAAAGATCTGTCTAGATGTCAGTGAATGCAACTAGCTATTCTCAAGACTATGATTTTCTTTTTTCATTCAACATAAGTCATGCGTATGTGAATATGTTTACTTGTCAAATGACATTAAACAAACACGGAAGCGAGAAACCTTTTTCTTTTGCTTATTAATTTAAGATTAAATGAATGTAATAACCTTGCACACATTTTTACCTTATTCTTCTTCTACTACTACTACGTCTAATGAATTATTTGCAATATGTAGCAGAAAAAAATCTTTGTTGATTAGAAATTTATAGTTTGCACTTCTTTTGTTCGCTGTGATCTAAAGCAGGAAAAAACAAGAGAAATATTTGCCATGCTTGATAACAAAATCAACGTATGTTTTCCTTTTTTTTTTACAAAGTCATGTATTGGATTTATCTATTTTGTTTTTCTACTTCATGATAAAACAGCATAACGGCATGGAAAATTTAATATTATGAAAAATACTCTTTTGTTGTTTTTGTTCTCTCATCTTATCTCTAATGTTGACGAATGACAGCCGTGAGCGAAGAAAAAAAAACTGGAAATCTCTTTTTTTTGGAAATAATATAAAATGAAATATCTATTTTTATTCGTTTCTTGACGTCAGTAATCGACGTTGTTTTTAAATAGATAATGTGTGATCTTTTGCCGATGAAACCAAAAAAAAAAAAAATACAGATTTATTTTGAATAATATGACACGTTATTGAATAGCGTCACTAATGAAGTATTTTTCACGTCGATGCAAATCATGAAATACAAAATTAAGCAATTGAGATTTTTGTTTTGTTCTCACGAGACAATTCATAAACTCGATGACTTCAAAAAGGAGAAAGAAAATGAGACTTTAATCAGTACTTTGGTTTCTTCTCAGGTGTTTTTTTCTTTCTGAAGTCAAACGTTAACGATTAATTAGCTGAATCTTCTTATTATTTAACGGATCATGATATAGCTCGTTCTCTACTTTACTCAAATGATAGAATGAGCATAAATTTTTAGAAGGTCTTTGTCGCCTGGAGTATGCAAGAAAGAATATTATATATCGACGACTATTCTGTATTTTGTCAAGACATTTATTTCTTGAGGATTTAAAATGAAAGTAAATCATAATAAGCTTAAATGATAGGAAGAAGACAAGACTGGTCTTCGTTTTTCAACTGTCAACCGAGCATACGATTAAAGTAAAGAGTTTTAAGAAAAAAAAATCTACTTTCGACAATCTATCTTCTTAATAAAATCATGTCAAATAACAAACTATATTATTAATTATTTATTCGAATCATTCAAACGACAAAATGCACAAAAAAGAAAAGAAAACAACGTTTATTGCATCTGACAGTAGGTCGAGCACTCTTTGATTTTTAGTTCATGTTTATTTACGAAAATTTTTCCTCTGGATATGATCTTCGATATGGTTGATTAACAGTGACATTGATCGAATCATTATCACTATCATCGTCATCGTCGTCATCATCATTGATTGAACGTCTTTCTGATCGATGTTTGCTATCAATTGGTAATTTAGATGATCCTGGTCCTAACGTAAAACAAAGTTCTTCGAATTCTTTTTTTTTTTATTATACGAAATGAAATTTTACCGAAATAACTGAGTAGAACAGGAAGAAAGATGAGACCATGAAGTGCACCGACGACAACCAACGAAAAATACATTCGAAAATAGAAAACTTGAAAGAGTTGTGATTTAGCAAATGCTAAAACGACGACGCCACCGATTTTTGTCAATGTAATACCGCTAAAAACTGAACTGCCCATTTCTGAAAGAGCTCGTTTAGCACGAATCAATCGACTTTGACCACGTGTTACAGCAAAATAACGAGCTGTATGCGCACAAAATTCAACAGCTATGCCAACAGACTAAAAACAGAATCAATATTCGAAAAATAAAAATTATTTTTTTAAAAATAAATCTTTTACCATGATTATATTTACAACTGAAACAGCATTTAAATCAATATTCCAAACGTACATTACGCCAAACATATCGATTATAATCATGAAAACACAGAGAAGTATAAGAAATGATGTATGAAAATCAAAGCCAAGCAAAATAAATGTAACAAGAAAGACAGCTGCAAATGATAATGATAAATTAACAAAAAGATCACGCCAAATAGTTAAATATTGATCATAGAAAACATAGAACACACTAAAAAGAAAAGATCAAAAAAAAATAAGAATATTTCAATTGTGAATAGTACCTGTATGGAAAAACGGGATAGTCTTTGATTTCACTCGATTCTTTGTATGGTTTGCCTTTGGCTTCGAGAATTGTTTTCGAAATATTTTTGGCAATTTCATTTGCACTCTTCATTGCACCAATATAATCAGCTGAAACTCGTAAAATCGAATGAAAGCCCATAAAATATGAACTTTTAACTTGATTATTACGAATTTCCACTGCATCTTTATAAGCAGCATGGCCACCTTTCGGACATTTGTCACCAGGATTATCGATGAGAAAATATTGAAGATAACGTGTAAACTCGTGTGGCAATGGTCGATCATATGTTCCGCCTGTCATATTACATGCAATACAATTTGTATTGTTCGATGTCGACGGACAAAATGTATTATTAACAGGATCAATTCGACAACAAGGCAAAGTACCTACGGATTGAGACCAATCGAAATAATCATCGAGCCATGATGATGGCGGCTGTGCAAGATAGGAATGTTTAGGATCTCGAATTTTTTCAACGACTTGTTCGATAAGAGATGTTCCCGAACAACCAGCTGTACCACAAATGAGATTTTGATCATCATCATTGGTATAATCTAGTGCATCTTGATTGACAATAAAGTAGACGGGCGGACCAACATTTAAATATGTTTCAAGACCATAGAAATAATCGAGAACATACGAATCTTTAGGCATGGATAGTTTTTGATCTAAACCAACAGGTATTCGATGAATGACCGATGCTGATAGACATGTCACAGCAAGAAATGCAGCAAATATACATGCTCGTACGATTGCATTGCCGAGAACGATTGGTGTGAAAACTTTGGTAAATGTTTTTTGTAAAATACTTTTCGATTGTTTTTTAACAATTGGCTCCGATGAAATCATTTGACAACAACAGCATAGATCTGGTCGATTGGATTCTTGTCGTCGTGCATCAAGAGCAAGTACAGATACGAAACAAGTGATTTGCAAGAGAAAATCAATAAAAACAGCCATAAATGCATAGAGTGAAAAGATTTGTACGGCTGGCATAGGTGTTAATGCACCGAGTAGAAAAGCAACGGATTCACTTGTGGCTGTTAGTAAAATCGATGGGCCAACACGACTAATTGTTGTTGCTAGACGAATATCTGATGATGGAAAATTTTCTTGTTTTGTATGTTCAAAATGTTGAACAATAATAAATATATTGTCAACACCGACGGCAAGAACAAGAAATGGTATAACTTCAAATATAATCAATGTACCAGCTATTCCGCAATAGGAATAAAAACCAATTGAACTCATAACAGATAATAGAACGAAAAGTACACCAACGAAACCAACTGAAATCTTCAAATCGATTAACCATGTTCGACATGAACGTATATGACCGAGAGTTAATGTCACGTAAAGAAACATGATTGTATAAGATATAGCGATGGTTAAGATATCAGATTCACTTTGACGATTTAATTCATCTTGAATTGAACGTTCAGCACTGTAATAAACTGTAAAATTAGCTGTTTCATTCCATCGGTTTTGTTCACGTAATTGCTGTTGTGTTTCAGTAAAATCTTTCATAAAATCAAGAAAGACTTTTTCCCATGCTTCAGCTATAGAAGAAAAGAAAAGAAAAAATACATTCAATTAAAAGAAATCTTTTATGAACAAACCTTTGGCAATCACAGCTGGATCGAGAGAATTTTCTATGACAATTGTTATGACAAGTGCTGTTGCTTCCGTATAAGTATTATCCGTATAATTTCCCAAGACCATATATGGATTTATTGGTGCACCGAAATCTCCGAAACACGATAGAGAGATAATAGTGTCATTCATTGTATTTGGCGCTTGAGCACAAGCAACAAAATGTGAACCATAATCAGCATAAAGTATATCGAATATAGGATCTTCATATTTTTTGTTAAGATTATCTTGAGAATTTTGGTAATATTGTAAAAGTGAATAGACTGTACAATTATTATTATCAGGTGATAATGGTTTAAGACAAATATCATTTAAATGAATAGTTTTATTTGTGTCAGTTGTATTGGCTGTTAATTTAAGAACTTTCGTTTGAAGATCGAGTACACGTAAGAGAAAATCATGGTCAAATGCAGGTCCAAATCGTATTGTACCATCGCCAAGCATACTTGGAGTAAAATAAGTTTGATCAAAGAAATTTTGATTATCAGGAATAATAATTAATTGCGTTGTACGGTAGAATGGTCTAGTTAAAGAAAGTAGAGTAAATAGAAAAACAATGTTTTTGTTGTCAATGAAAAAACCTACCGAAAATGTGAATCGAAATAATCTTTTTGTTGTCGTGCAATACTTGTCTTTGCCGACCATAATAGAACCGGATCAGTTGTAACTTGAAATTTAATTAAACCACAGGAAAGAGCCGCTATGGAAATGGTACCAAGCAAGAGAACAAAAAACGGACGTTGAGCACAAAATAGACCCAAACTAAAATTATTTAAATGAAGATTTGTAATCAAAACAATATGAAAACCAACCGATAGAAGATTTGTTCGAGTATGTGTTCAGTTTTTTGTCGAATTCGAGGTAAACATCCAATTTTATCAGTACTTTCGTATTGATTTACCAATCCTGTATGATCTGAACTAACAAACATAAACCAGTTGACTTGTCAATCTATTCCTACCTGATATTTGTGAGAAACTAGTATTTTCAGATTTTAGTCGAAATGTTTGCCACAAAATAATTCCAAAAAATATAATTAGTATAACAAGTAGAACTAGTACAGCAATGAAAAGCCATCCATCAATATCTAATATTTTAATTATTACTTTCACATCGGATGGG
>ERZ781399.3977-NODE-3977-length-10978-cov-3.560469_pt1 | contig 10978 bp, 13 predicted proteins | sample MGYA00511014_ERZ781399 | MGnify/ENA primary metagenome ERZ781399 (study PRJEB29847, sample SAMN06458254) | wastewater metagenome | isolation source: Wastewater bioreactor | place: South Africa: Cape Town | study: EMG produced TPA metagenomics assembly of the... | reverse complement strand
GGCCTCCCTGATCGAGAGCTATGCCTATCGCTATGCCGGCATACCCCTCCTGGTGATCTCTCTCGTTTTCTATGCCCGGTCCTCGCCGCGACCGCCGATTGATTGGCGCGGCTGGCTTTGCATAGCATGGGGGACATATGCCTTCCTGCGGTTTGCCCTGCAATTCGCGCTCGAAAGCGATCATCCGGTCGGCGATCGCGACGTGCTTTTCCTGATGCCTCTGATCTTTCCGCCCTTGGCCTACGGTCTCTTTCTCGTTTGGTCCGACCTGGAAAAGCTCATCGCCATCTATTTCGGCGTCGCCCTTCTCATCCTGCTTTGGCAAACCCCCATTGCCGCCATTGCCGAGGGCAGAACCGTCATTCCCTTGATCCAGCACAACCAGATCCATGGTGCCGTCTGCTGCGGCATGATCTTCATCGGCGCCGTATTCTGGCTGCTCCATTATCTCACGGAGCCGTCCGCCAGCCGCATGATGCGGCTTTACGCTTCAGTGCTGTCACCGCTGATCTGTGTGCTTTGCCTGCTCGGAATTTATGGATCGAAGTCAAAGGGGGTCTGGCTCTCGCTGATACCGGTCTTGCCGATAATCGCCTTTCTGATACTGCGCAGCCTGAAGCCGAGGCTAGCAATCGTCACTCTCCTTGCTTCCTGCGTCCTGCTTGCCGGCGGCGTCTATGCCGTCAGGGATAATATCGAGCGCACCGCCGGGCCTACCGTGACAGCAACGATTGCCATGTTCAGGGACGCCGAAACCACCGAACCCGTCGGCCAGGCCGTCTCACGGTCGATAACGAACGACAACACGCCGATCGCCATGAGCGCACGGCTTCAACTCTGGGCAAATGCCTGGGAGCTTTTCTCCGCCGCGCCGCTCTTTGGTTGGGGAAGCGAGTGGCTCACGCTCTGGCCGCATACCCGTTATCCCAATGCCGGCTACACCTTCATGCATAACGGCTATCTCGAAATCCTCATCCGCCACGGTCTTTTCGGCGCGGCGGTCTTCGCCGCGATGCTGGCATGCTTTTGCGCCAGCATCTGGCGCGCGGCATCGATGGGCATCATCCCGAAACAGGCCATGTTCGCCTATTTTCTGATACTGTTCTTCTTCAGCCTGACCATTCTCAGCAATTCGAACAATCGCCTGGTCAGCGGAGAAAGCCTGTCGATCCTGACCGCCGCCTTCGCGCTGGCCTGCCAGCTCAAAATCCGCGCCGAAGCGAACATTCATCCGCTCCGCGCCGAAGAGCCGCAGCCTAGCCGCAATCAAGCCGCGCACACATCCGTTGCAAGCCGACACGGCGGCGGCGCTCTCGCCGTATGAGTCCGTCCGAAGCCGAGGTTTTCATGATGGATTTCGGGATATTAACGGCGATATTCTCCCAGCCGACCGCCACCGACATTGTGTCGAAGCGAATTCCGCCCGAGGTTGTCACCTATCTCCTAGGTACGAACAGTTGCCTATGTCTTCGGCATGGACATTGAGAGAATGGTGGGCCCGGAGGGACTCGAACCCCCAACCAAGCGGTTATGAGCCGCCGGCTCTAACCATTGAGCTACAGGCCCCAGCGCAAGAAAACGGGTTGCGCTTGCGACTCCGGAGCAATGGTTCCCCGGAGCCGAGTTGGCTCTAGCCTAATTTCTCTTTTCGGACAAGGGACTGCCGTAATACCTTCACAATCAATCCGCAAAAGCGGATCTCGAGGGATCATCAACCAAGGAACGAACCATGCTTCTGACGAAAACCAGAGATTTTACTCTTGCCGCTCTTGTCAGCGCCACTTTCTTCGTACCCGCGGCTGCGGCCTTTGCTGAAGATGCCAAGCCGCGCGAGGCCGTCATCACCGTCACCGGCGAGGGACATGCGGCTGTCGCGCCGGATGTGGCCGTGGTCACGCTTGCCGTCGTTCAGCAGGCCAAAGCCGCCCAGGATGCGCTCGACCAGAACAACAAGGCCATGGGCGCCGTGCTCGCCACCTTGAAGGAAAGCGGCATTGCCGAGCGCGATCTGCAGACCTCGGGCTTTTCCATTCAGCCGCAATATACCTATCCGAACGACAAGGACGGCCATACCCAGCCGCCGGTCCTGAGCGGCTATCAGGTGACGAACGGTCTGACGGTTCGCGTGCGTGATCTTTCCAAGCTCGGCGGCCTGCTCGATCAGGCGGTCAAGCTCGGCGTCAACCAGGGCGGCAACATCGAATTCACCAACGACAAGCCGGATGCGGCGCTCGAAGAAGCACGCAAGAAGGCCGTCGCCGATGCCGCCGCCAAGGCGAAGACGCTGACGGACGCCGCCGGCGTCAAGCTTGGTCGGGTCGTCGCCATCCATGAGGGTGGCATGGTCACGCCGCCGCAGCCCTATATGCGCGCCATGGCCGCATCCGCTCCGATGGACAAGGCCGTTCCGGTCGCCAACGGCGAGAACGAATACAATGCATCGGTGAGCATCATCTACTCGATCCAGCAGTAACTGAAGCAATTCCAGGAAAATTGCGAAGCGGCTTTCCGCCGGGAATTGCGTAAACAATAAGTTGGAGCGGTTCTCAGATTCCTGGAAAACTGAACCGCTCCAAAACAAAACCGCCCTTCGCTCAGATCCGATTGAATCGAGCAAAGGGCGGTTCCGCGGCCCCCGCCAAAAAGGCGAAAAGGTCAGGACATAAAAAACGGGCGCCTCGTGCGCCCGTTTTGCCTATCAGCGGCCCAGAAGCGGGCAACCACGAACATTGGCGAACATCATCGTATCGGGACCACGACGGCCAAAGCCATCGACGATGACACGGCGCGGCGTCACATCCACCACGCGGGCACGGCGCAGACCATAGCTGCGGGCGACGTCCACAGCCTGGCGCGGATCGCAGCCACGGCGATCAAAGCGCGGCGGCGGACGATCGTAATCCGGCGGTGGCGGGCGATGACGGCCCGGACCGACGTAAATATCCGCACCCTGCGCAGCGGCAAAATCCGCCGTGCCTGACAACGCAGTCACTGCGACGCAGGCGGCGACCCCCAACTTTGCCAGCATTTGTCTCATTGTGTTCTCCATGAAGCAGAAGGCTTCTCTCATGTCTGCAATATTTGCGAAGCGAATACCCGAGAGGTAACGGCGCAACGCTGAATGAGCCCAGAATCGGCCATTCATCCACTATTCAGCTACAATGAACGCTAAAGGGAAACCAGATAACCGAACATACCACAACATAAAAAATAAAGCCGCCTTCCTTTCGGAGGCGGCTTCGAATCCATCGAATAGATGTGGAAAACTCAGGGACTGCTGTGATCAGCGGCGGATCAGCGGGCAGCCCGGCGCATTCGCGAAGACGATGCGGTCGGGACCACGACGGCCGAAACCTTCGACAACAACGCGGCGCGGCGTGATATTGTCGATGCGTGCGCGGCGCAGGCCCATATCCCGTGCCTTCTGGACGGCAAAGCCCGGCGAGCAGGCGCGACCGCGCGGATGGTCATAGCGAGCCTGCTGAACACCCGGATGAAAATCGTTGGCCGATGCGGTGACGGCGGTAGCCGAAATGGCGCCGAGCGCGATTATGGCTGCAATACCTGCCTTGGCGAAAAGATTGGTCATGGTGTTTCTCCTTCAAATCCTTGCTGCGGATCGTTGCAATCCCGTTATCGGCCCTGCCATCGGCAACGCCTTGGGATTGAGCTCACGTTAGGTCAGCAAAGCTGAACCGAACGCGAATTGGCCGTTCAGATTGTATTCATGACGGTTAACAACCGGTTGACACAAGGCGCGAGAAGTTCAAGCGGAGAAATGCAGCACGATTTCGCGGCGATGCGGCCGGTCGCGATGCTCGAATAGATAGATGCCCTGCCAGGTGCCGAGCGCCAGCCTGCCATTCATCACCGGAATGCCGATCGAGACCTGCATCAACGCGGCCTTGATATGCGCCGGCATATCGTCGGGCCCCTCCATCGTGTGCACGATCCAGCGCATCGACGGATCGGACGATGGCGGCACCAACCGGCCGAAGAAGGCCTTGAGATCGGTCTTCACATCGGGATCGGCATTTTCCTGGATGAGCAGGGAGCAGGAAGTATGGCGCACGAAGACGGTCAGAAGCCCCTCGCCGCCGGCAGCCGCAGCACGGACGAACTCCGCCGCCTTTTCGGTGAATTCGTAGAGCCCCTGGCCGTGGGTAGGAAGCGTGACAACGGTCTGCGGCATGGCATTCCCCGAACATGGCGATGGCGATCCGCATCAGGTCGGGCGCGATGGCCGGATTGTCAAGCCCGGCCACTGCTTCGAGCCTATAGCGCAATGACGATCTTGAAGCCGCCATAGATCAGACGTTTGCCGTCAAAGGGCATGTTTGCCATGTCCTCCTTCAAGCGCGGATCAGCCATGACCTTCGCCAATACGGCGTCGCGGCTGTCCCGCGATTCATAGGTGATCCAGGAAAACACCACGACCTCGTCTTCCTTCGCCTGCACGGCACGCGGAAAAGATGTGAGTTCACCATAGGGCACATCGTCGCCGATTGCTTCGACATAGCTGAGTGCGCCATGTTCCCGCCAGACATCGCCGGCCCTGCGCGCTTGCGCCTTGTATAATTCAATCTTGTCTTTCGGCACGGCAAGAATGAAACCGTCGACATAGGACATTTCGGCCTCCTCTGTTCTATGTTCACCTTTAAAGGACGATCGACCGCGGCCAGATCCGACATTGGCGGCAGAATTTCTCCGCACGCCTTCCGGTTGGTCGGAACGGAAACGAATGCGCCGATGGATCATATGAAGGAATATCAATGACGATAGAATACAAGAATGATCCGAAGCTCGGAAATGAGGCGCTCAATGCCCTTTGGGCGGCCGCGTGGAGCAGTCCCTCCCGGCGCGATTTCCAGCCCATTCTTTCCCGAAGCCTCGGCCATGTCGGCGCGTTTGCGGGCACCAGTCTGGTCGGCTTCATCAATATCGCCTGGGATGGCGGCATCCACGCATTCATTCTCGACACCTGCGTTGATCCGGCATTTCGGCGCAGAGGCATCGCGAGCGCTCTCGTTGAACGAGCGAAGAACCTCGCCCGCGAGCGCGGCGCGGAATGGCTGCATGTCGATTTCGAACCGCATCTTGGCAGCTTTTATCGAAAGTGCGGCTTTGCGCCCACCGAGGCCGGCCTCATTCGCCTGCGCGACTGACGGGCCGTCTTATGCTAGTTTGTCACGCGGCTTTGCGAGAGCAACCAGCTGCGAAACAGCGCCGCGGCCGGATTGAGCAAGGCATTCGGCGGATAGACCAGATTGTAGCTGACAGCGGCCGACTGCACCTCGACAAAGCACCTGACCAGCTTCTTCTCGGCGAGATCGCGTGCCACCAGCGAGCTGCGAACGAGCGCGAAACCCCGCCCCTGCCGGCACGCCTCCAGCATCTCGGCGAAGGAATCGAACAAAGGCGCCTCATCGACCGCTCGCGCCATATCGAAATGCGGATTTGCTTCACCCTCCAGCCCGCTGGTGATCTGCTCGTACCAGCGCTGCCAGTCGAGGATCGTATGACGCATGCCGGCATAGCGCAGGAGCGGAGCCGCCCTTATGGCTTGACGCGGCGGCAGTCGTGCGGACAAGTCGGGCGAACTGACCACGAATTCTTCATCCGTCAGCAGTTCTTCATGCGCGAGCCCCGCTTCGGCACGACCAAGCCAGATTGCCAGATCGGCTCCACCGGGCTGAAAATCCGGACGCTGGTAGCCGACCGCGAGTTTCACTTCGGTCTCCGGATAACGCTGGCAGAAATCCGGCAGCCGCATGGCCAGCCACTGGCTGGAAAATTCAGGCGAGACGGAGAGCGAGACGCTGCGGACCGAAATGCTCGCGCGCGCCTGATAGAGCGCCGCCTCCAGTTCGGCGATCGTGCCTGAAATCGCAGGGTGCAGACGCGCGCCCAAGGCTGTCAGCCGTGCGCCATTTCGGCCGCGGTCGAACAATCGTCCGCCGATCCATCCTTCCAGCTGCGCAAGCTGATGGCTGACCGCGGTCTGGGTCTGGCCGATGCGCTCCGCAGCACGACCGAAACCGCCGGTCTCGGCGATAGCACAGAATGTCTGAAGCACCGAAAGCGGTGGCAGCGGTCTCTTTCCCATGAAAATCCCTCATGCCTCACAGCGCAAGGCTTCATTATACATCGCAACTTCTTAGGCGCATCTGTCTACTTCTGAAACGTTGCGAGGCCAAAGACAGATGAATATTCTTCATGAAGGAGGCTGGAAACGCTGGGTCGAGCGGCTCCTGATCCGACGAGGCGGCATGGAACGCCTATTGCATACGGGAGGCGGCCGGAAGCGGGACGTCTTGTATCAGGCAAACCGACATCTGCTACGGGATGTAGGACTAAGCGATCTTACGGAACAGGGGCCCATTGACGGGCGTCGCTAGCCCCTGAGCGTCTTTACCCTGGTCAAATCGGGAAAGAGACGCGTCCAGAGCAAGACCACGACAATGGTCCCGACACCGCCGACGATGCCGGTCAAGACAGGTCCGAGTGCGCTGGCAAGCATGCCCGACTCGAATTCGCCGAGCTGGTTGGACGTACCTATGAACAGCGAATTCACGGCGTTGACCCGCCCACGCATGGCGTCCGGCGTCAGCAGCTGCACCAGCGAGCTGCGCACGACGACGCTGACCGTGTCCGAAGCGCCGACGACGAAAAGCGCTGCGACCGACAGAATGATGTTGCTCGACAGCGAGAAGACGATGGTCGCGACCCCGAAGACGAGCACCGCAAATAGCATCTTCTTGCCGACATCGGTTTGCAGCGGCCGGCGTGCCAGCCAGATCGACATAACAAGCGCACCGATCGCTGGCGATGCACGCAGGAGGCCTAGCCCCCAGGGTCCGGCGTGCAGGATATCGCGCGCAAACATCGGCAACAGCGCCGTGGCGCCGCCGAGCAGCACGGCGAAGAGATCGAGCGAGATCGTGCCCAACATGACCGGCCGACTTTTGATGAAGGAAACGCCCGCGAAGACAGAACTCATCGTTACCGGCTCACGCGACGACGACTGCTGCCGTTCGAGCCGGATCGAAATAACGTTGACGCTCGCAATGATGTAGAGCATGGCGGAAACGGCAAATGGAGCAACCGGGTTGACCCCATAGAGCAAGCCGCCAAGCGACGGTCCGATGATGAAGGCAGTCTGCATCATCGAGGTCGACGTTGCGATGGCGATCTGCAGCATCGACACCGGTACGATATTGGGAAGCAGCGCCGCCATTGTGGGGCGCTCGAAGGCCGTTGCCGAGCCCATGACGGCGACCGCGCCGAGAATGCCGGCAGGCCCGATCCAGTGATGCCAGACGGCCACGGCGAGAGCCACCGCCGTCAGCGCCTCGATCAACTGACAGGCAAGACCGATGCGGCGCCGGTCGAAGCGGTCCGCGACATGCCCGACGACGAAAGTCAGGATCACCATCGGCAGAAACTGGCAGAAGCCGACGAGGCCGAGGAAAAAGGCGCTGTGGGTCTGGTCGTAGATCATCCAGCCCATGGCGACGGTCACAGACTGAAAGCCGATCGAAGAAAAGACACGCGATGCAACGAATGAACGATAGCCGGGGTGACCAAGCACACCAGGCTGGTCGAGATTTTGCAGGGTATCCATGAACCTTCTTGATCTGCCGGCATGGATGCACGACAGACACGCTTCTCAACGGTCGGAAAATTCTATCGTCCCCTGCTCTGCCTGAACGTGCCCCCTGTCAATCTCATTCTTGCTGCGAGGACAAATTCATCGCGGCCGACAGATCAAATCGCGGTGAAGACGGGCTGAGAAGGCCTTGTCTGGCCTTGATCGACCAAATGGTCGCCAGCTCTGCTGCAATCGCATCCATCAGCCTTGCAACATCGCTGGTTGCAGACTCGTGCAGTGCTTCCGCGACGATCAGCACCGAGCGCGTATCGTCGCGCACCGCCGACAGGCCGCTTTGGCGATTGGTCCAACGCCGGGCATGTGCCTGTCCAGCGGTATCGGCAAAGATCACCTCCCTCGGCTCCGGATGCTCCGTCTCGCCGGAAAAGGTCAGATAGGATTCGTCGCCTTTCGCGTGCCGCACTTCGAGATCGCCCGATATCTTCGACGTATCGAAAACGGCGACGGGAACGGCAAAGGCGATTGAGACGGCGTTGCAGAGATCGACGAGCGGATGTAGCCGTGGCAGCGAACCTTCCTGGCGAAAGCGGCGAAGCAGCGCCTCGGATGCACAGCGATATTGCGTCGGCTTCAATCCCATCTTCGAGAAACTGCGGCGCCAGGCCTGGATTTCAGCCATCTCACCTTCCGGGCCTCTCGCCAGCCGGTCTGCGGCGATCGCATGATATCTGGCGATACGATCGCCGACATCGACAGCCGAAGTGATCCCTACGGCAAACATCACGCCGGGGACGAGTTCAGGAAAATCGCTCCACATCTCGTTCGAATGGCGGAAAATCATGACATCTCCTTCTGGGCATTTGCTTGGCGCAGGAGAAAACCCCGTCACCGCCCTCCGGTCTTGAATAAAATTGCAGAAGCTTCAGCTAAGAGCCGCCGCATAGGCGCCCGGTGAGACGCCGAAATTGCGGACGAAGAGGCGCGTCATGTGGCTCTGATCGGAGAAACCGCTGGCGAAGGCCGCTTCCGCCAGGGATGTACCGGCCGCAATCAGTCGGCGCGCCTCGTGGATGCGGCGTTGCATGAGGTAAGCATGAGGCGTCAGCCCCGTCGCCTTGGTAAAGGCACGCAGGAAACGGAAGTGGCTCAACCCGCATAGCTCTGCAAGTTCGGCAAGCGTCAGAGGAGCGGCCGGATCGTCGTCGATCAGCTCACGCGCGCGGTTGATGACCGCGGGAGCGCCAGTCTCCGGGCCGCCTGCTCCCTCGCGCATCACGGCGGCAATGAGCGACAGCAGCAGCTCGTCCCGCGGGAGGGAACTCTCCGGGCCATCGTCGATCAAAAGCGAAAACAAGGTCTTGAAACGCCCGGCCACCTCGCTGTTGCGGATGACAGGCGACGGGAACTCAACCGCACCCAAGCGGCCCTCGCCGATATCGCGCAACAGATCACCGATCAGTCGGGGATCGAAATAGAGCATGGACCAGGCGCGGCTCTCTCCGACCGGCATGCCGTCATGCACCTCGCTTGGGTTGACGCTGATGATATCTCCCGCGTCGGCCCGAACCATCCCGCGCCCGCTGAGAGAAACCTGCGCGCCAGCCTCGATGACGCCAATGCCGAACTGATCATGCGTATGCTTGGGGAAGCTATGGCCGGTTGCGGCTCTCACCGCCTCGATGCCGGCAAGACGAGAGCGGTATATTCTGAACTGACCGGACTTCATTCCTATCGCCTTCCCATGCCGCCAGTATCGCTGCGCCAGCGATGGCATCGCCTTCGGACCGCAATTTTGCGCGGCCGCAATCAGGAAGCAAGGCCTATGCGCTTCCCGACGTCTTCTCATCCTCCGCCGTCGCCAGCGCCGCCTGCGTGTTGCCGGCAACAGCGGTTGGCAGCGGCGTGCCGCGCTTGCGCTCCCGTGCCAAAGTGAGCAGGCCGGAAAAGATGATGAGGATGATGCCGAGAGCCATGGGCGTGTCGATGCTGTCGTTGAACAGCAGATAGCCGAAGGCGATCGCCCAGAGCATCTGGCTATATTGCGGCGGCGCGACCAGATTGGCCGGCGCCATCTGCGCGGCAGTCAAGAGCAAGACGTTGCCGAACGCGCCGAGCAGGCCGTAGCTGGCCAGAAATACCCACTGCGTCGGCGTCGGCATGGTGACTTCCGAGAGCATGAGGAAGCCGCTGACGATGAGCGTTCCGAAAAGCCCTGCCCCGTAAAGCGAGATGCGCTTCTCCTTCGAGCCGAGCGCACGGTTGATGACGATGGAGATTGCCGCCGCAAGGCCACCGATCGCCGCGCAGAGATGCCCGACCGAAAGCTCGCGAAAGCCGGGCCGCAAAACGATCAGCACGCCGATGAAACCGAGAATGACCGCCGTCCAGCGCTGCCAGCGTACATCTTCCTTGAGAAAGATCACCGAAAGAATGGTCACGAAGGACGGCAGCAGGAAGAGCAGCGCAAAGGCCTCCGCCATCGGCAGCATGGTAAAGGCGATGACGGAGCAGATGGCTCCGGTCGCGCCACAGACGAAGCGCAGCAGCCATAAGGGACGGTTCGACGTCCTCACCATGTCGACCCAGTCGTCTCCCCGCCGCTTCAGGAATGGCACGGCGGCGAAACCGAACAGCGCGCCGATGAAGGCGACCTGATAGGAGGGGATCACCCCATGCAGGATCTTGATCGAGGCATCGCTGAAGGCGAAGACGGCATAGGACGCGAATGCCACGAGGACACCACGCAAGGCGGAGCGGCTCGCCGCCGCGGAACTGGAATCGGCTGTGATCGAAGACATTGGAATCGTAAGAAAAGTGCGACGGGAGGACACTGAATCAGGGAAATGCTGGCAATTGTATGATGAATCGGGCTGAATTTCGATCGGGTTGGAAATAAACTATTGTTTCAACCACGTCAGATGCTGCGTGATGGATCAGTTCGTTGGAAGATTGAGGCTTTTCCACTGATCTTGCGGTATGGGGGCACCCAGACGATAGGCAAAGGAAACCACCTTCATCGCACTGCCATCGACATTACATTTCACCGCAACGTAGTGATAGCCGTCGGACGTTCGATACACCGCCTTGTCCGTCTCCATGCTCCGGTTGGTGCTTCGGCTCTCGGAAGAGTGCGGCAAGCCAAAACGCAATATCTGTAATCCAGCAGCGTTAAGTTGAGCCGCGCCCTCGGAGTTGCAAAGCTGACTCATCCGCATTTGTGTGGAAAGTTGCTTCCATTGCGCTAAAAAGCCCCTTGGAAGTCGAGAAAGCTCATCCGCTGAGTACAATCGCTTGGCTTGAACAAACGGCCCGGCAGAAGCGGCGGAGCCTGCTCTTGTGGAAACGACTGCTCTCGCTTTTTGCTCT
>ERZ781399.3974-NODE-3974-length-10983-cov-3.145315_pt1 | contig 10983 bp, 11 predicted proteins | sample MGYA00511014_ERZ781399 | MGnify/ENA primary metagenome ERZ781399 (study PRJEB29847, sample SAMN06458254) | wastewater metagenome | isolation source: Wastewater bioreactor | place: South Africa: Cape Town | study: EMG produced TPA metagenomics assembly of the... | reverse complement strand
GCGAGCCCTACAAGCAGGGGGTCCTGCAGGGCAACGCCGAGGACGTGATCTACACCGACTACTTCTCGGGGGTGCACGCCAACTAGCTGCGCGCCAGCATCGTCGCCGCGGGCCTCGACCCCGAGAACCTGCCGACCTCTTCGGGCCAGCGGCCGCTGCTGCGCACCAGCGCCTGGAAGGACGTGTGGGGCGTGGGCCAGGGGATTGGCTCGATTGCCGACATCCCCGATGTGGCGACCCTCGTAGCGCGCATGGAGGCGGAATACCAGGCGGCCAGGGACAAGCTGCTGCGCTCGTACGAGGGAGCGTAGACGGTCGGTTGGCGTTCCTCTCATAGTGAAATTTGGGTATTCATAACGAAATTCGCTCGGTATGATGTTTTGGCAGACAGCACAGGCCCGGGGGCGGTTCCGCCCGCGGAGCGGACACCCCCACAGGAGACTGCAATGAAGCGACGTCCTTTCTCGGCGTTGATCGCACTCGCCGCCGGCTGCGTATTGAGCGGCCCGCTGACCGTCGTGGCCCAGGCGGGCTATCCCGACAAGACGGTGCGCATCGTCGTGCCGTACCCGCCAGGCGGCGCCACCGACCTGTCCGCCCGATCGCTGGCCGGCGAGATGGGGAAGCTGCTGGGCCAGAGCGTGATCGTGGAGAACAAGCCCGGAGTGGCTGGCGTGATCGGCACGGACCTCGTGGCCAAGTCGCCGGCGGACGGCTACACGCTGGTGTTCGGCGGCGCGGGCAACCTCACGCTGCGGCCGATCATGGATCCGAAGCTCTCGTACAAGGTGGACAAGGACCTGCAGGCGATCAGCCACGTGGTCACCTACGACCACCTGCTGGTGGTGCGCAACGGCCTGCCGGCGCGCAACGTCCAGGAGTTCGTGCAACTGGCCAAGGACCGCAAGCTGAGCTACGGATCCTCCGGTTCGGGCGGGCCGCAGCACCTGGCGATGGAGCTGTTCAAGTCCATGACGCGCACGGACATGACGCACGTCCCCTACAAGGGCGAGAGTCCCGCCATGCTGGACCTGGTGGGTGAGCGCGTGGACGCGGCGATCGTGTCGACCGCCGTGGCCGCGCAACTGGTCAAGGGCGGCAAGGTGCGGGCGATCGCCGCGGCCAACCCCTACCGTTCCCGGATGTTCCCCGAGCTGCCGACGATCGCGGAAGCCGGCGTGCCCGGCTACGAGGTCGAGATCTACGGCGGCCTGCTGGCGCCGGCGCACACGCCCACGCCGGTCATCGAGAAACTGCAGCGCGCCGTGGTCGCCGCGATGAAGGCACCGGCCTTGCAGCAGCAGTTCACCGAGGCAGGCCTGATTCCCATCGGCGGAACGGCCGCCGACTTCACGCGTCTGCTGAAGAAGGAGCGCGAGAAGTGGGAGCCGATCATCAAGGCATCGGGCGCCACCCTGGAGTGACGCGCCGCGGCCCCGCACGGCGGGGCCGGCGTCCTCAGCAGGACTTCGGCAGCCCGAGCACCTTCTCGGCGATGTTGCACACCGTCGTTCGTCCTGCTTCCTGGAAATCGAGGTCGGCGCCGATCAGCGCGTACGGGCGGCCTTCCAGTTGGCCAGTTGCGCTCGCAAGGCCGTGACCAGGGCGAGCGGTTCGTCCAACATGACGTGGTGGCGCGCGTTGGGGATCTCCACCAGCGGCAGCCGACCGTCGAACTGTTCACGGCTCACCTGGCGTTCCCACGCGCCGAAGCGCGCGCTCAGCGCGCCCCACATCAGGGCCACCGGGCAGCGCATGCGCAGCAGGTCGTCGACGTAATCCAGGCGGCGCGGGTGCGTGAGCGCCGCAGGATCGAATTTCCAGCGCCAGCCGCCGGCCTCCGGCTTGATCGCCGTCTGCGCGATGTGCTCGAGATAGAAGTCGCAAGTGACCGGCTGGTCGGGCAGCACCCGGAAGCGGCGCAGCGCGGTCGCGCGGTCCGGGTAGATGCGCGGCACGGGGCTGGACTGCACGTAGGAGGCGAAGGTGGCACCGTCCTTCTCGCGCGGCGGCGAGTCGAGCACCACGAGCCCCGCCATGCGCTCGCCGTGCGCACAGCCGGCCATGATCGCCACATAGCCGCCCAGGCTGTGGCCGACCACCACGGGCGGCCGGCCCGGGGCCAGCGCGTCGGCGACCGCCATCACGTGCTCGGCATAACGCTCGCGCGCGTAGCGGCCGCAATGGCTGCTGTCGCCCATGCCGCCCAGGTCCGGCGCGATCACGTCGTGGTCGGCCGCCAGCAGCGGAGCGACGAAGCGCCACCACTCCGCGCTCGCCGCGTTGCCGTGCACCAGGACCAGCGGGGGCAAGGCCGCATCGCCCCAGGCGAGGTAGTGGATGGAGCTGCCGTCCACTTCCAGGAAGCCCTCGCGGTTGGGCATGGCCCGCGCTGCTTCGGCCCACTCGGGCAGCGCGCTTGGTTCGGTGGCCGCGTCCGCGGCAAGCATTGCTTGATCTTCTCTCATCGGGTCAGGAGGTGGTGGCATCGGGGCCGATCACGCCGGCGGCGCGCAGCGCTTGCAGCCGTGCTGCGGGAATGCCCCAGGCGGCCGCCGTGGCCTCGCCGCCCGCGCCGCGCTTCGGCGGCGCCGCCCCCACCGCGCCTGGCGTGCGCGAGAAGCGCGGCGCAGGGGCGGGCTGCGTCACGCCGTCCTGCAAGACGAAGCTGCCGCGCGCTGCGTTGTGCGGGTGCCGCGGCGCCTCGTCGCGGTCCAGCACCGGCGTCACGCAGGCGTCGCTGTCCTCCAGCAGCTCGCACCATTCGCCCCGCGTGCGGGTGGCGAAGAGTTCCGCCAGCATGGCGCGGCCCTCCTGCCAGGCGGAGGGATCGTCCAGCCGCGCCAGCGCTTCGGGCGGCAGCCCGGTGCGTTCGGCGAAGACGGCGCGGAACTTGGGTTCGATGGCGGCAGGTTGTGGCCGCGTGGGGCGGCATGCAGCCCCGCCGCGTACATGCCGAACATCGAGGTCATGAGCACGGCCGCGCCTTCGACCATCGAGGCGTCGATCACCTGGCCCAGACCCGAGCGGTTGCGCTCCACAAGCGCGCAGGCGATCCCGAAGGCGAGGTTCAGGGCACCGCCCGCATAGTCGGCCAGCAGGTTGAGCGGTGCGGCCGGCTTCCCATCCGCCGGCCCGAGCGCGTGCAATGCGCCCGACAGGGCGAGGTAGTTCAGGTCGTGGCCAGCCAGCTCGTGCAAGGGGCCGTCCTGGCCATAGCCCGTCATGCGCCCGTACACCAGGCCGGGATGGCGGGCCATGCAGGCCTGCGGCCCCAGGCCGAGCCGCTCCATGGTGCCCGGACGGAAGCCCTCGATCAGCACGTCGGCGGCGGCCGCCAGGTCGCTCACCAGCGCGACGCCGTCCGCCTGCTTCAGGTCGACGGCCAGTGATTGCTTGCCGCGATGCGGCAGTTCGAAGCGGCGCGGCCGCGCGATGCCGATGTTGGCCGGCTCCAGCCTCTCCACCAGCAGTACCTGCGCGCCCATGTCGGCCAGCAGCATGCCGCACATCGGACCGGGCCCGATACCGGCCAGTTCCACCACCCGTACGCCGGCGAGCGGCCCACCCTTCAATGCCATGCCCTCTGTCCCCATGTCGATAGTCGCCATGCGTGGCGCAAGCTGTTGCGAAATGCCGGCGCCGCGATCGCGATCAGGCGCTCGGCGCGTTGTCCCAGCCTGGCAGGGCGCAGGTCGGCCACGCCGAACTCCGTCACCACGACGTCCACATCGGCACGGCCCACGGTGGCCGGGCCGTCCAGGTCGACGACGATGCGGCTGCGCCTGCCGCCCTCGGCGGTGGCCGGCAGCACGGTGATGGCGCGGCCGCCGCTGTCCGACTGGCGCGCCGCCTGGCAGAAATCCAGCAGTCCGCCGATGCCGCCGCGCTGGCGCCCGCCGACCGCTTCGCTGTTCACCTGGCCCGTGAGGTCGACCTGCAGGGCGCCGTTGACGGCGTGCAGGCAGTGCATGCGCGCCAGCACTGCGGGCGCATGGGTGGACGTGCCGGGGCGCACTTGCACTCCCGGGTTGTCGTGGACCCAGCGATAGAGATCCGCGGTGCCGATGACCGTGTTGGTCACCGACACGCCGGCGTCCATGCCCTTGCGGGCATTGGTCAGCGCTCCCTGCTGCACCAGCAGGGCGGCGGCATCGCCGAACACGCCGGAGTGCAGGCCCAGGTCGCGGTGCTGCCGCAGCTGCAGGAACAGCGCATCGGGCAGGCTGCCGAAGCCGGCCTGCAGCGTGGCGCCATCGGGCACCAGGCCGGCGACGTGCCGGCCGATCGCGAGCTCCACCTCGCTGCCGGCGGCAGCCGGCAGGGCCAGCGGCCCCGCTTCGGCCTGCACCCAGTGGTCGATGCGAAGGTCTGGGGGCAGTTCCGCGCCATGCGTCCAGGGCACGTCGGGGTTGAGTTCGGCGACCACCAGGCGGGCCCGCCGCGCAGCATCGACGCAGTAATCGTGCGCCAGGCCCAGGCTGGGCCGTCGGCCGGCGGGGCCGGGCGCGAGCTGCAACAGGACCACGTCCGCTCGCAGCTGGCCGGACCGGAACAGGGGCGCGATGCGGCTGTAGCGATCCGGCAGCACCTCCAGCAAGCCGCGATCGGCCAGCGAGGCGTTGTGGCCGAGGGTGCCGTAGGAGAGGAAGCGCAGGCTCGCCGGCAGCGGGCCGTCGAAGGTGCGCGTCATGGTCGCGCCCAGGAACACCGTGGCCTCGGCCACGCCCGGACCCTCCGCCACCAGCTTGCGGGTGAGCGTGAGCGGCTCCGCCGCGGCCTGGCCGCACCCGATGTGGCAGTGGGGCCTGGGCAGCCCGTGGAAACTGAATCCGGCGGCGGCGACGAGGGGGCCGGGCTGGGTCATGCGCAACGCGCGGCTGCGCGGTTCACGCGAGCGCGGCGGACGGGGCCGTCGCGGGCGGGTGGCGTGGCGCCGGCGCGGTGAGGGCCATCAGCGTGCCGAAGTCCCGCACCGCCTCCAGCCCGAACACCGCGTCGACGAGCGCATCGGCCTGTGCGGGAGCGAGGCGGCCCTCGGCGTTGTCGCGGAACTTGGCGATCAGCTCGGCGTCCGTCATCGCGGTCGACGGGTCGGGTGACGGGCTGCCCTTAGGGAAGCGCTTCTCGCCCGTGAAGGTGGTGCCGCGCGCGCGTACCTCCACCCTGGCGGGGCGGCTGCCCCCGTGGCCGGTGAGCAGCTTGACGTAGTCGGGATGGACCTCGTGCGTCACCTTCTCCATCAGCGCCAGGACGGAGGGCTGGAATACGAGGGCCGGGTCCTGCCAGGCCCTCGCCGTCGGTGGGCAGTGCGCGGCCAGCGCGATGCCGTGCGCGATGCTGAACTGCGCATCCATCACGTCGTGGATCTCGCGATTGAGCCAGATCGGCCGTTCGACCATCCCCTCGACCCACACCTTGATGCCGTCGATTTCCTCGCGCCGCAAGGCCTGCGTGCGCACGATGTCGATCAGCACGTCGGCCAGGGCATGCAGCACGCGGCAGTGCGCATAAGGCTTGTACGAGGTCTCGCCCGGGAAGTGCCATTCGCGGCCCAGTCCGGCGGTGATCACCTCGGGCTCCCAGCGCCGCGTGCCCATGAAGCGCGCATAGCCGACCTCGCGGTCATCCAGGAGCATGCGGTCGCCCCGGTGGCCCAGCGCCGCCATGTGGGCGGCGGTGAGGGCGGCCTGCGTGAGCGCGCCGCCCAGCAGGTACTTGATGGTCGAACTCGGCGCATGGTCGAACCAGGCCATCTGCGCATTCACCGGCGAGATGGAGCCGGCGATGCCCAGCGCGTGCGCCATCACCTCGGTCGAGAGACCTTGCAGCATCCCGATAGCGGCGGTGGCGCCGAAGACGGTGCTGCTGTAGCCGTACACCGGCGGCGTCGCCACCTTGCCGTCCTGCGTGTCGCGCAGGTAGTCCATGGCCTTGCCGAGGCGCCACGACATCTCGTGCGCGACCGCGATCGCGCGCAGCACGTCCTGCCCGCCCAGGCCGCGCTCCTCGGCGACCGCCAGCGCGCCGGGCAGCACGTAGGGCGTCACATGGCCCGGGGGCAGGATGGCATCCATGTCCAGCGCGTTGATCAGTTCGGCGTTGGCGAACGCCGCGCCGAAGATGTTGAGCCGGTCGCCGGTGCCGATGATCGTCGCGCGGCCGGTGGCACCCTGCAGGCGGCCGTAGTCGATGCCGATGCGGCCCTTGGGCGAGTCGGTGGCGGCAAGCGCCGCCCCGATCGAGTCCAGCAGCAGCCGCTTGCATTCGGCCACCACGGCCGGCGGCAGGTCCGCATGGCGCACCTGCGTGAACGCGGCCAGTTGTTCGACGAGAGTCGCCATGCTTGTCCTCAGGCGCAGTGCGGGGCGCTGCCGGATCACTCCGGCTCGATGCCGGCGTTCTTCACCAGGCGCGCCCAGCGCGCGAGCTCCGCCTTCTGGAAGGCCGCGAGTTCTTCGCGGGTCGAGGGAATGGGCTTCCAGGCGTTGGCGCCGAAGTACTTGGCCGCCTCCGGCGTGCGCATGATGTCGGCGATCATCTTGCTCAGCTTGTCCGCGATGTCGGGCGGCGTGCCCTTCGGGGCGAAGGCAGCCAGCCAGCCGTTGGTCTCGTAGCCCTTCACGCCCTGTTCGGCGATGGTGGGGATCTCCTCGTAGCCGGGCATGCGCTCCTTCGTGGAGACGCCGAGTGCCTTGAGCTTGCCGGCCTTCACCAGCGGCATCACGGCGGGGGCATCGCCGAACACCATGTCGATCTGGCCGCCGATCACGTCGGTGATGGCCGCGGGAAGCGCCTTGTACGGTACGTGCAGCAGGTCGACGCCGGCCAGTTCGCGCAGCACCTCGCCGCCCGCGCGCGAGGAGGAGTTGCCGCTGCCGAAAGTCATCTTCCTGGTCTTCGCCAGGGCGAGCAGCTCCTGCACGTTGTTCGCGGGGGTGCTCGGCGCCACGACCAGCACCTCGCCGCCGATGGTCACCCCCGACAGCGGCACGAAATCGGCCACCGGGTCGTAGGGCAGCTTCTTGAACAGCGCGCTGTTGGCCGCGTGCGTGGTGTTGGTGCCGATGGTGAAGGTGTAGCCGTCGGCCGGCTGGCTCAGCAGGTACTGCAGTGCGATGAAGCCGTTGGCGCCTGCCCTGTTATCCACCACCACGGGCTGCTTGTAATGGTCGGTGATCTTCTGGGCGATGTAACGCGCGGCCTGATCGGTGGTGGTGCCGGCGGCGAAAGGAACGATGATGCGCATCGGCCGGCTGGGAAAGGTGGCGGCGGTCTGCGCGAAGGCCGCGCAAGCGGCGCCGAACAGCGCGGCGCCTGCCAGCAGGCCGCGCAGGGAGGAGCGGAGGTTCACGGTTTGTCTCCTGAAGTTTATGTGGCCGGGGCTTAAGTCCTCTGCTGGCCAGTTTCCGATGGGGCCTTGCTCACGGTGTTTCCTTGACGAAGCCTTGCGCGATCCATTCCGCGATCTCGGCGTCGCTCGCCCCCAGCACGCGGCGCAGGACGTCGCGGGTGTGCTGTCCGAGCAGCGGCGGCGCGTTCTCGTAGCGGATCGGCGTTTCCGAGAAGCGCATCGGGTTGGCCACCGAGGGGATCTCGCCGGCGCGTTTGTGCGCCAGCGTCAGCTGCATGCCGCGGGCCTTGACCTGCGGGTCGGCGAATACGCGGTCGATCGTGTTGATCGGACCGCAGGGGACGTCCACCGACTCCATGGCCGCCACCCATTCGTCGACGGTGCGGGTGCGGGTGCGCTCGGCCATCAGCGGCAGCAGGGCGTCGCGGTTGGCCACCCGCAGCGCGATGGTGGTGAAGCGCGGGTCGGCCGCCTCGGCTTCGAGCCCCAGCACCTGCATGGCGCGGCGGAACTGGGCGTCGTTGCCGACGGCCAGGATGAACTGGCCGTCGCTCGCCGGGAAGTACTGGTACGGCACGATGTTGGGGTGGCCGTTGCCCATGCGGGTGGGTGCCTTGCCGGTCGTGAGGTAGTTCATTGACTGGTTCACGAGCACCGCCACCTGCACGTCGAGCATGCCGATGTCCAGGTGCTGGCCGATGCCGGTGAGGTCGCGATGTCGCATCGCCGCGAGGATGCCGAGGGCGGCATACATGCCGGACATCACGTCGGCCAGGGCGACGCCCGCGCGCTGCGGCCCGCCGCCCGGCTTGTCGTCGGGCTCGCCGGTGACGCTCATGAGGCCGCCCATGCCCTGGATCAGGTAGTCGTAGCCGGCGCGCTGCTTGTAGGGCCCGGTCTGGCCGAAGCCGGTGATCGAGCAGTACACGAGCCGCGGCAGTTCGGCATGCAGCGTGGCGTAGTCCAGGCCATAGCGCGCCAGGCCGCCGACCTTGAAGTTCTCCACCAGGATGTCGCAGCGCGCGGCGAGCGCCCGCACCAGCTTCTGGCCCTCGGGCGTGGCGATGTCGATGGCCACCGACTGCTTGCCGCGGTTGGCCGCCAGGAAGTAGGCGGCGTCGACGAGCTCGCCGGAGTGCTGGTCGCGCACGAAGGGCGGGCCCATCTGGCGGGTGTCGTCGCCGCCGTTCGGGTGCTCGATCTTGATGACCTCGGCGCCGAGGTCGGCCAGGTTCTGGGTGGCCCAGGGGCCCGCCAGGATACGCGTGAGGTCCAGCACGCGCAAGCCGGCCAGCGGGGCGGCGGGGGTCGTCGGGGAAGCGGTCGGCGTGGTCACAGGCTCAGCGACTTGGCGATCAGGGTACGTTGGATCTGCGAGGTGCCGCCGCCGATGGTGGACTGCATGCCTTCGCGGAAGTAACGCTCCATGTCCGCTTCGGGCAGCATGCTGTGGCCGCCCAGGATCTGCATGCCGTTGCGGGTGACCGTCTGCAGCGTCTCGGAGGCGATCAGCTTGGCCATCGAGACCTCGCGCTGGCAGGGCTCGCCGCGGGAGGCCATGTCGGCGGCGCGATACACCATCAGGCGCGCGGCGTCCACCGCGGTCTGCATGTCCGCCAGCATGTGGCGGATCACCTGGAAGTCGTAGATCGGCTTGTCGAACTGGATGCGTTCGTGCGCGTATTTCAGCGCATCGCTCACGGCCTGCTGCGCGTTGCCCACGTAAGCGGCGGAGACGGCGATGCGTTCGAGCTCCAGGTGATCGGTGATGATCTTCCACCCGTCGCCCGGCTGGCCCAGCAGGTTGGCCGGCGGCACCACAGCGCCATCGGCGAAGATCTCGGTCGTGCCGGTGGCGCGGCGCGCCATCGTGGGCAGGCGGCGGATGTCCAGCCCCGGCGTGTCGTTGGGCACGAGCAGCACGGTGAGGCCCTTGTGCTTGGCTGCGGCCTTGTCGCTGCGCGTGAGCATCGCGATCACCGTGTTGCGGGCGGCGGCGCCGGAGCACCACAGCTTCTGGCCCGTGATGCGCCAGCCCTCGGGCGTCTCCTCCGAGCGGGTGCGGGTGTTGGCCGCGTCGGAGCCGGCGGACGGCTCGGAGATGGAGATCGAGAAGCGGATGTCGCCCTTCATGAAGGCGGGCAGGAAGCGTTCCTGCTGTTCGCGCGTGCCGAACTTGCAGATGTTCATGGCGGTGAACGTCGACACCATGAAGGCGGTGGCGAAGTCGAAGCCGTAGCGCGCCAGGCCTTCGCACATCAGCGCGTAGTCGAAGATGCTGCCGCCGTCGCCGCCGTTCTCCTCCGGCACCAGCAGCCGCAGCCAGCCCATGCGGGCCACCTTCTCATACGCTTCGTAGGGGTAGTTGCGATTGACGTCGCACTCGCGCACGTACTCGCGCGTGATCTCGTCCTGCATCACGCGGTCGACGGTGTCCTTCCACAGTTGCTGTTCCGGGCTCAGGAAATTCATGGCTTCGCTTGTCTCCAGGATGGGGTGTCAGTCGACGATGAGGCGCTCGCGGCGGATCAGCAGCGTGAACTCGCAGCTCAAGACCCGTTCCGAGCGCTGGTTCACCGCCCACAGCTGGGCGGTCACCACGCCGTGCTTGTCGCCCTTGTCGCGCATGGCGATGATTTCGCTTTCCGCGTGCAGGGTGTCGCCGATGAAGGTGGGCTTGAGGAAGCGCAGCTTGTCGACGCCGTAGAACGCTTCGACGACGGCGGAGTCGAAGCCGAACAGCGCGTTGCTGATGACGAACACCAGTCCTCCCTGCACCACCCGCTGGCCGAACATCGACTTCTTGGCGAATTCGGCATTGGCGTGGATCTCCAGCCAGTTCCCGGTCAGCCCGCAGAAATTGACCACATCGGTCTCGGTGATCGTGCGGCCGCGGGATCGGGCCCGCTGCCCGATCGCGAGTTCCCCGTAGGGGAGATTCATCATCTTCGCTGTTCCTTCAGAACGAAATATAGGCCAACGAAGTGGAATTAGAGCAACGCCGCCAGGCACTGTCAAGCTCGGTTCCGCTAGTGCTCCGAGCTGTGGCCGTGGCGTCGCTGCCTTGACAACTGCATCCATGCGCGCTGTAATTTCACTTGGCACTTGCTAATTTCATTCTGAACACACGGCGGATTCAATGAAGACACCCATCCTGAAGGACAAGAACGGGCTCCAGATCATGGGGGTCGGCCTCCACTGGAACGACGTCGAGGTCGGCGACCGCTTCCGCACGCTGGGCAAGACCATCACGGAAGCAGACATCGCCATGTACGTGGCCGCCGTCGGCATGGTGGAAGAGATGTTCACCAACGTCGAATACATCAAGGAGGTGTCGGTGATCGGCTCGCGGCCCGTGCCCGGCTCCCTGGTGTTCTGCACCGCCGAAGGGCTGCTGATGCAAAGCACCATGCAGCGCACCGGCATGGCCTTCCTCGAAGCCGACGTGAAGGTCCACAAGCCGACCACCGCGGGCGACACCATCCACGTGGAATGCGAAGTCGTCGAGGCGCGGGCGACCAGCAAGGCGGACCGCGGCCTGCTGCGCACCTCCAACAAGGTCGTCAATCAGCGCGGCGAAGTGGTGCTCACGTACAACCCGCTGCGCATGGTGAAGACGCGCCCCGCCG